>Ga0172375_10011219_pt1 | contig 11441 bp, 11 predicted proteins | sample LakKiv1m_FD_114537 | JGI IMG/M metagenome (GOLD analysis project Ga0172375, IMG submission 114537) | Freshwater microbial communities from Kabuno Bay, South-Kivu, Congo - kab_092012_11.1m | ecosystem: Environmental > Aquatic > Freshwater > Lake | place: Democratic Republic of the Congo... | reverse complement strand
TATTTTTACTCTGTTACTTAATTCAAGTATAACTAATCTTACAATGATAGTTGTTCCGATTGCAACAGGCGGTTTTATTTACATAGCAGGCTCTGATTTAATTCCTGAACTTCATAAGCATGGAGGAATGAGAACTTCAGTTATTCAAGTTCTAGCATTCATCATTGGAGTTTTAATTATGGCTGGCTTGCTGGTGCTGGGATAAATTTAAATAATTCTTTAGTTTATTATTTTCATGGCAGAAAATAAAGATTGTATATTTTGCAAGATTGTTGAAGGAAAAATTCCTTGCTATAAGGTTTATGAAACCGATAAGGTTTTAGCATTTTTAGATATTAATCCTTATTGCAAAGGACATTTACTTGTGATTCCTAAAAATCATTCACGATGGCTGTGGGATATGGAAGAAAAAGGATATCTCGATTTAATGAAAGAATCAAAGTATCTTGCTAATGTTTTAAGAAAAGCTATGGATACCGAATGGATTGAGGAAGTTGTTGCGGGTGTTGGAGCTGAGCATACTCATGTGCATCTTTTGCCAAGAAAAAAGAATGATGGCATTGGAGAAATTCCAACAAAACCCTTAATTCCAAAACCTTCTGAACAAGAGATGAAAGATTTAGCTGAAAGAATAAAAAGTTGTTTGTAGAAGTAAAAACAAATTTTAAAAAAAATGGCTGCTCCAAGATTTGAACTTGGGACCCCCTGCTCATGAGACAAGTGCTCTTCCACTGAGCTAAGCAGCCATATAAAACCTAAATAAAGAGGATTTTTAAAGCTTAGTGACTTATGAAACTTAGAAAAGAACTAAAAAAATGGCAAAGGTTATGAACATTGTTTTCGGAATTGGAATAGCAGTTATACTATTTATTGTAGTTTTACTTGGAACTCAGGTTTTCTATAAAGAACCTGTTTATGAAAAATTTTGCAATAATTCGATGTATTCTACTCCAATTTATGGCATGTCTTCATGCCCAGATAATATTACTGTTGGACAATGTAACCTTCTGATTAAAGAGCAAGCTAATTCTGATAAACAAAACCAATATTTTAATGAATGCAATGGAAAGTATCAAGATGCTCAAAAAGAATATGGAAAAAATATTTTTATTATAAATAATGTCTTTGGAATTATTTTTGTAATAGTTAGTTTATTTTTGTTCTCTATGATTAATATAGCAGCAGGAACTGCTTTTTCTGGACTTGGATTGATTGTTTATGGATTTATGCGTGGTTGGCAAGGAACAGGAGATACGCTTAAGTTTATTGTTGCTTTGATTGTTGCCGTATTAATTGTTTATTTTGCTGTAATTATAAATAAAAGATACTCCAAGGGGAATAAGAAAAAATAAATATGCCTATTGTTAATGAAACAATTTCTGCATTTTCAGATATTGCTAATTCTTTATCAAGTCTTCCCGGAATTTCAGACATTATTCTTATTATAAAAGCAATAGGAATACTTATTGTTCTATATATTATCTTCCTAATTATCAGAGCTATCTCTCAAATAAGCTTGGCTTCAAGAATGAAGAAAATTGCAAAGCACGTTGAAGAGATTAGCACTAAAATGGACTTCTTAGTAGAAAATAAAAATACTAAAAAAGGAAAAAAATAATCTCCTTAAATTATATGTGGATGATATAGAATCCAGTAGGTCTTCTTGGCCAACTAAACCATTGTCCATCATAACTCGGAATTGATTTCATAAAATCATCAGGGTTGTTCTTTGGTGGTTGCCTAGTTCCTTCTACTGCTTTTACTGTTTCTAGCTGGCTCGGAGCAGAATTATCTGCTCTTCTATCTGTTTCTTGTTGGTTCATTTTCCTCCTATTGTTTTTGTATTTTTGTTTTTTCTTTCGATTTATTTTTTTAGAAATCCAGAACTAATTTTGGGATGAATTCAGAAGCGTTATTTGTTTTTTTATTAATCAAATGTTAAGAAATCAGAGCCCCAGAAAATTAATTGAGGACTCCAACAATGGATATAGCTAATGCTAAATTATTGACTTTACAATCATTCAATCTAGCATTGTTTACCATTGTGTGTATAATACATCACTACTTTAAATAGTTTACTAGTTTATTGAGAAAACTAGTTAACTTAATATTCCTGATAATTATTAATCAATAAGTATTATTAAGTCTTATCCTAATTCGATGTTAGATTAATCTAAAGTCTTGTGCGAGAAATGCTTAGCTTACTGCTCTACCTACTTTAAAACTTCAAATTAAGAATGAATTGGCATTACCAAAACTAATTTTATTGATAATTGTAATCTTAATTCAATGCTGTTTTAATCTTTAGACTTTTATTTAATTGCAAAACTTTAACTTGCTCATTAAAACTCCACTTAACTACTCTTGCTTAAAAATTCATATGTAATTATTAAAACTATTTTATATCCTCGTTTAGAGAAATGTTTAAATAGTTGTTTTTTCTATAGATTTCATGAAAAAGAAAGGTGTTTTTGTTATCGGTTTATTATTAGTTTCAATATTATTATTTAGTATAGCTTCTTCCTCAATGGTTTCAGCTTCTTGGCTTTCTGACTTGATTGGAAAATTATTTGGAAGTTCAGGAGTTACTGGAAATGTTATTGCTGATACAACTAATTTAGTTTCGGTTAACTGGACTAGTGTTGGTTCTGGAAATGGCTTTACTATTAAAGCTTCTGCTGATTTAAATAATGATGGTAGAGATGAAGTAATACTTCAAAATGCTTTGGGAAATATTGGCTACTGGACTTTGAACTCGAGTGGTTATCCTATCGGATGGAAGGTTATTAACGAAAGTGTTTATGCTTCTAATGGTAGCGCTACAAATTGGTATACTTTTAAACTTAATGCCGCAGGTAAAGTGAATGGTGCAAATATTCTAATTTTCCAAGATTTAACAATGCGAGTCGCTTATTGGACTCTAAATTCAGATGCTAAACCTATTCTTTGGACTGACTTAGGATTAGTTCAGCCAGCATGGACTGTTGGAGCAGTAGCAGGTAATAATAGTGTAACAAAAATATTCATTGAAAATGAGGCAGGAGATGTTGGTTATTGGAATATGAATTCAAGCGGTTATCCTGCTGCATGGAATACTATTAGTAATGCTGGCACATTTAAGATTGTAGCTGCAGCAGATATAAATAAGGATGGAATTAAAGATATATTTTTCCAAGATTTAGTAGGCCAAGTTGCTTATTGGATTATCGGCTCGAATGGTTTACCTACATCATGGAACGTAATTAATACTTCTGCTTTATCCTCTGATTGGCTAGTAAGAGCAGTAGCTGAAGACTCTGATAATACTTTTATTTATCTTCAAAATGCTAGAGACGGAACAGTAGGATATTGGACTATGGGTTTTAAGACTTCAACAACTGGAACAACATCAACTCCAACTTCAACTCCAACATGTAATGATAGTGACGGTGGTTTGAATTATTATTATAAAGGAACTTTAAATTCTACAAATTTAGGTACTCAAGTAGATTTATGCGCACCCTATATAGATAACTTGGCGCATCTAACAGAATATTATTGTAATGGTACAACTGGTGCTGTTCAAGATTATATCTGTCCTTCTGGATGCTCAAATGGAGCTTGCTCAACTGGCTCAGTTACAATTGGAAATTGTACAGATTCTGACGGCGGATTAAACTATTATGTTTATGGAAATGTAACAACAACAGGATTAGGAACTAGTTATGATGTTTGTGTGCCCTCTACAACTGGCGGCTTGCCAAACTCTATTAAAGAATATTACTGTAATGCTTCAGATTCAAACGCTTTTTATTATAACACAATTGAGTGTCCAAATGGTTGTTTAAATGGCTCATGCATTGCTACTAATTCTGCTCCTTCAACAACAAACTTAGATTCATTCTGGGTTTGGGTTCAAGGTAATTGTAGTCTTGGTACTTATGACCGTTATGTTTATATTAATAGAACAAGTGGTTGGGCTTGGAGTAATGTTGATTGCAGACAAAATGGACTTAATTATTGTCCTGCAGCAGAAGTTAGCGCATTAGATATATCTGGTATTTGGGACGGAACAGCCTATCCATCAACAGGAGCTTCTTATGCATGGACTTGCACCTATTATCAAAGAGGAAATTATTTGCAGGAAATTTGCGGAACCACTAGCAAGTCCGTTATGGGTCTTGTTTCCTATAATAAATCCTATGTTTTAATGTCTGGTGCTGAAGCTGATTCTGTTAAAAAGATTTACAGTTGTTCTTATACTACAAATAGTAGCGGTTTATTTGAAACATGCACCTGGACTTCTTCGACAGGACAAACAGGAACTTCAATAGCAAAAAGAGTTTCAGTAGGTAGTAGTGCAATTCCTTTAACAACTCCTCTTTTTGACCTTAATGGCATATGGAGTGGAACTTCTACTCCTTCTACTGGCGGTTCAGCATCAGCATGGAATTGTAGTTATAATCAGACAGGAAATTACTTGCACGAAATCTGCGGAACTCGCAAATCTATAGCGGGTTTTGTATCGGCTAATATGTCTTATGTTTTCCTTACAGAACTTGGAGATAACCCATTAAATATTATGTATGTTTGTAACTATTCTTCTAGTGGAAATATACTATCAGAAACCTGTTATTATGGAAAAAGTAATGGCCAGTGGGGAACATCAACTGCTACTAAAACTTCTGCTTTATGTGTAAACCAATCTTGCGATAATTCTGCAGCTGATGGAATCTTAGATTCAGGAAAGTATTGCAGTGGCAATTTTGCTACAAATTATTATAAGAGTGATTATGTTAATCTACAATTTACTTTGATTAATGGTGCTTATTGGGCTAAGGTGGGTGGAGAGTGGATGGTTAATACTAGTTCAATAACCGGCATACAAAGCAGTACTGGCGGTACAGGTACAGGCCCAACAACAGCCTGTAGTTCTAATAACAAATGCAGTGATACTAGTACAGGAACATTAAGATGCTTTAATGTTGGTTACAGACTAAGTTCAACAGCAACTCCTACTTACTGCGGTTCTAATCTTCAATTTACTTCACAGAAAATTGAAAATGCAACTTGCAGTCAACATTATGAATGTCAGAGCAATTATTGTGGAAATGGACACTGCATAGATTTACTTGGCCAACAGCAGCAGCAAACAAATATACTTTCTAAGATATTATGCTATTTAAGAAGATTCTTCTTAGGTTCAAATGAAACTTGTGGTTAATCTTAAGATGGTAAAATCTAATATAATTATTTTCTTATTAGTCTTCTTAATATCTTTAGGAGTTGTTTCTGCATTAGATTGTACAAGTGTTGGCTGTGATAATAATAATGTTTGCTATAATTATGGAGAATTACTTGAAGCTAATTCAAACCTTTATTGTGATTCTAATGGTAGTTTTGTAGCTCAAAAAAACATAGGTGCAGTATGTTCAAATAATTTTGAATGTTCAAGTGGATATTGCTTAAGTGATAGGTGCGCAAATGTTTCAAATATACTCAGTCAATATGCTTCTTTATTTGCAAATTTAAGTGCTTTAGCTTCAGGACCTTGTTCAGCTAGTCCTGGTTGTTTAAATACATCTAGCCTAGCAAATGCCCATAATCTTACTAATTTATGTTCAGGAACTCAGCTAGGCTATGTTTGTTATCAATGCAATGAAAACTATAACTGGACTGGTTCTAGTTGTACAAAAATGAATTGTACCTCTAGTCCTGGTTGCTTGAATAAAAGCTCACTTGATAATTCTTATAAGATTGATAGGGTATGTCCTACTAATTATCAGTGTTTTAGTTGCGATTCTAGTTATGCTTGGAATTCAAGTTCTTCAGCATGCGAGTATTATCCAGATTCTTCCGGAGTTGTTGGAGGAGGATATGCAAGAGTTTTAACAAATGCAGAGTTAACTAATGGATTTACGGGTGAGTTAAGATTGGGTTGGGTATACAAGTTTTATTTCTTAGGAACCTATTATTACATAACGGTTACTTCTCTTTCTTCAAATCAGATGACTATTAGAATAACACCAAGAACAAAAACATTAACCTTTAACATCGGCGAAGAGAAAAAAGTAGATTTGAATAATGATGATACCTATGATTTATCTATAAAGCTCAATAGTATTCAGAATAGAATAGCAAGTGTTACTCTTAAATTTATAAGCGAGTCAATCAACAATCCTCTATTGAATACTGGAAATCCCCCAGATGATACAACGCCTATAGAGGTTAATAATGATGAATCTTCAGAGGGTCTTATTACAATCATAGTAGTTATTGTTATTGCTATTATTATTATACTTATAATAATTGCTTTAATCTTTCTTTTTAGGTCAAGGAGAAATTTGCAAACTCAGTAGAATATTAGGGCTTTTCAAGAAGGATATCTATTGTAGAAACATTCACTTTTTTGCCTTCTTTATTTTCGAATTCTTCACTATCTATTTTAACTTCTTTTATGCCTATATTCTCTTCTTTTAGAAAACGTTTTGCAGAAAATTCAGCAACATCAACTGCCCTTGAGATAAATTTTCCTCTTGCACGGATTATGACTTGCTTTTGATTCTTTGTTTTAAACTGGGTTACAACTCCAGTAATATAATTCATAAAAGGTTTTTCACCTATGTAGATAACATTATCTTTTTCAGGGCTTTCAGGACTCTCCTGTGTGTTTTCTTCGGTCATAGTGTATTATTAGTTCATCTCTGTTTTTGCGTTACTTGTCTTAACTTGCTCCATGCGCTTTATTCTTGCAACATATCCTGCAATTTTGTTTCTTAAACTCTTGCTTGGCATAGTGTTGCCTATAAGCTTTTTATCTTTTTCAAAGCTTTCGCTGAATTGATTATTTTCTTTAAGCATTCCTCTTGCTGTACGTTTTATTAGAGCACTTTTTATTCTTCCCATATAGTTCTTGGTTTGTTTTGCTTTTTAAACTTTGTTGTTGTGTATTTTTCCTATCTAGCTGATTTTTTCAGTAGAATCTAGGCTTTTATAAGCCTCTATGGCTTCTTTTGTTTTCTTTGACAACTCTCCCTTAAATATTATTGAATATTTTAGGCCAAGTATAGCTGCCTTGCGAGCAATTTTTATTAAATCTGAATCTTCTAATTTTTTCTTATCAAAGGCTGCAATCAAAAGTTCTTTATCTTTATCTCGAACTCTGAGGAAAGCATATTTTTTATCAAATTCTTCAACATTTATAATTTCTCTACTACGTTCTACTAAAAGCTTTTTTATCTGTTCTAGAAACTCATCTTTTCTTGGTTTTTCTTTTTTTATGATTTTCTTTTTTTCTTTTTTAGATGATGCTGGTTTTGATTGCAAACTTAGTTCATTCTTTAGCTTTTCAAGCTCTTTTCTTTTTTCTTCAAGTTCTTTTTTAATATCTTGCAGGTCTGCATTATCTTTTTCTACCCTTTCTGCTTTAACTTCCGGAGCATTTGACTCTAGTTTTTCTAATGTTTCTTTAACTTCAATTTTACTTTCAGCTTTAGTTTCTGTATTAACTTCAGTTTTAGACATATTTGATTCGCTGGCAAGATAGTATCTCCATATAGTTTTTCCATTATTATTTAATATAAATGCAAAATCTTTTAGACTTCTAAGAGCTACACGAATTGCGGGTTCTTGTTCAACATCGACGAGAAAACTCTTTTCTTTTAGGAGTTTAACCGCTTCATTTTCTTTAGGATTTAAATATTGGAAGAAATTTTCAAGCATAGCTTTCTTTGATTCAGGATAATACAAAGGAGAGCCACCTACTTTCATGTCACTTATCTTAATTAAGCTTTCAGAAGCAAGTTCAGAGAGAAATGCAGAAGTAAATATAGTATTAAGTCCTACTACCTTAGCTACTTGGACAGGCAAACTTGGGCCTTTTTCTTCTAAAAGTCTTAGTATTCTTTCCTTTACCGCTTTTGCATCTATTTTTTCCATGACTATCTCTTCCAGTTGACTTCAAAGTAAGTTATATCTTCTTCTGAATCAACAATTGCAATTAAAAGAATTTTATTTGTAGAATGTGCAATTCTGGCTTTAGAACAAAAATCCTTGATGTCTAATTTCTTCTTTTCATTAATAATATAAACGAGATATTTCGCATGTTCTCTTGAAGGTCTTTCACCTTTTTCATAACATCTAAAATCTACTCCAAATTTCAAACCAGCTTTAAGAATATGTCCTTTATTTCTTAAATCTTTAAAAACTAGATATTTTTGAAGAATATTTTTATCTTTTTTTGCGTATTTCTTAATAATTTCCGATAAGCTTAAGGTTTTATTAGAAGCTATTACTGCTGCTTTTTTAGTTTCAACTAAATAAAGAGCTTCATATAGGTTGTAAACGATTCTGCTATCCTTAATTTCACCAAAAAAACTTTTATTATGAAGAGCAACCGCTAGATTTGAGTTTGAGTAAAAGTTTCCATGAATTTCATGAATAGTGACTTTTTGTTCCATTTTTTCCATTAATCCTGAAAAAGAGAGTTCCAAAAAATATTTAAACCTATGTTTTTTAGGTAAGCCATGCAAAGATTAACACAAACAATGACTTTAGTTCTAGTACTGGTGTTAGTCATGACTCTCTTATAAAAGAGTCATTTATTTTTATTTAACTAAAAATGGATGATTACTACATTTATGCTGATGAGGTCCCACGGGATGCAAAATTTATACCAATTGGGCCAGATAACTCGGTAATTGTTAAGAGGCATACAAAGTATGACATAATAAGAGATAGGAAAACAAGACAGGATATTGGAATTGCAATTTATAGTGGTTCAACTCCATTGGGTTATAGAAGCCATAATCGATTGGTTGCGTGGATATTTTTTAATACTGGTTGTTTATGTTCTCCTGTTGCCAGAGCATTTTTCAAGGTACCGAATGGCGAAAAGGTTATTCTATCTAGAGATTTAATACAGGAATTAGATACTGTAAAAGCTAAAGAAGAATTGGAGGTAATGGTTTAAAAATACAAGTTCCCTAAAGAAATAAGATGGCAGAAAAAAAGAAAACTAAGCAAGAAAACGAGAAACAAGAATCTAATGATAAAATAGATTTTGCAGCTGCACATAAATCCAAAATTTCTGGCGCCGCAAAATCCGAAACGCCTTCAGCGGAAGTTAAAGTAGATTTTGCAGCTATAGAAAAAAAGTGGCAGGAAGCCTGGGAGAAAACTAAGGTTTTTGAAGCAAATCCCGATAAAAGAAAAAAATTCTTTGTTAATTTTCCATATCCATATATTAATGCTTATCTGCATCTAGGGCATGGATTTTCTTCAATTAGAGTTGATCTTGCTGCAAGATATAAACGTATGAATGGTTATAATGTACTATTCCCCCAGGCCTGGCATTGCACAGGAACTCCTGTTTGGGCTGCTTCTCAAAGAATAAAAGAAAACGAACCTAAACAAATTCAAATTATGAAATCTCAAGGATTTTCAGATTCTGAAATTCCAAAATTTAAAGATCCAAAACATTGGGTAGATGTTTTTGTTCCTGCAGCTAAAGTTGATTTTTCAAGAATGGGTGCTAGTGTGGATTGGAGAAGAAGTTTCATAACTACTGATATGAATCCTTTTTATGATAAATTCATTGCTTGGCAATTTAGAAAATTAAAGGAAAAAGGTTATGTTGTTCAGGGAAAACATCCAGTTGTTTGGTGTCCTAAGGATAATATGCCTATAGGCGATCACGATAGAGTAGAGGGCGAAGGTGAAACTCCCCAAGAATTTTCACTTTTAAAATTTAAATTCCAAGATTCTTACCTTATAGCTGCAACACTTAGGCCAGAAACCGTTTTTGGAGAAACTAATTTTTGGGTTAATCCCTCTGTCGATTATATTAAAGTAGAAGTAAATGGTGAAAAGTGGATTATAAGTCAAGAATGTGTTGAAAAATTAAAAAATCAGGATAAGAAAATAAATGTTCTTGGAAAAGTATCTGGAAAAAGTATGATTGGAAAGTATTGTACTGCTCCGCTTATTAATAGGGACATAATTATTTTACCTGCAGAATTTTCAGATCCAAAAATTGGAACAGGACTTGTTACTTCTGTTCCAAGTGATGCACCTTATGATTATGTGGCTTTAAGAGATTTACAAAATAATGAAAAAGAAATCAAGAAATATAATCTAAATCCTGCAGAAATAAAAAAAATAAAGCCTATTTCTATAATTGATTCAAAAGAATGGGGCGATCAGCCTGCTGTTAAAATAGTTCAGGATATGAAAATAAAAAATCAAGCAGATCCTAAATTAGAAGAAGCCACTAAAATAATATACAAGGCAGGTTTTTATGCAGGAAAAATGAATTCTAATTGCGGAAAATTTTCAGGATTATCTGTAAATGATGCTAAGGAAAAAATGAAAAAAGAAATGCAAGCAAAGAGATTGCTTGAAACACTTTATGAGCTTTCTGGTAAGGTTGTTTGTAGATGCTTAACTCCTTGCATAGCTAAAATAGTTTCAGATCAATGGTTCCTTAAATATGGTGATGAAAATTGGAAAAAACAAACACATAAAGCATTAGACAGGTTGAAACTTTATCCTGATTTGATTAGGCCTCAATTCAATTATGTTTTAGATTGGTTAAATGATTGGGCTTGTACTCATCACCAGGGTACCGGAACAAAATTACCTTGGGATTCTAATTGGGTTATTGAATCTTTATCCGATTCTACAATTTACATGGCTTACTACACTATATCACATAAAATTGAAAAATTAGATATTAAGGATATTGATGATAAGTTTTTTGATTATGTCTTTTTAGGAATTGGTGAAGGTAAAAAAGATTGGAGTGAATTAAGAAAAGAGTTTGAATATTGGTATCCTTTTGATGTGAGAAGCACTGCTAAAGATCTTGTACAAAATCATATGTCTTTTTGTTTATTTAATCATGCTGCTATTTTCCCAGAAAAATACTGGCCAAATGGATTTAGTGTTAATGGTTGGCTTTTAGTTAATGGTGAAAAAATGTCAAAATCAAAAGGCAATTTTTTTACTATAAGAGAGATGCTTGATAGATATCCTGCAGACGTTATAAGGGCTACTTTAATACTCGGTGGAGAGGGTATGGAAGATCCAAATTTTGATTTTACTAATGCAGAGAGTCTTAAAAAGAAACTTCTTAATTTTTACAATTTTGCTCTTGAAAATTATAAAAAAGCAGAAAAAAAAGAATTTTCTCAAGAAGATTCTATTCTTATGAAAAATTTTAATGAATATCTTAAACAGGGAACTATTGCTATGAATGAAATGCTATTTAGAACTGCTTTTGTTAATCTATTTTATCAAATGCAAAAAATATTACGTGAATATGTTAATAAGGGAAAGATAAATCAAATAGTTTTGAATGAATTTATAGAAAAACAAATAAAAATTCTTGCACCCTTCTGTCCACATATAGCTGAAGAGATTTGGAAGAAAATTGGTATGAATAAATCTGGAAGAGATTTTAT
>Ga0172375_10011216_pt1 | contig 11445 bp, 11 predicted proteins | sample LakKiv1m_FD_114537 | JGI IMG/M metagenome (GOLD analysis project Ga0172375, IMG submission 114537) | Freshwater microbial communities from Kabuno Bay, South-Kivu, Congo - kab_092012_11.1m | ecosystem: Environmental > Aquatic > Freshwater > Lake | place: Democratic Republic of the Congo... | reverse complement strand
TGTCGAACAGCATGTCGCGGCCCGAGCTGAGGGCCGCTTCGACCGGCGGCGCCGGCGTGCCGTAGTAGTGATCGAACACGCGCGCGTGCTCCAGGAACTCGCCGCGGTCGATCATGCCGCGAAAGGTCGCCGTGTCGATGAACCTGTAGTCGACCCCGTCCTTCTCGCCCGGCCGCCTGTCGCGCGTCGTGCAGGAGATGCTGAGCTGGATCTGGGAATCGTTGCCCAGCAGCTGGCGCGACAGTGTCGTCTTGCCTGCACCCGACGGCGAGGACAGGACCAGCATCAGGCCGCGCCGCCGGATCGCGGGGGCATCCGCCTCATTCGACATTCTGGACCTGCTCCCGCATGCGCTCGACGGCGCCCTTGAGATCGATGCCGATGCGCGTCAGCTCGATGTCCGCCGACTTCGAGCAGAGCGTGTTGGCCTCGCGATTGAACTCCTGGCAGAGGAAATCGAACTTGCGCCCCACCGGATTGTCGGGCCTGGCCTCGACCAGCAGCGTCCGCGCCTGGGCAACGTGGGCGGCGAGACGATCGAGCTCCTCGCGCACGTCGGCCTTGCCGACAAGCAGCGCGACCTCCTGGGCGAAGCGCTCGTCGGAAAGCGCCGGCACGCGCCCGAGCAGCTCGGCGAGCTGGCCCTCGAAGCGCGCCCGCACCGTTCCGATCTGCGCCTGCGCCCGCGCCGCCGCCCGCCTGCACAGATCCTCGATCTCCGCGACATGGCCTTCGAGCACTACCGCCAGCGCCTTTCCTTCGGCAGCGCGCGACGCCCCCAGCCCCTTCAACGCCTCGTCGAGGCTCGCCTGCAGCGCCTTGTCGAGCGTGGCCAGGGCCTCCTCCGACTCCTCGCCGGCTTCCTCCTCCTCGATGACGCCGCGCACGCGCAGCAGGCCGTCTGCCGACGGCGCCGCAGCGCCGGTGGTCCTGCGGACTTCCTCGACCAGCGTGCCCAGCTCGGCCAGCAGGGCACGGTTGATGCTGAGCGGCTTGCCGTGCCGCTCGCTCGTGATCGTGAGATTGAGCGAGACGCTACCGCGCTTCAGCCGGCCGGCGACGGCAGTACGTGCGGGATTCTCGAGGCGATCGAAGCCCTGCGGCAGCCGGCAGCGGATCTCCAGATTGCGGCCGTTGACGCTGCGTGCCTCCCAGACCCATCGACGCCGGTCATCCGACCCCTGCGCCCGGGCGTACCCGGTCATGCTTGCAATCAAGAAATCCACTCCACTGGCAGTCACGCGGCCAGGCACTCTAGTATCGGCCCCGTTTGCAGACAACGCGCCGCGCCGGAAGGTTATCCCATGAAGAGCTTCTCGAGCATCGTGATCACCGGCGCATCGAGCGGCATCGGCGAGGCGCTGGCGCTCGACTACGCCGCACCCGGCGTTGCCCTCGCCCTGACCGGCCGCGATGCCGCAAGGCTCGAAACCGTGGCGGGTGCGTGTCGCGCCAAGGGCGCCATCGTCGTGGCCGACACGGTGGACGTCGTCGATCGGCAGCGGCTGGCCACCTGGCTTACGGCGTTCGACGACGCCCATCCGGTCGACCTGCTGCTCGCCAATGCCGGCATCTCGATCGACAAGGACAATTCCTCGCTCGACGATTTCTCGATCGTCCGCAAGACCCTCGACGTCAATGTCGGCGGCGTGCTGAACACGGTGGAGCCGCTGCTCGAGCGCATGATGGCCCGCAAGCGCGGCCAGATCGGCATCGTTTCCTCGCTCGCGGGCTTCATCGGGCTGCCCTATTCGGCCTCCTACAATGCCAGCAAGGCCTATGTGCGGGTATGGGGCGAGAGCATCCGATACGTGCTGAAGAAAGACAGAATCGGCGTCAGCGTGATCTGCCCGGGCTTCGTCATGAGCCGCATGACGGCAGAAGCCCCCTTCCCCATGCCCTTCCTGATGACCTCGGCGCAGGCCTCGAAGATCATCCGCCGGGGATTGGCGGCAAACCGGCCGCGCATCGCCTTCCCCATCGGCACCAAGACGGCGGTCTGGCTGGGATCCGTGTTGCCCGGACGATGGACGGCAAGGCTCCTGGGTGCCTAGTCTCCATGCGCCAAGCAGTAATGCGACTGCAGTTGCTAGCAGCCGGGCGATTCGCGCGTTCAAAGGATGCTATAGCGCGTCGAGCGCTAGATCATCTTCCGAGTAAGCAAGGGCGTCAGAAAAGTCAGAATGCCAACATAAACAACACAGCTAACGAACAATGGTAGCCAGAAAATCTCTCCGCTCGCAAGCCCGTCCACAATCCAGTATGCCTCAGCCAACCCTGGGAGCATAAGTGTTGCGATCGCGACAGCTAACCCAGATACGTCGAAAGCTACGTAGGTGGTCCACCCATGTAGAATCAAGCCCAGTGCGAGCTTGATGATCGCTGATAGGTACATGATCATGGACAGGGTTTCTAGACGGCGCCCGGTCATTGATCCCCTCGTGGGTGAATCGTTGGCGCCTGCAAGGTCCCCAACTTGACTTCCTGACGAGTATTCAGCCTGTGGCTATTGTCGAGAATGGCGAAAGCAAACTGCTATTCTTGTTGTCTGCACTGCTGGGCCAACCTGCAGATTGTTCAATCTTGATTGGGACAACATCCGAACTCAAGCTCATATGCCGTAGCGCTCGGGCGACAGAGTGAGTGCATGGCCCCTCGCCACTGGCCAGCCGCGCTCTTGCCGACGGCAATTGCCATCGGACACTTCGCGATAGAGGCGCAGTGCTGCCAGATCGTCGACCGCTCTAGTTTCGACGCCGAGATGTCGCAACAGAAGCACCTGCCGCAACTGCCGAGCCACGTCACCGTCCCAGATCGAAGCGTTCATCTCGCAATGCCCCACGAGTGAGAACTCATGCAAGTTGCATGAGCCAATCGTACACCATGCATCGTCCACGATCATCAGCTTCGCATGAACGTAGAGCGGGTCGGAGTCGGCTGAATCACGCCCCGCGAGTCCCGCGAGCAAGAAATTCGGAAAGCGCGCGAGGAGCTCCACACCCTCGAAGCGCCGCCGCTCTGCCGGATCCTGGCGCGCGGCGAAGACATAGGCTTCCGGGGTCGTCGGCACGAGAAGTACGACATAGACCCCGCGCGCCAGAGCCCGCGCGAGAGGCACCGCTATCTCCATAATTGGAATTGCCTGGTTCTCAAGATAGATCGTACGGCGCGCCGCATCGATCGCTTTCACATACTGTTCAGCAATCGATCGCTCGCCGTGCCCTATATCGATCGAACTCGCACCAGGGGCCGGGCGTCCGTCAAAATACCGGTCGGCATGGAGCATCCGCTGAATCTGGACTCTGCTCGACCCTCGCGCCTGCGAGGCTGCCACCGGAAACGGTAGTCGGTCCGCAGCGTCGCATTGCCAGTTGCCGTCCTCTGCCCCGCGCTCGCTTGCCTCGTTCCAGCGTTGGACGAAATTGTGATGGACGTCAGTTGCCGAAGGGCCGGCCACTTCCAGATAGATGTCATGGTGTTGTGTAGAGCGCAAAGTAATGTTGGCGCCACCAACGAAGGCTGTCTCCGATGGAAAGCCGGCGTCGATCATCCAGCTCTTCTGGTGTTGACAGTAACGACCAATCGCACGATCCCATCTGATCTTGACGCGCGAGCCGAGCCGCAAGAGACGGTCACGATCCTCCGGAGTGCCCCTAAACATTATCGGGTGATGACCTGCTTCAGGATTCGGACGCCAAACCAGAAGGCGAGCGTCGACACCGCGCACCGCGGCATGATCGAGCACATCGAAAAAGCTGCGCCCATCGGGAAACAGGAAGTCCCATCCAAGGAAAGCAACTGTCACCCAGACGCTGTGTCGCGCACTGTCAACGGCATTGCATATACGCTCGAAGAAAACACTGGCGTGAATCAGCGGCTCGACTTTGTTGCCGTCTCGTATTGGATACGACCCTGACGCTACGCCAGGAATGTAGTCCGTATCAGTCAAGCGTCCGCGAGCCGCCATAAGAGTATCGAGCGGAGCAGCAGCGCTAGCCTCCCTTCGGGTTGAGTCTTCACCCGAGGTGGTCTGCTGATCGGTAGCTTCTCATTGCGAGCTGGCGAAGCCTGCATTGCCGTATTACAGGTCCTTCAATAGACGTGTGCTCCAAATCCTGAATCGGGACGGGTTCTCTTCATCGCGATTTCTGATGGTAAGAGCGTGGGCAGTTTCGTTGGCGCGAATCGTCAGCGGCCGGACCCAAGGCGACGCCTCGATCACGACCTCTGAGTTGGCGAGAAAATTCCCCTGTTTGTCGATGAACCCGACGCCGATCATGCCGTGCTGCAGTTCTACTCCGATCTCGACACGCCAAGGCAGCGGCATGGCGATCGACGAAAGATCGTAGCGGCAGATCGGCCGGAACGCACCCGACTGTCCGTAGATCCAGGTGTCCCGCGTGCCGCCCTCCATGAGGAGCGGACCAAGATCGACGAAATTCGTCAGGTCAGCCTCGGGCGCCATTCCATCATAGCTGAAGTCGAGCCAGCGATGACTGTGCGAGGCGAGCTCGAAATCGAGGATCGTTTGCAGCTGCGCTGGCCAGAGCCGGCGTCTCACCTTCTCGGCGTCGTGCCACTCCACCCACGGAGTGCGCTCGCCATCCGTCCGCGTGCCCCAGGTCGAGAAGGGCATCCGGCCTTCGCGAAGCCATCGCTCACGTGGGTAAACCAGCTCGATCCAGCGACCTCCCACTTTCAGATGCTTCAAGGCGTTCAAGGCTTCACGTCGCGCAATGTCGAACGGCACATGATGAATCGACCCGACGGCCATGATCGCATCAAACTGACCGAGGCCATCGAACGATAGATCGTCTCCGATCAGATGTATATGCACCGACAGGTTCCGGAGGCCGGCCACACGGCGAATGACCGCTAGATTGGCGGGCACGATGTCGGCAAAGGTCCACGTGGCCCCTTGGGCAGCGAAGCGCAGCCCATCGTAACCGAGGCCGCCGCCAATCTCGAGGACCGCACTCTTCGTGAAGAAATCCCGATAGAGCGGCTCCATCCTGCCCACCACGCCGGCTGCACGGCGCAAGGATATTGCATCCCAACGGGCAAGGAATTGCTCGTCCGGAAGCTCTAGCAAAGCGTCGGCGAATACCCGACCATCGACGTCATCGCCGCCAGGGACTTCTCGCCACTTGTCCCGGAACCGCTCCAGTATATCCATTCATGCCTCCAGCAAAACTATATCCGGCAGCATGGCGGAATTGAAGGCGGCACAACCCATCTCGGCGACAGCACCACTCTGTTTCAGCGCGCGCAAGGCCAAGGGCATGCACAGGGTGGCCTTTCTCGTCACTGGCTTCATCCTGAAGCCTCGAGGTGTGCCGAGCACCAGCTAGCTTTTCGGCAGGCGCCCGCTGGATACGCCAGTCGAATCAACAAACCCGAACGCAATCAAATGGGCCTCACGTCAGATATTCGACACCCCAGACGCATGGATGCCGGCCGGCCGACCTGGGCGGGCTCAGGATCGTATCCAGTTCCCTGCCGAGATGTTCGACGCTGTGCTTCTCGCAGGGCCTTGATCTGGGTCAACGACGTTGTTTTGCTATGATGAAGTAATGCACATATGGTTGGAGTAATTTATTCGACACTGAAGCCGTTTCTTTTTCCAGACCGTCTGGCAGCTATCCGCGTAGGCAAGATGGCGGCGCCGGTGCATGTGCGGATCAAGCCGACCAATGTCTGCAATCATTCATGCTGGTTCTGCGCTTATCGATCCGATGCCGTGAGCCTCGGCGGCGGTATGAATGCACGCGATCGCATTCCACGTGAGAAAATGCTGGAAATCGTCGACGACCTCGTCGAGATGGGCGTGGCCGCAGTGACATTCTCCGGCGGCGGTGAGCCGCTGATCTATCCACACATTGTTGAGACAGTGAATCGACTCGCAGCCGGAGGCATCCGCATCGGTGCCTTGACCAACGGCTCGATGCTCAAGGGCAAGGTCGCCGACGCCTTCGTTCGGAATGGCACCTGGCTTCGCGTCTCCATCGACGGATGGGATGGGCCGAGTTATGCCCGATCCCGGCATGTCGATGTGGATGAGTTCGACAAGGTGATCGCCAACCTCATGGCCTTCTCCGCCAGAAGCTCACATTGCGCACTCGGCGCCAGTGTGATCGTCGACGGAACCAATGCTCCGCACCTCTTCGATCTTTGCCAGAGACTCAAGGCAGCAGGTGTCGGGCATGTGAAGCTCGCTCCCTGCATTGTTCGGGACTCAGGAATCGAGAACGACGCCTACCATGCGGACTTTGCCCCGACAGTCCACGCTGAGATCGAGCGAATTCGGAGAATTGAGGACCGGCATTTCCGCATTAGCGACCACTATCATGCACTCGGCGACCGCTTTGACCGACCTGAGCGTCGTTGCCCGATGGCCTATCTACTAACGATCATTGGTGCTGATCTCGCCGTCTACACCTGCCAGGACAAGGCATATACGCCGGACGGCATGCTCGGGTCGATCCGAGAACGCCGTTTTCGCGACTTCTGGCTTTCAGAAGAAAATGCACGTTCTCTGGCTGCCATCGATCCATCGATCGCCTGCCGACATCACTGCGTCGCCTCCGCCAAGAATGAGCGCATGAATGAATACCTGGCGCTTGACCCCGATCACGTGATGTTTGTCTAGGTCTAGCGGCCTGCGATTTCGCGCAGTTCGGCGAAGACGCGGTCGGCTGCGATCGCCACGCCACGCTCCGTCCAGTGCGCATCGGTCTTGCGATAGGCGCCACGCACATCTGCAAGATCTTTGCGCAAGTCGACGAAGCGCACCGTGGTTCCGGCCAGCGCAGCGAGCAGACGCTCGTGCCGCAATTCGGCAACTACATTGAACGCGTAGAAGCGCGGCCAGGGCTTCCAGAATGCGGCGTAGTCGGGGTCTACACTGGCAGGCGGGATTACGAACAGCACGAACGGCACGCCACGGCTGCGAGCTTCGCGGTCCATCGCCACCAGCCACGACAGGGTCGCCTCGATGTCGCCCGACTTTACGAGACGAGCCGCCTGCTCCCGTGTGACGACGTCGAAGTACTCGGACGGGTCGATCTCGGCCTTGACCATGAGATTCGGCAACCAACCCTGGAGAAATTCCTCATCGCTTTCGCGCCGACCAAAAGGCCGCCAGAAGGAATCGCTGTTGCGGCCAAAGATGCCCGCGAGCCTGCTCTCCGGCATATCCGGGTAGTAGTACCGCCTGACATGATACGAGAGACCCGCCGTGCGTTCGTGCACCGGCCCGCGAGCGAGGCGGACCAGCGTCTCGAATTCACCCGCTACCGGACGATTGGTGGCCAGAACCTCGGAAAGGCTCAGCCGGTTGACGAGGACCCAGTTTGCGCGGGGCATGACGCTGCCCAGAATCGAGCCCCCCGGCGATTCATCGACAAGCGGCGGCAACAGCGCTTCGCCATGACCCGAACCATGGTAAACGAAGTCGTTGCCTGAGAAGAAGAACACCGCGACAACGTCGGGCTTGAGGGCCAGACCGACGTCACGCAGGCGGTAGTGGTAGCTGCGCGGCCCCGTCCCGGAGATCCCGAGGTTGATCACTTCCGCCTCCGCAGCACCCGCATCGACAAAGCGGCGCTCGACCTCCATCGCAAGCCATCGTCGCGTGAGCTGGAACTCAAGATAGCTGTCGCCAATGAACACGCTACGGAAGCTCACGCCCGCCGGTCTGGTCACGCTTCGCTCCCGGTCGCGCATGCCCCACGAATTGAAAGGCTCCGAGAGCCACGGCTTGCCTGCGAGACCGGCTGCATCTGCGGGCAGCGGATTGACCGGAGCGGTCGATCGCAACGCCCGCGCAGGCCACGGCGGCGCCTCGAGCGCGGCCATCCCTTCCAAGCCGGCAAACGTCACGGCCGCCAGGATGGCGCCGAAGACAGCTGCATAGAGCCCGTGGCGCCGACGCCTACCCATCGCCTAAGCGCATGATGTACGGCGACTCCGCGACGCTCCACCGGGCCGGCGGCTCCTGGCGGAAGATCTGCCTGAGATGGACCTCATCGGGGCCGTCGGCGATCCGCAGCATGCGCGCCACAGCGAATGCCCGATGGATGGGCGCGTCGTCGCTGCCGCCCATAGCGCCGAAGAGCTGCAGTGCGCGGTCGGCGATCCGCTGAGCCGTCTCGGGGACGGCAACCTTGACCATCGAGACGTCGCGCCAGACGGCCTGATGGCCGTCATCGTCCAGCCGCTCCGCCGTGCGCAGCACCAGGAGACGCGCCTGTTCGATCTCGATGCGCGAGCGTGCTATCGCCTGCTGGGTCCCATCGTAGTCGATCACTGACCGGCCGAAGGTCCGCCGCTCGGCGGCACGCGCCATCATCAGTTCGACCAGCACTTCGCAGGCGCCGATGGCACGCATGCAATGGTGCAGCCGCGCCGGGCCAAGCCGGACCTGCGCCGCGGCGAAGCCCCCGCCTTCCTCGCCCAGAAGGTTCTCCGCCGGCACGCGCACGTCGCGAAACTCGAGCTCCGCAATCGGCGCGATGCTGTCCTCCCAGCCCAGGAAGCGCAGCTCGCGCACGACGGTGAGTCCCGGTGACGGCATCGGCACGATCGCGCAGGAATGGCGTCCGGTGCGGGCGGCCTCGGGGTGCGAGACGCCCATCACGATCACGAAGGCACAACCGGGATGGGCACCGCCGGTGATGTACCATTTGCGACCGTTCACGACCCAGTCGCCGGATTCGCGGCGCAGCGTGGTCGCGACGTTCGTTGCGTCCGACGAAGCGACATCGGGCTCCGTCATACCGAAGGCCGAACGGATATGGCCCTCGAGCAGAGGCTCCAGCCAGCGCCTCTTCTGCGCCGGACTCGCCGCATGCAGCAGCATGATCATGTTGGGCACGTCGGGCGCCTGGCAGTTGAACACTTCCGACGCCCACGGCAGCCGGCCGGTGATCTCGGCGATCGGCGCGTAGTCGCGATTGCTCATGAGATCCGGCAGCCCGAGGTTCCACAAGCCCGCCGCCCGCGCCTTCGTGCGCAATTCCGCAACGAATGGCGGCGAGTCGCGGTGTGCTGCAACATATGCAATCCACTCCCGGTGGCGCGGCAGGATATCGCTATGGAAGAACGCCTCGACGGCAGCACGCAAGTCGGTCGTCATTTCATCTGGTTCGTAAGGAGCGCGGCCGCACCGCCCTGGTCCTTGCCATACTTCAGGAGCGCCGCGCGACCACCGGCTGCGTAGGCAGCGACCGCGCCCAGCAGCCGCTTAAGTTCATCGGGGCTCGATCGGTCGAACTTGGCGTAGGCGCCGCGCGTCAGCATGGCGATCTGCGGGAACAGCCGGGACGCAGTACGATCGCCACCCTCCTGGAAGACGAAGACCGGCAGGCCGAGTAAGCCGAGCTGGCCCGCCTCATGGCCGACTGCGTCGACATCCTCCTCGCAACAATCGCCCACAAAGACGACGGCATCGAGCCGGCTCTCGCGACGCTGCTCGGCAGCATAGCGCAACAGGCGTGCGATCTGGGTACGGCCAGCAAGGCAATGCACGGCGCTCATCAGGCGCGCAAGCTCATGGCCGTCCGATGTCCATTTGCTCACCTTGAATTCGTCAAACCCGCGATAGAATGCAAGCCGCACATCAAGACCGCCGGAACTGCTCGCCGATATGAACATCTCTCCCTGGACGGCAGTAGCAAGATTCCAAGTCGCTTCTCGGCTTGCCGTTGCATCAATGCCGATAAGCAATCGACCATTGTTCGAGTTGGCCGGACGAACCGGCATTTTTCGAACCTGTTCGACAAATGAACTGATCGCAGCCTGTTGCCGGGTTGCCAGCGACTTATTTGGAGGCTGCGTCATGCTAGGTAGCCTTTGAGAAACTCATCAAGAAGTCAACTCAAACGCGAGCCTTCTCTAGAGCCTGAAGTCTATGCTCTTGCTTTGCCCAGCTAGTGTGCCCGGCGAGGTTCGCAAGCTCTCGAAGAGTCAAACTAGGCTCATTATGGGGGTCAATGAGGGCTTGCTGAACTTGTGGTGCCAAGAATGCCAATTTAGCAATTTCTGATGGGCTCTGCCGCGATAGTCCACAAGACTTCATCAGTGCTGGCAAGTCTGGATTCTGTCCACTCGCCAGTAGAGATCTGAACTGAAAAGCACAGGCAAGATTGAAGACCAAAAGGTTCACCTCGTGAAGGCGCGCGGAAAGAGTACAATTAAGGTCATCCGCTTCGTCGGTGCTGACGCGCTGCTGTAGGCCATCAAACTTGCCGCGCGGATCCAGAAGGGTCCGCGCGGAATTGGCTGTCTGGGTAGTTCTGAGAGGGGCAGATCGCATAACTGTCGATATGGAACTACAGGAAGCACACAGCCAACAGTGCGGCGTCGCAGCGATCCAGGGACGATCTCATGGCGCTGCCCGCCGCACGCAGTAGCGCTCGCTGAGGAAAGCGAGGAACCGGCGGTCGAGTTCGTCGCGTGCCTCGAGGAGCGCCCGACCGACGGGCGCGTATTCGAAGGGAATCCATTTCGTCTCGGGAATGCGACGGAACATCACCGAGCGACGGCCTTCGCGGAAGAAGCTCTGGAGCGCTACCCCAGCCGATAGCGGCCTTAGTCCGGGACGACGACATCGCGCACATAATCGGCGCCGGCTGCCTACTTGAAGTAGATGCGGATGTTCGAGGAATGGACCTTCCAGACCGGCTGCGCGCCGGCTTGAGGTCCGTCGACGTCGACAACGCCTGGCTTAAGCGAACGCTCAAGCGTCCGGCCGTACAGCCAGAGATCGAGATTGTACGAGACCGCCGAGCCCGCGACGATGGCGGCGTAGAGGTCGAACGGCCTGCGCGCCTCCGCAAGCCATACCGCCACCGGGCTGGCGAGCGCCAGGGCAATGGCGGGGCCGGCAGTGTGCCATGCGTAGACGTAGGTCAGTCAAGCATCTCGCTCACCGTCTCGCCGGCTTCATCCAATGCTCCGCCGCAACATGGGCGGACCTTCACCTCGAGGTCGAGGTTCACTTCCTTGCGCTCCAGATGCTCTGGCAGACTGGGACGATCCGATCTCTCCCGCACAGCTGGCGCCTCGGCGGCCGGCACGGGCGGCAGCAGTTCCTCAACCCGCCCGATGTCGGCGCCGAGGTCCTCCAGTCCCAACTCCAGCTGACCTTCATCAAGCTGTTCGGCTCGGCGACCGAACTGCAGGCGCTGCAGCTTCTTCACGATCAAGCGCAGGCGCTCGATCTCGGCCTGGGCCTCGGACAGGGCCTTGCGTTCGCCGGCCCGTCCTGTCGCGAGCTGCCGGATCAACCGATGCAGGGCATCGACGTCCTATGGCAGATCAGCAAGGTCGAGATCCATGAGCACACGGTACGCTCGCGCGCATCGCGTCGCACGGCATTCGGTCGTTCCGAGTCAATCGGCCGCGCCTTACCCGGCGACCGCAGGCCTCCATCGCTTCTCGGGC
>Ga0172375_10011214_pt1 | contig 11445 bp, 9 predicted proteins | sample LakKiv1m_FD_114537 | JGI IMG/M metagenome (GOLD analysis project Ga0172375, IMG submission 114537) | Freshwater microbial communities from Kabuno Bay, South-Kivu, Congo - kab_092012_11.1m | ecosystem: Environmental > Aquatic > Freshwater > Lake | place: Democratic Republic of the Congo... | reverse complement strand
TGCGCCACGGGGCACCAGCGCGACGACCAGGCCGAGACCATCGTGATGCGCCTGTTCCGCGGGACGGGGCCCGTGGGGCTGCAGGGGATCCGCCCCCGCGCCGGTCGTTTCATCCACCCCCTGCTGGGGTGCGGCCGCGCCGAGATCGAGGCCTGGCTCGCCGCCCTCGGGCAGCCCTGGCGACGCGACACGACCAACGACGACGCCAGCAACGTGCGCGGCCGCGTGCGGCGCGAGCTGCTGCCGCTGGCGCGGGACATCTTCGGCGAGGGCGCGGCGACGCCGCCGGCGCGGCTGGCGGCCCTGCTGCGGGCCGACGCCGTCGAGCTGGAAGGCCAGGCCGCCGCGGTCCTGCGCGAGCTGCGCCGGGGACGGCGCGACGGCTCGCTGCCGATCGACGCGCTGGCGGCCCTGCCCGCGCCGCTGGCCGGGCGGGCGCTGCGCCGGCACCTGCGCGGGGAATACGGGCTCGACCCGGACCGCGCCCACGTCGCGCGCCTGCTGGACTGGCTGCGCGCGAGCCGCTCCGGAGCCGCGGTCGACCTGCTCGGCGGCTGGCGAGCCCGGCGCGACTTCGACCGCCTCGTCTTCGACCCGCCCGCCGCGGCCGTCGGCGACGGCGCGGCCCCGGCGGCCGTGCTCTCGGTGCGGCCGGCCACGCCCGGCGAAGCCGCGGCGCGCGATCCCGAGCCGGCGGGCGCTCCCCCGCCTGCGGGCGGCTGGCGGCTGACCTGCCCGGGCTCCGCCTTGTCCGGCGACCCCCGCGTCCGCCCGTGGCGGCCCGGCGACCGGCTGGCGCCGTTCGGGATGACCGGCCGGCGCAAGGTCGGCGACCTGCTGCAGCAGCTGCGCGTGCCGCTGCCGGAACGGTCGCGGGTGCTGGTCGTCGAGGACGACGCGGGCCCGTTCTGGGTCGTCGGAATGGTCCGGGACGAGCGGACCCGGCTGTTGCCGACCACCGCCGACGCGGTTACACTCCTGGTCCGAGATGCAGGAGAAGAGACGGGCGGCACGGCCCTCCCATGACCGCCGGCGGCACGCGTACGCCGGCGAACGATGCGCGAATGGAGACCCATGGCGAACCAGAAGAAGGAGAACAAGTCACCCCTGGACGGCCCCGGCGGCGTCCGTCGCCCCCCGCTGCCGGGACGGGCCGTGGGCTTCTGGATGCTCCTGCTGCTGCTGGTGTTCCTGGCGTTCCAGATGATGTCCCTGGACCGCGAGCAGATCTACGAGATCAGCTACAACGCGTTCAAGGAACAGGTCGAGGCGGGCAACATCCGCTCGCTGACCAAGACCGAGCTGACGGTCACGGGCGACCTCGTGCAGAAGACCAAGATCCCGCTGCAGACCGGCGCCGAGCCCGAGGTGCAGCGCTTCCGGCTGGTCCTGCTGGCCGAGGATCCGGCGTTCCCGGAGTGGGTGCGCGAGCGCAACCCCGGCGCCTACCTCAAGGGCGACACGGTCAAGACCAGCTGGCTGACGGTCATCGTCACCTACTACCTGCCGTTCATCGTGATCCTGGTGCTGTGGCTGTTCTTCATCCGCCAGATGCAGGGCGGCAGCAACAAGGCCTTCAGCTTCGGCAAGAGCAAGGCCAAGCTCATCAACATGGACAAGCCGACGGTCACCTTCGCCGACGTGGCCGGCTGCGACGAGGCCAAGGTCGAGCTGGAGGAGATCATCGAGTTCCTGCGCACGCCCAAGAAGTTCCAGCGCCTCGGCGGCCGCATCCCCAAGGGCGCGCTGCTGGTCGGCTCCCCGGGCACCGGCAAGACCCTGCTGGCGCGCGCGGTGGCCGGCGAGGCGGGCGTCCCGTTCTTCAGCATGAGCGGCTCGGACTTCGTGGAGATGTTCGTGGGCGTCGGCGCCTCGCGCGTGCGCGACCTCTTCGAGCAGGGCAAGAAGAACGCCCCGTGCATCATCTTCATCGACGAGATCGACGCCGTCGGCCGCCACCGCGGCGCCGGCCTCGGCGGCGGCCACGACGAGCGCGAGCAGACCCTCAACCAGCTGCTGGTCGAGATGGACGGCTTCGAGAGCAACGACGGCGTGATCCTGGTCGCCGCGACCAACCGCCCCGACGTGCTGGACCCCGCCCTGATGCGGCCCGGCCGCTTCGACCGCCAGATCGTGGTGGACATGCCCGACCTGCAGGGCCGCGAGGCGATCCTCAAGGTCCACATGAAGAAGATCAAGGCCGCGGCCGACGTCTCGCCGCGCAAGATCGCCGCCGGCTCGCCCGGGCTCGCCGGCGCCGACCTCGCGAACCTGGTCAACGAGGCCGCGCTGCTGGCCGCGCGCAAGAACCACCTGGAAGTGACGATGGACGACTTCTGGGACGCCCGCGAGAAGGTCATGCTCGGGCCGGAGCGCCGCAGCCGCGTGCTCACCGACGAGGACAAGCGGATCACGGCCTACCACGAGTCGGGCCACGCCGTCATCGCCGAGCTCTGCGAGCACGCCCAGAAGACCGAGAAGGTCACGATCATCCCGCGCGGCCGGACCCTGGGCGTCACCTGGATGCTGCCCGAGAAGGACGACGTCCACATGAGCCGGGCCAAGTACCTCGACTTCATCTGCGTGTCGCTGGGCGGGCGCGTGGCCGAGGAGACCTTCATCGGCTCGATCACCAGCGGCGCCTACGCCGACATCCGCACCGTCAGCAGCCTGGCCCGCGAGATGGTGACCCGCGTCGGCATGAGCGACGTCCTGGGCCCGATCTGCTTCGAGGAGGGCGAGGAGCAGGTCTTCCTGGGCCGCGACTTCGCCCGCCGCAAGACCGTCAGCGAGCGCACGCTGCAGGTGATCGACGACGAGATCTCGCGCATCGTCTCCGAGCAGCTCGAGCGTACGCGCCTGCTGCTGCGCGAAAACACCGACAAGGTCGAGATCATGGCCGCCGCCCTGCTGGACCGCGAGACGCTGACGCGCGACGAGGTCCAGATGATCATGCAGGGCCGCCCCCTGCCGCCGCCGCGGCTGGAGCCCGTGCTGTACGACGAGTCGGCGACGCCGGCCGGCGACGGCGACGACCCGGCGGCGACCGGCGCCGAAGCTCGGGACGCGGATGCCGGCGAGGCGACCGGCGACGCCCCCGGAGACTCCCCCGGGGACGACCGGGCGACCCCGTCGTGACCGCCGCGCCGCGCGTCTGGGAACTCGGCCGCGCGACGCTGGACTACGGCCGCCGCCCCCTGGTCATGGGGGTGCTGAACCTGACCCCGGATTCCTTCTTCCCGGCCTCGCGCGCCGCCGACGTCGAGTCGGCGGCGCGGCGCGCCGAGGCCCTCGTCGCCGCCGGCGCCGACCTGCTCGATCTCGGCGCGGAATCCTCGCGTCCCGGCGCGGCGCCCGCCGGCGGCGACGCCGAGCGCGCCCGCCTGCTGCCCGCCCTGGCCGCCGTCCGCCGCCGCGTGGCGGTGCCCCTGACCGTGGACACCTGGCGCGCGGACACCGCCCGGGCCGCCCTGGACGCCGGCGCCGACGGGCTGAACGACATCACCGCCGGCCGCGGCGACCCCGGCCTGCTGCCGCTGGCGGCCGCCGCGGGCTGCGGCCTGGTGCTCATGCACATGCAGGGGACGCCGGCGACCATGCAGGCGGACCCGCGCTACGACGACGTGGTCGCCGAGGTGGCGGCCCACCTCGAGGAGCGCGTCGCGGCGGCGCTGGCCGCCGGCGTGTCGCCGTCGCGGCTGCTGGTCGACCCCGGTCTCGGCTTCGGCAAGGACCTCGGCCACAACCTGGCCCTGCTGGCGAGGGTGCGCGAGGCGACGGGCGGGCGGCCCGCGCTGATCGGGGCCTCGCGCAAGTCGTTCATCGCCGGCGTCACCGGGGCTCCCGTGGAACATCGGCTGCCGGGCAGCCTGGCCGCCGCCGCGATCGCCTTCGCGGCCGGCGCGGCCGCGGTGCGGGTCCACGACGTGGCCGAGACGGTGCAGATGCTGGAAGTCCTCGCGGCGGTCGCCGCCGCGGGAGATCGACGTTGAGCCGGCGACGGGCCGATGCTATGCTGCGGGCCGACGCCACGCCCGCAGGCCCGGACACCGGGAAGAACCGATGCTGAAGTTCCTGGCCGACTCCCTGATCATCGACATCCTCGACATCCTGATCGTGGCGTTCCTGCTCTACCGCCTGCTGCTGCTGGTGCGCGGCACGCGCGCCACGCAGATGTTCGTCGGCCTCGGGCTGCTCGCCGTGCTGTCGTGGATCGCCGAACGCCTGGGCATGATCGTCGTGCGGCAGATCCTCTACTCGCTGCAGACGGTCTGGGTCGTGGCCTTCATCATCATCTTCCAGCCGGAGCTGCGCACGGCCCTGACCTACCTGGGGCGCCGCCGCGGGATCATGTTCTTCGCCGCGCCGGAGGAGATCCCCGCCCAGCAGGAGATCGTCCACGCCATCGAGCGCCTGTCGCGCCGCGGCCTGGGCGCCCTGGTCGTGCTCGAGCGAGAGATCAGCCTTGGCCGCTGGGCCAAGACCGGCACGCTGCTGAACGCGGACATCTCCAGCGAACTGATCGAGTCGATCTTCACCGTGCCCGGGCCGCTGCACGACGGGGCCGTGGTCATCAGCCAGGACAAGATCGTCGCCGCGTCCTGCATCCTGCCCAACACCGAGCGTTCCGAGCTGGGCTACGTGCTGGGCACCCGCCACCGCGCCGCCATCGGACTGAGCGAGGTGTCCGACGCGGCGGTCATCGTCGTCTCCGAGGAGACGCGCGCCATCTCGCTGGCCCACGCCGGCGAGATCCGCCGCGGCCTGTCGGTCGAGGAGCTGACCGCCGAACTCAACCGCATCGCCCTGAAGGGGCGCGAGCGCGCCGAGGCGGCGCCGGCCCAGGCCGGCTAGGCTCTCCTTCCCGCTCCTCCCGCCACAACGTCGCCCCCCGGCCCGAGACCAGCGCCACCTCCGACAGCGCCTGCGCCAGCGCCGCCAGGGTTTGCCGCCGACCGGCGCGCGGGGTGCGCGGCCAGGAGGCCGCGGCGCGCCAGACCGGCGTCCCGCACCGCCGCAGACCGCCGGACGGGTGCGGCGCGCCGGTCGCGGGCGGCGAGACGTCGCGGCATTCGAGCCAGAGCGTCCACTCCCGGGGCCGTTCCGACACGCCCCAGTCGCACAGCTGCACGCCGGCCCGGCGCAGGCGCCGGCGCGTGGCCGCCAGCGCCGATTCCAGGCACCCCCGCACATCCCTGGTCGTCATGAGCGCTCCCCCCCTCTGTTCGCGTCGCACGAGCGGGGTGGCCACCGGCGGGAAAGCTGAGGCGCCCTCTCTCCCGCCGGTTGAGGCCGTGCGGTTCCGCGAGTCCTCCCAGCCCCGCTCGACCGCCCCCGCCACCTACCAGCAAGGAAGCCGCCAGGGATCAGCGACGAAGACGGTCAACGTAACATATTGAAAAATAAGAATGTTAAATCCGGAGCCCTCGATATGGAGCGTCGACTGGGGCCGACACCACGACCATTGAAATGTACCCGATGGGTTACATCATATTTAACTTATTCAAATAAATGATGTTACGAATGTGTTACCGAAAAAGTCATGCCCCGAAACGGGGACAAGCCAGGAGATCAGACCGGGGAGAGCACGGTTTCGGCGTCGGGGACCCGGGATTCCGCACCCCCGCCGGTGCTGGGAACCGGCGTCGACAGGGCGAGCCGCCCGGCGATCAGGCAGCCGACCAGGCCCAGCCCGAGCAGTTCGCCGGGGAGGTAGGAGAAGAGACCGCCGTCGCGCCCCGAGCGCACCAGCAGCGCGCCCTGCAGCCTGCCGGCGGCCTTCAGGGGCATCACGACATCGGCCCCGCTCCAGCGCAGGAAGTTCTGCTCCCGCGGCGACAGGTCCGCGACCCGCAGCTCGTGCAGCGACAAGGGCGTGTCGTTGGCGGCGAGCAGCGTCCCCAGCCGGCCGCCCGCCTCCGCGAGCGCGTCGAGATGGCCGTCCAGCACGAGCCGGTCGCCGTCGCAGCGCAGCAGGTGGGCCTCCCGGCCCAGACCGCCGCGTTGCAGCAGCCCGTTCAAGGCCTCGGTCCGCTCGGCGGACGGGGCGTCGCCGCCGAGGATCTCGAGGAACCCCGCCACCGCCGCCAGCGAGGGCAGGTCCCGCCCCGTCACGACCGCGTCGATCGGCGGGGCGTCACCCGTCGCGATGTCCAACGCCGCCGCCTCGACGGTCGCGCCTTCGCGCAGCGGCTGCCCTCCCAGGCGCCGCCGCAGGAACCAGGCGACCACGACGCTGGCGCCGACGACGACCACCTGCGCGCCGTCCTCGGCCAGCCGCCGCCGCAGCAGGGCGATCTCGTCCGCGAGCTCCTCGCTGATCGAATGGAGGTCCGTCAGCTCCAGCACCAGCCCGTCCGCACACGCGCCCGCGCCCAGGAGTTCCCCGGCGGCGGCCGCGAAATGCCGGTGGTCGCCGCGCGCGACGGCGCCGTCGAGGCGCAGGGCCGCGACACCGGCGCGGGGCGTCGGCAACGTCTGGAAGCGGACGGGCATGTCAGACCATTTCCTTCGCGAGCCAGCCGTCGAGCACGCGACGCAGGAACCGCCACTCGCTGCCGACCTTCTTGGCGGGGATCTTCCCTTCCTTGGCCAGCCGGCACACCGTCTTGACGTGCATCTTGAGGTACTCCGCGGCCTCGACCGAGGTCAGCACCTGGTTGGACGTCTCCTCCGCGCCGATGTAGATGGTGGCGGTGCCGTGATCACGGGTGTCGTTCATGTCGCTGCGCTCCTTATTCGGGACGGGTGCGGGGCGTGCCCGCAACTGTGTAGCGGTCATGCAAGCAACTCCCGTGCCGTCCGTCGCTACGCCGCTCCCTCACGGGAAACGGCGGGAAACGGCAGGAAACGGGGCCGTGGGGTCCACAACGGGGAACGCTGGGGAAGCAGGGGGCGACGGGGGGATCGCCGGCGCCGTGCAAAGTGCAACCGGGAAGGTCGCGGCCTGCGCGCGCCCGGTCAGTGCCGGTCGCGCAGGAACTGCAGCAGGGCGTCGTTGAGCGTCGTCTCGCCGTGGGCGGCGAGGATCATGTGCCCGCCGGTCTTGAACAGGCGGAAGCGGGAGGCGCGGTGGCGCGTCCGCTTCTGGAGCAGGCGGAGCGAAGCCGGGTCGATGCGGGCGTCGTCCTCGCAGTGCGCCGCGTAGATCGGCAGGCGCAGCTTGCCGAGCTGGGACTTGGCGCGCTCCATCGACTCGAAGACCTCGAGGTTCCAGCCGATCCGCCGGCGCAGCGTCGGCAGGCGGTGCAGGCCCATCAGCATCAGCAGCCGCGTGCCCAGCGGCACGCGCGGCACCAGGGCCGGGGCGAACAGGGACAGCGAAGCCGGCTGCACCTGCCGCGTGAGCAGGATCGCCAGCGCGCCGCCGAAGCTGAAGCCCACCACGTGGACCAGCCGGCTGTGGCGGGCCAGCACGCGGTAGCGCAGCTGCACCTCGTTGAGGCAGGCCTTCCACTTCACCACCGGCAGGGTCGTGGACTCCAGGCCGTGGCCGGGCAGCAGCATGTTGTAGACGGTGTAGCCCTGGCCGTGCAGGAACCTGGCCAGGCCGTCGAGGTCCTGGGGCGTCCCGGTCGAACCGTGGACCAGCAGCACGCTCTCGTCGACCTCCGGCTGGATGCCGATGCGCGTGCGGTGCTCCTTCGGCACGCCCAGGCGCGTCTCCATCTCGCCCTGCAGGCGGGCGTGGGCGCGCAGGGCCATCGCGGCGGCGCGGGCCGGCCGCGGGGGCTGCTCCTCCAGCTCGGGATCGGGCACGACGTTGTCCAGGGCGTGCTCCAACTCCCAGGCGGTCAGCGTCAGCTGCCCGAAGCGCTTGAGATCCTGGTCGTTGGTCGGGAAGTTCACGGACGCGCGTCCTCCTGCGGAGCGGCGGGTGCGGGCGGTTCCAGGTCGGCCAGCGAATCGACGATCAGGTCCGGCCAGTCCTCCTGGTCCAGACGGCCCAGGACGCCACAGTCGGCGTGCTTCCCGGACAATACGAACGCCGTCCCCATCCCCAGGCGCTTGGCGGTGACGAGGTCGGCGACGGGGTCGTCAGAGATAAATAACGCGTCACGGGGCGCGCCGCCAATGATTTCCAGGGCCCGCCGGTAGATCCGGTCCTGCGGCTTGCCGATCACCACGGCCGGGTGGGCCGCCGCCTGTTCCAGGGCCGCAACGTAGAACCCCGGCCCGAAGCGCCGTCGCCCGGCGGCGTCCAGGTAGAAGAGCCCGCGGTGCAGGGCGACCAGCTCGGCGCCCCCGTCGACCAGGGCGGGCAGGGCCGCGTCGAGGTCCCCGGTCGTGAGGGCCGGGTCGGCGCCCAGGACCACCGCGTCGCAAGGACCCTCGCGCACCAGGTCGAAGCCGGCGTCCCGCCACCAGCCCTCCAGGTCGGCAGCCCCCAGCCACAGCAGTCGGCGCTTGCCCCAGGAGGCGAGCAACCGCGCGCCGAGACCGAGCGCCGTCACCAGGCGCGGCTCCTCGACGGCGAATCCCGCCGCCTGCAGGGCGGCCGCCAGCGCGGCCGGCGCGTGGGTCGTGTTGTTGCTGACCAGGCAGTGCGGCGTGCCGCGGGCGACGATCCCCTCGAACCAGGAGAGGGCGTCCGGCACGGGCTCGCAGCTCTTGTCGCGCACGAGCACGCCCTCGACATCCAGCAGCAGGCTCGCGTAGCGGTGGGGGGCGGTCATGCGCGCAGCATCTCCTCGAACAGGGTGTCGAACCGCGGCGCCAGCCGTTCCCAGCAGAAGACGTCCGCGTCCAGGGGCAGCGAGCAGACGTGGCCGCAGCCGTCGCCGACGAGCAGGGCGTCCAGCAGGCCGACCAGCCCCTCCTCGCCGTCGTAGAGGTGGCGGCCGCGGCAGCGCGCGCCGTAGAGCGACGGGTACGCCTGTTCGCGCGGCAGCACCGGGTAGCAGCCGGCGTGGACGGCCTCGGCCACGGCGATGCCGAAGTACTCCTGGGCCGCGCAGCTGACCACGATGTCGGCCCGGGACAGGCACGCCTCGTACCCCGCGCGGTCCTGCTCCCCCCAGGCCAGGATACGCTCGCCCAGGCGTTCGCGCAGCGGGGCGAAGACCGCTTCCTGCTGTCGCGGCTCGCCCAGCAGCAGCAGGCGGAACGGCCGGCCGCGCTCGGCCAGGCGCAGCAGCGCGCGCACGAACATCTCCGGCCGTTTGTCGAATTCCCAGCGGTGGTTCCAGAGGATCACGTGCTCGCGCCCGTCCCGGGGCCAGCCGGGGCCGAGGCCCGCGTCGCAGCGCCCGCCGAGGTAGGGGGCGAAGGCGTCCGGGAGGTGCGGCGTCCGCGTGATCCCGACCGGCAGCACGCAGCTGCGGGCCGCCAGGCGCTCGCGGATCCCCTTGGGCACCGCCTCGGGCATGCGGGCCAGGTAGTCGGGCAGCGCGTCCAGGAACAGGCCGCGGTGGTACTCGGAGTTGAACGCCACGCGGTCCGCCGCCAGGCAGCTCACGATGTTGGTGAAGCCGAAGTGGAAGTCGAAGGCCTCGTCGGGCGACAGCGGGTAGGTGAGCTGGTTCTCGTGCATGTAGAGCAGCAGCGGCGCGCGGTCCAGGGGCCGCGGCAGCAGTCCGCGCAGGTCGGCCGCGTTCAGGAAGTCGGTCGCCAGCAGCAGGTCGCAGTCCGCCGCGTCCTCCCGCAGCCGGTCAGCGAACCACGGCGCGGCGCCCCGCATGCGCCACTTCCAGAACCGCGGCGGCAGGGTCCAGGACCGGATCTCGTGCCGGGAGTGGGCGGTCAGCCCCTCGCGGAAGGCCCGGTGGGACCCGCCGTCGTAGGGCTCCAGGAACGCGATGCGCAACGCCCGCCGACCTCCCGCCGGGCCGCCCAGGGACCACCCAGGGACCGCCCGTGTTGAACAATCGACCTTATTTGACTATCATCATGCGGTCATGCCCCGCACGTATCGGACCTCGCCGAGGATGACCCATCAGAGAGGACGCGTCCATCATGAAGAGACCCGCTGCGATCGTCTGGGCGGCCCTGGCCGCCACGACCATCCTGGTCCCGGCCGCCGCCCTGGCGGACAGCTTCGCCGGCTACATCCCGGGCCGCATGGTGCTGGAACTCGAGCCCGGCTACCGGCCCGTGGTCGCCAAGGCGGCGGGCGGCGGCGTGCTCCTCGAGGACACCGCCCTGCAGGCGGTGGCGGCCGAGCTGCGCGTCTCGAACCTCGAGCCCCTGTTCCCCGGTCTCAGGTTCGCCGACAAGTCCGGCGTTCCCGACCTGAGCCGGAACTGGGTGGCGGAATTCGACCCCGCCGTCGATCTGGACCGGGCCCAGGCCGCCTTCGCGGCCCTGCCCGGCGTGAGCAAGGCGGTCAAGGACGAGCTGCGCCGCATGGACATCGCCATCCCCGACGACCCCGGCCTGTCCGGCCAGTGGTACCTGCGCAACACCTCCTACGGCGGCAAGGACGTCCATTGGCTCGGCGGCTGGCAGGAGGCCCAGGGCGACTCGAACGTGATCGTGGCCGTCATCGACTCGGGCGTGGACTGGCACCACCCCGACCTCGGCGGGCCGCACCCCGACCACGTCAACGGCGCGCTGTTCACCAACTGGACGGAGTACTACGGCACCGCCGGCATCGACGACGACCACAACGGCCGCATGGACGACATCCGCGGCTGGGACTTCGTCAGCGGCGCCTCCGGCGGCTGGCCCGGCGAGGACATGACCGTCGCCGACAACAACCCCATGGACTTCGGCGGCCACGGCACCGGCTGCTCCGGCAACGTGGCGCCTCTGACCGGCAACGCCCTCGGCATCTCCGGCACGGCCGGCGGCTGCAAGATCCTCGCCGTGCGCGCCGGCTACCTGTCTTCCACCGGCACCGGCCTGATCGGCATGACCTGGGCCGCCCAGGGCATCACCTACGCGACGGACATGGGCGCCAAGGTCATCAACTGCAGCTGGGGCAGCAGCAGCATCCTCGCGGATGCCGTGGACTACGCCCAGCTCAACGGCGTGATCATCGTCGCCGCCGCCGGCAACGACAACCACGAGGTCCCGGAATTCCTGGGCACCGCCGACGGCGTGCTGTCGGTCGCCGCCACGGGCCCGGGCGACGAGAAGGCCAGCTTCTCGTCTTACGGCACCTGGGTCGAGCTGTCGGCCCCCGGCGCGGGCATCTACACGACCTGGTACGACCACGACACCGCCAGCAGCACCTACGCCACGGTCGACGGCACGTCCTTCGCCGCGCCCATCACCTGCGGTTCCATCGCGCTGCTGTGGTCGGCCCACCCCGGCTACACCCGCGAGCAGATCATCGCCCTGCTGCTGTCCAGCTGCGACAACATCGACGACATCAACCCCACCCTGGCCGGCAAGCTCGGCGCCGGCCGCGTGAACCTCCTGAAGGCGCTGGGCGACCGCACGCACCGGGTGCCGCTGGAGTTCGTGTCGATCGACGACGCCGTCAACAGCGCCGCCGCCGGC
>Ga0172375_10011206_pt1 | contig 11454 bp, 8 predicted proteins | sample LakKiv1m_FD_114537 | JGI IMG/M metagenome (GOLD analysis project Ga0172375, IMG submission 114537) | Freshwater microbial communities from Kabuno Bay, South-Kivu, Congo - kab_092012_11.1m | ecosystem: Environmental > Aquatic > Freshwater > Lake | place: Democratic Republic of the Congo... | reverse complement strand
ATCAGCGGCACCACGATGATATCCTGGAAAATCAGGATCCCTACAGCCACCCTTCCCTGTGGAGAGGTGATCTCCCCACGTTCCTGCAGTAACTTCAAAACAATAGCAGTACTGCTCAGGGAGAATAGAAACCCCATGAAAACAGCACTCTCCGGAGGCAGTCCGAATCCAAGGCTGATCAATGTAATAATTCCGATTGTAAGAATAACCTGCAAAAAGCCTCCCAGGAATACCGTGCGCTTTATCGACATCAATCCTTTGATCGAGAATTCGATCCCGATCACGAACAGGAGGAAAATCACCCCTAGTTCAGCCATCAGCTCCACCTCATGCGTTGCGTCGATCAAACTGAGCCCGTATGGCCCAATGATGACCCCGGTCATCAGAAAACCCAGGATGGAAGGGATCCTTAATTTGTGAAAAGCGAGGATGATCAGGACGGAAAGGCCCAGGATTATGACGATGTCTTTTAGGATGGGGAAGTCCATGAAGCCTGGTGATGTTTATCGTAGCGAAATTACAAATTTCACTCCAATCGCTTCAGATACCGGCCCTCAATCAGATCATTCCGCCTGTCTTTCAGATTCCTACATTCCCCAAAATGATGCAACTCCCTGAAATACCTGGTCAGCTTCGGTATCCGGAAGATCCGGATGAGTCGGAGAATGCGGATGGTCACCAGAAAATGGACGGTGGTAATGATGATCCCGATGTATGTTGGTAAAAAGAGAAGAGGTCAATAATTGAAATCAGCGGAAAGCTTCAGTGACTGAAAATGCTGTTGAACGAAACCTGCAGTATTATCGCGGATTCAGTGCGCGAAGAACGTTAATCAGTTCCTCACCGCTCATACGCACCTTGTAGTCAGAATCCACGTGTTCGAATCGAATGATTCCTTTCCGATCGACTACGAAAAGTGACGGAACAGGCATCAGATCGAGTTTTTCACCGGTGGCACCTTTGCTGCGTATACTCTCATATAAAAACGTAGCCTGGTAGGCAATACCCATTGCTTTGATCAGCTCGCCGCGACTGTCTGACAGAAGAGTATACTGAATTGAATTCTTATCAAGCGTTTTCCCCAGGTTGTCAGGTGAATCAGGACTTACAGCAATGATCTGGTATCCCAACGCCAGGATCTTATCCTCGTAATCGGCCATTTCGGCCAGGTGCTGATTGCAGTAAGGGCACCAGCCACCCCGGTAGAAAATCAGCACCGTTGGTTTCTCCTTCAGCAGCTTTATCAGGGAGACCGTCTCTCCGGATATCGCTTTCAGAGTGACTGCAGGAACGGATTCTCCTACTTTCAGGGGCTTTACGTCTTCGCCTTTCTCGGGAAGTTGGGAATACCCTTGTAAAGGCAGGAAAATTGACCTGATCCGGTAAAATCTTCCGATTCTAAAATTCGTATCTTTGTCCTTTGTTTTTTCGTTACCCGTATCGCTTTGTAAATCAATATCCCGTCATGCCGCAAACCAAGAAACATTTCAAACGAACCCTGGTTACCTCTGCGTTGCCATATGCCAACGGCCCTCTTCATATCGGCCATCTGGCCGGAGTCTATGTGCCGGCCGATATTTACGTCAGGTTTCTGCGAATGACCGGTGAAGAGGTAATCTTCATCGGAGGATCGGATGAACATGGGGTTCCTATCACCATCAAGGCGCGTCAGCAAGGAGTTTCACCCCAGGAGATCGTTGACAAATATCATGGGATCATCAAAAAATCCTTTGAGGATTTCGGGATCTCTTTCGACATTTATTCCCGAACATCCAACAAAATCCACCACGAAACCGCTTCTGAGTTCTTCCGCAAGATGTATGATGCCGGACAATTCATTGAAATGGTCTCTGAACAGTACTATGATGAAGAGACCGGTCATTTCCTGGCCGACCGTTATATAACAGGTACCTGTCCGGTTTGCGGATACGACAAAGCATATGGCGACCAATGTGAAAAGTGCGGCTCTTCCCTTAACGCTACCGACCTGATCAACCCGAAATCAGTCCTGAGTGGGAATGCGCCCGTGATGAAGGAGACAAAACACTGGTACCTGCCTCTGGATCAATATGAAGCATGGTTGAAGGAGTGGATCCTGGAAGGGCATAAGGAGGATTGGAAAACCAATGTGTACGGCCAGTGCAAGTCGTGGATCGACCAGGGGCTTCAGCCCCGGGCAGTTACCCGCGATCTTGACTGGGGCGTTCAGGTTCCTGTGGAAGGTGCAGATGGGAAAGTCCTCTATGTATGGTTCGATGCCCCTATAGGATATATCTCCGCCACCAAGGAGCTTACGCCCGACTGGGAAAAATACTGGAAAGATCCGGAAACACGGCTGATCCATTTTATCGGAAAAGATAATATCGTTTTTCACTGTATCATATTTCCTGCCATGCTGAAAGGCGAAGGAACCTATATTGTTCCTGATAACGTCCCGGCCTTCGAGTTTATGAACCTCGAAAACGATAAGATCTCCACCTCCCGCAACTGGGCGGTTTGGCTTCATGAATACCTGGAAGAGTTTCCAGGCAAGCAGGATGTACTGCGGTATGTGCTCACTTCGAATGCCCCGGAGACAAAAGACAACGACTTCACATGGAAAGACTTCCAGGCAAAAAACAATAACGAGCTTGTCGCTATCTTCGGAAACTTTGTGAACCGTACCCTGGTTCTTACCGAAAAGTATTTCGAAGGGAAAGTACCGCCCCAGGGCACCCTGACAGATCTTGACCAGGCGACGCTGGATGAGATGCAACAGATCCCCGGCAGGATTGCAGAGAGCCTGAATCTTTTTCGTTTCCGGGAGGGCCTTTCCGGCATGATGAACCTTGCACGGCTTGGCAACAAGTACCTCACTGAAAACGAGCCCTGGAAAGTCTTTGCCGTTGATCCCGCCCGTGTTGGAACTGTTCTAAACATCTCCCTTCAGATTTGTGCACAACTTTCAATCGTCTCAAATCCTTTTCTCCCCTTTACATCAGAGAAAATCAGGAAGATGCTCCGTCTTCCCGAATACAAATGGGATGATGCGAAACTTCTGAACTGGCTTTCTGCCGAACATCAGCTGAAAGCAGCTGAGCTCCTTTTCGAGAAGATTGATGACAAAACCATCGAAGCCCAGATCCAGAAACTTCTGGACACCCGCAAGGGGAATGCCGATGCAACTCAGCCGCCATTAATGACAGCTCAATCCGGAGACCCATCTGCCTTACAACCGTCACTAATGGCAGCTCTTCCTGAAATCCAGTACGATGATTTTTCTAAGCTCGACATTCGTGTCGCCACCATCCTGGAGGCTGAAGTTGTGCCGAACACCGATAAACTTCTGAAACTCAGGGTTGATACTGGGCTTGACCAGCGAACCATTGTATCCGGTATCGCCCGGTACTTCAGCCCTGAAACCCTGATCGGGAAGAAAATTGTCATCCTGGCAAACCTTGCCCCGCGTAGGCTCCGTGGTATCGAATCCCAGGGGATGATCCTTACCGCCGAAAATCCTGACGGAGCCCTGTATCTTATCACTCCGGATAACGGAGCCATGAATGGAGCATCTGTAAAATAAGGAGCGGAGATCCTACCTCAAAATGAGAAAGAATATATCTTTACTAACTCTATAACAACTAACCTTTTCTCCATGAAAAATGGTATCTTCTGCGTCATCACGGCTGCTAGTCTGACAGCTATTCCAATGGTCTCTTCTGCTCAGGACATGATCTATTTACGCTCAGGCGAAAAGATTGAATCCAAGGTAACAGAAGTTAGTGCCCTGGATATCAAGTACAAAGAATTCAACTTCCAGGATGGTCCGGTCCGGGTGATCAACCCGGCTGATGTTTATATGATCCGGTATGAAAATGGAAAGGAAGAATTCTTTCAGCCTGATCCCCGGGATCCTGTTGAGAAAAAATGGGTTGCCAGAAATAACTTTTACAAAAATGGCAACAACAGGTATTTCAATAGTTTTGCCGTGGGTCACGGACCAAGTTATGGCTGGATTGGAATCCGTTACCAGGGAAGGATCGGGATGGAACAGGGATTTGGCTGGCATGCAGGAGGTGGTATCTTTCCTGCCATTGGCAATATTGACCGTACCTACTTTTTAGCCGGCGGCGGTTTAAAATTTTTCTTTTTCCGGGGTATGTATATCGATCTGCAGTATGGAACTTTTCTGGTTGCCAGGGCTGACTACTACTATGATTATTCATATTATCCCTACCCGTACTATGAATCCAAGGAAGTTGTGCTGCACGGACCCTCCTTCACAACGGGCGGCGACTGGTTTTTCAACAAGCACATCGGTATCAATGGTGCCATCGGATTCAGTTACGATGTCCAGCAGGTCCGTTCAGGCCCGCACATTTTCCCAGCCATTGAATGGGGCGTTATATTCAAATGGTAACTTAACGGAACTAACATAATAACTATGATCCGAAAAACTAATCAGACTTTCTCCGTTGCCTTTTCCCTGCTATTGGTAATCCTGGGTTTTCTTACCCCAATGCTTTCAATGTCACAGATCACCACTCAATGGCGCGGAGAGGAGAGACGCGGGATGTATCCCGACAAACAATTGCTACAAATCTGGCCCTCCGGAGGCCCCGCCCTAATCAGGATCTATGAAAATATTGGAAACGGCTACGGCTCACCAACCATTTCCGGTGATATCTTATACATCACGGGAGAAATCAATGATTCTGCATTCCTGTTTGCCTTCGATCCTGATGGCACCCTGCTCTGGAAATCAGATTTCGGTAACGAATGGGTGGTGAATTACCAGGGATCGCGTTGTGCCCCCACGGTTATTGATGATCTGGTATATGTAACTTCCGGATTGGGAAATCTGGCATGTTTCGAAGCAAAAACCGGTAACAAACGATGGTCAAAAGAGTATATGAAGGAACTCCACGGCTCTTCTCCCCTTTTTGGGTTTGCCGAAGCGCCGCTGGTAAATGGAAACCTGGTCTTTGCCACACCCGGTGGTCCCGATACCAATGTAGTTGCACTTGACAGGTTAACAGGTGATCTCAGATGGATTTGCCGGGGGAAAGGAGAACGGCCGGGCTACAACTCTCCTGTCCTGATCCATTTGCCCGAACGTGACATCATCGCCCTTTTCAGCGCTTATTCATTTCTTGGAATAGACTCCAGGACAGGAAAGCTTCTATGGAGCCATGATCAGGTAAATATTCCGTCGTCTGAACGGCAGTTGGGAAACGGAGACACACACAGCAACTCAGCCTGGTTTGAAGACGGGTATATCTACTACATTGCCGGAGACGGAAACGGAGCCGTGAAACTTGAACTTCTTGACGGCGGAACAAAGATCAGAGAGGTGTGGCGAAACAAAGCGATTGACAACTATATGGGTGGATTTGTGATCAGGAACGGTCAGATATATTCATGTACCAGTAACAAAAAAAGTCTTGTCTCGATTGATGCTTCAACCGGTGAGACTTCCGGAACGCTAAAAATTGGGACCGGGACTCTGGTCTGGGCCGCTGATAAAATCTACTACTACACTCAGGGTGGGAAGGTTTTCCTCGTGGATCAGGAAAAAATGGAAGGGATCAGTGCTTTTATCGTTGAAAAAGGGACCAAAGAACACTTCTCGCATCCGGTCATCAATAAGGGTACTCTTTACATCCGCCATGGCAACGTTCTCCTGGCATATGATATCGCTGAAAAATAAAGTGATATATCTGGATAAATATTACTTTTACCTACAATGTTTTCTTTGACCTTTATTTCTTCGGATAATGAGTGAATTGTACCTCTATGCTTCACTGGGCCTGGTAGCGGTTCTGTATTCCTCTGTCGGGCATGGTGGTGCAAGCGGGTATCTGGCTATATGGACCCTGTATGGACTCGCTCCACAGGAGATGCGCTCTTCCGCTCTGATCCTGAACATCATCGTGTCGGGGATCGCTTTTATCAATTACTATTTCGCCGAATCTCCAAACCTCCGGAAACTGATCCCGTTCCTTCTTGGCTCTATACCGGCAGTTTTTCTGGGGGCACTCACCCAGGCCAGCACTCCCCTATACAGGATGCTGCTTGGGGGAGTATTGATCATTGCGGTATTGCGGTTACTTCTCTCTATCCGGAACCATCGTTACCAGATCAGGGAAATCCCTTTTCTCCCGGCTCTCTTCTCCGGCATAGGAATTGGATTCCTTTCGGGGGTGATTGGTATCGGAGGCGGTATCCTGCTTTCCCCTTTGCTGATCTTTATGCGGTGGGCTACCATCAAGGAATCGGCATGCCTGTCGGCTGCGTTCATCCTGGTAAATTCACTTTCGGGATTTACCGGTGTTGTGATCGGCGGCCTTCATGTCACCAGCATGATGGCAGTCTCCATTGCGGTTGCCTTTGCAGGCGGATTGCTGGGATCTTCGCTGGGAAGCCATATTTTCCCTGTACGGGTAGTCAAATACACACTGGTGGTGGTCCTTCTATTTGCCAGTTTTAAACTGCTTGCCTTCTGAAATTTCCAATGAACCTATGCGCCCCTGGTCGGAGAAGTCAAGGGGATCTTCCATAGTTAATTGTTAGGCTATGCGAACCGGTTTTAAGGGTTATGATTCCCGTTTGATCACCATGGCAGTGGTTACACCTCCGCCTCCGCAGATCCCTGCAACACAATAGGTTTTGCCCAGCCGTTTGAGAGCATAGTAGCCCGTTACGAGGATGCGGGTCCCGCTGATACCTGTCGGATGACCGAGGGCAATAGCCCCGCCATGGACATTCAGCTTTGATGGATCCCACTGGAGCACCTTCTGGTTGGAAAGTACCTGGATCGCAAACGCTTCATTCACTTCAACGCAATCCATTTCGGCAAGGGTCATGCCAGCTTTTTTCAGGGCAGCAGGGATGGATGAGGCAGGGCCTTCGCCCATGGTGGAAGCCTCAACAGCTGCCTGGGCATAGGAAACGACAGAGAATAAAGGCTTCACACCAAGTTCTTCAGCTTTTTTACGACTTGTAACAACCACGGCAGCAGCGCCATCGCTCAGTCCGCATGAATTACCTGCTGTTACGGTACCCTCCTTGCGGAATGCCGGCCTGATCTTAGCCATCTTTTCCAGGTCTATCTCATGCCGGATTGTCTCATCCTTGTCAAAAAAGGTGGATGGCTTTCCCCGTTCACCCGGGATCTCCACCGGGACGATCTCCCCGTCAAACCAGCCGTTCTTCTGAGCAGCAGAGGCCTTCAGGTGGCTGCTCACGGCAAAGCTATCCTGTTCTTCACGGGAGATCTGGTATTTGTCGTAAAGATTCTCAGCAGTCTCACCCATCCCCTGGCTGATCAGCGGATCGATGCTGTCGCTCCATCCGTCTTCCAGCGTTTTGTTCCCCATCTTAAATCCGTCCCACCGGGCTCCTTTCAGCAGGTAAGGGATAGAACTCATGCTGTCGAACCCGCCGGCAACTACAACTTCGGCTTCCCCCAGGCGGATAGACTGTGCCCCAAGGGCAACGGCTCGCATCCCGGAAGGACAGGCCATATTCAGGGTTATGACAGGAACGGAAGACGAAACCCCTCCCCGCACCGAAGCGGTCCTAGCCGGGTTCGGGCCGTTGCCTGCCTGTCGGCAACTTCCCAGGATCACGTCGTCAACCTGTTCGCCGGTAATTGATGCCCTGCGGAGAGCCTCTTTGACCACAACAGCTCCGAGATCATAGGACGGGATATCTTTTAATGAACCTCCAAACCTGCCCATCGCAGTGCGGCAGGCAGAGATAACAACAATGTCATTTAACTCCATACTGTCTTTTGTTTATTGCCCCGTCCAACCCTCTCCCGGAGGAGAGGGGCCGGGGGTGAGGTTACTATATATATTGTCCGCCATCAACTTTGATGACTTCGCCGGTTATATGTCGTGCGAGGCCGGTACAAAGAAATGCCACCAAATTGGCAATGTCTTCGGGCATACCGATCCGTTTCAGGACGATTTCCTCCAGCGCTGCAGTACGGACACTTTCATCAGCATTCTTCATCATGTCTGTTTCGATCAGCCCCGGAGCAACAGCATTTACGTTTACCCCATACTTGCCCAACTCTCTTGCAACCGTTTTTGTGAGCCCGATTATTCCGGCTTTGGAAGCAGAATAGTTCGCCTGTCCGAATTTTCCCCGCAGGCCATTGATGGAGGTGACGTTGATGATCTTTCCCGACTGCTGTTCGCGGAAAATGGGAGCTACTGCCCTGATATAGTTGAAATATCCTTTCAGGTTAATATTCAGAACCTGGTCCCACTGCTCTTCAGTCATTTTCCAAATCACTCCATCCCAGTTTATCCCTGCATTATTAACCAGTATATCAATCCCGCCGAAGGCACCGGTTACAGCCTCCACCATTTTTCCCGCATCAGTGAAATTGGAGATGTCGGCCTGAACGGGAAGTCCTTTTCTTCCCATCCCGGTGATCTGATCCACGACGGCTTCTGCCTCTTCGCGGTGTTTCCTGTAATTGAGAGCAACATTGGCTCCGCATTCGGCCAGTTTCACTGCGATTGCAGCTCCGATGCCGACACTGCCACCGGTGACGATGGCCGATTTTCCTTCAAGATTCATTACTGTACTCATTATTGTTTGTTTTGTACCCACCCCCTGCCCCTCCCTACTGGTAGGGAGGGGTTTGGGGTGGGTAAGAATGTTTTTGTATCGCCTCCAGCACCCGCTGAGGTGTGATCGGGAGTTCAAATAACCTTGTTCCAATAGCATCTGCTACCGCATTGGCTATTGCCCCAAGGATCGGCAATGTAGCACCTTCCCCCACCTCTTTCGCGCCATATGGTCCGTGAGGTTCGTAACTGTCGACAATGGTGGAGTGGATTTCAGGCATATCTGCGGTGGTAGCAATCAGGTAATTATGTAAATCGGCGTTGACCATTTTACCGTTCTTGTCAAACACTTCATTCTCAAAAAGCACCTCACTCATCCCCATCAGAACAGCTCCTTCGGCCTGTCCTTCCACCAGCATCGGATTCACCGCGGTGCCACAGTCATGGGCATCCCAGAAGTTGAGAACTTTCACTTTGCCGGTTTCCATGTCGACTTCCACTTCGCAAACAGTGGCAGAGAAGGAGTATGCAGGAGAGGTGCCGACAGCGGCGCCTTTGTATTTTCCCCCCAGTCCTTCAGGCGGGGAATAATGTCCTTTTCCGAGAAGGGGACCTTTTTTGGAGAAATGTGCGAAACCGGCATCCTCCCATGGAATAAACGTTGAGGGATCATCTTTCAGGAAGATCCTGTTCTCCTTTGCATCCAGTTTACCTGCCTCCACCTTCATGATCTCGGATGCAGCTGCAAGTATCTGCTTTTTAATTTCATCCCCGGCCATCTTTGAAGCATTGCCACCCATCAGGGTGACTCTGCTTGAGTAAGCACCGAATCCGATCGGCGTGAGGTCGCTGTCGGCCGAGACTACGCTGATCCGGTCGTACGTGATGCCCATCGCTTCGCAGGCGGCCATGGACAGAACTGTATCCGATCCCTGGCCGATGTCGGCATCCCCGATAAAGAGGATTGCCCGGGTTCCGTCCTCGACCACCTTTATTGTTGCACTGGAGTGCGGAAATTTTGAACGGTAGATGGGATATCCCGCGCCTGATACAAAACCACCGCAACCAATCCCGATCCCCCGGCCTTTGGGTAGTTTTCCCTTTTTCTCATCCCATCCCGATTTTTTCCTTACCTCTTCAATGCAGGCAGAAAATTCACAGGAATGGATATCCAGGTCATTACACGTATGATATTCGGGCGTCATGGCGTTTTTCAGACGGATGTCGATGGAATCCATGCCGATATCTTCGGCAATCATAGTAAGAAGCGATTCAAAGGCAAACCGGGGGTGCGGACAACCATGTCCGCGAAAAGCTCCGCAGGGAGGCAGGTTGGTGTTTACCCTGAAACCATCGTATTTGTAATTCGGGAATTTGTAGAGAGTAGTGAGCATGGAGCCTGCATAATAGGTGGAAACAACCCCGAAACTGGAGTAAGCTCCCCCTTCAAGCACCGCTTTTTGTTTTACAGCAGTAATGGTTCCGTCTTTTTTAACACCGATTTTCAAATCGATATACTGCTTATGGCGCCCGCGTCCGAAGAGGTACATCTCTTCACGGCTGAAACGCATCTTTACAGCACAGCCTGCTATCCGGGAGAGAAAGATCGACATCACCTCGATGGTGGTCGTCGCTGCTTTGGCCCCAAAACCTCCTCCGCAGTTGGTCATGATCACCCTGATGTCACCCAGAGGAACTCCCAGAATGTGTGACAGTTGGTGATGCACATAATGCACAACCTGCGTTGACGTAAAGAGGGTTACCCTTCCGTGGCGGTCCCATTCGGCGATGGAACAGTGCGGCTCCATCGGGTTCTGGTAGGTTCGGTTTCCCACAAACCGATGTTCCCGGATGTGATCTGCCTCCGCAAATCCTTTGTCGATATCCCCGAAATGATGATCCACGTGGGTATTGATGTTATTCTCATATTTATCGTCGAACAAACGAGGGGCGCCAGGCGCCATGGCCTCCATGGGATCAAAAACGGCAGGAAGTTCTTCGTATTCGACGTTGATGAGATTCAGAGCCCGGTAGCAGGTCTCTTCGTCGATAGCAGCAACGGCTGCCACCACATCACCCACGAACCGTACTTTGTCTTTGGCAAGAATCGTTTCGTCATACCGCGGAGGTGAGGTTCCCCAACGGATATCAGGCACATCGGCGCCTGTCAGGACCACTTTCACCCCGGGGAGCGCCTTTGCCTTGCTGGTATCAATGGAAAGGATAAGTGCATGAGGAACCGTGCTCAGGAGCAGCTTCCCGTAAATCATGTTTGGCAGGGAGATATCATCGGTATAAACAGCCCTTCCCGTCGCTTTGTCCGGGGCATCGATCTTTGGAAGGCGCCTTCCGACAACCGACAGGTCGATCGCTGATTTCTGGGGCATGAACTCCAGCACCGGGGGAACAACTCCGTTCAGGTAATCCCTGGCTGTTTCAACAGCCTCAATGATCTTTGTATACCCGGTGCACCGGCAGAGGTTCCCGCTTAACTCCAACTGGATCTCTTTCTTCGTTGGATTTGGATTTTTATCAAAAATGCTTTTCGTTCGCATGATCATTCCCGGAGTGCAGTAGCCGCACTGGATGGCACCTTTCTCTATAAAGGCACGCTGGATCGGATGCAGCTCACTTCCCTGGGCAAGCCCTTCGATCGTCTCAATATTTTTTCCGGCAGCTTCCAGGGCAAGCACAAGGCAGGAATTCACGGCCATTCCATCCATGATAACAGTGCAAGCACCACAATCCCCCAGCTCGCACCCCTTTTTTGTGCCAGTAAGCTTCAACTCGTCGCGGAGCAAATCGAGCAACGTCATGGTTGCTTTTACAGCTACCTCGTAATCGTTCCCGTTGACATTGATGTTAATGAGTTGTTTCATGCTTCCTTTCT
>Ga0172375_10011204_pt1 | contig 11456 bp, 8 predicted proteins | sample LakKiv1m_FD_114537 | JGI IMG/M metagenome (GOLD analysis project Ga0172375, IMG submission 114537) | Freshwater microbial communities from Kabuno Bay, South-Kivu, Congo - kab_092012_11.1m | ecosystem: Environmental > Aquatic > Freshwater > Lake | place: Democratic Republic of the Congo... | reverse complement strand
ATTGATAGTTTGGGAGACACAATTAAATATATTGTAAATAATCCCCGTGTTAAAGATTTTTATATTTACTATAATATTGATGATCCAAATTTAGACCCTGACCATGTTAGTATGGTGGATTATTATAAAACAGAAGTTAACCAGACCTCTGCTTTAGGTTATTTTAATATCAAACTTAAATTTTCATCTCCTTTTAATTCACCATTAAAAAAAGTAATAATTTTTAGTGGTTTGGTCATTAATAATCATCCTGAAATAAAAGGAAATTTTACAGGGTTGTGTGTTTTTGATGTTAATTCTTTATTTCAAAATAATTCTACACTTCAATTGTATGAAAATGAATCTAATTTGCAAGTAACAATTTTAGATTCTTTGAAAATTATAAATAAAACATTTTGTTCTGTATATGCTTTAACACAATCAACTAATGGAGCAGACACTGTTGATTGTATAAATACAATTTATTATAACATTAGTCAAGGAATAGTTGGAATAAAAACAAAGCAAAACAGAATTTGGTGTTTAAATAATTAAAAATATGAAAAAAAAGTTACATAGTAGATTCAAGATACTAATGCAACATTTATCCGAAATAATAGAGTGCTATTACGTGGACTAAAGGCGTTTATAACAGAATTGTTGAACCGTTTTTAAATAAATAATTTTTTATTAACTAATGCACAAATCTATTTTTTAATTATAGCTCATTATTAAAATATTTATAGCTCAATTACAATATTATTTGAGCTATATTTTATATATTTGTGAGCTTAAATCTAAACTAAAATCGTAATGAAAGATAAAAAAGAAATAACAATACTTGACTTCATTAAAAAAAGTAATGAATGTTCATCAAAAGAAATATACGAAGGAATTAAAACCACAATAAGCTATGCAACTGTTAAAAGAATTTTAACAAAATTAGTTTCAGAAAACCTTATTGTAACTTTAGGCAAAGGAAAAGGGACAAAGTATTTAATTTCTCCTGCCTATGAATTATTGCTACCTATTGATATTAAAAAATATTTCAGTAAAGAAGTAGATGAAAGAAAAATTATAAAGCATTTTAATTTTACAATTATTAAAAAAACATTAAAAACAACAAATGTTTTCACAGTACAAGAAATAAACAAATTGTTATCATTACAAGAAACGTATAAGCAAAATATTTCTAAATTAAGCAAATCAGAATTTAATAATGAATTAGAACGTTTGGCAATAGATTTAAGTTGGAAATCTTCACAAATAGAAGGTAATACATATACATTATTGGAAACAGAAAGATTATTAAAGCAAAAAGAAACGGCATCAGGAAAAACTAAAGAAGAAGCTATAATGCTTTTAAATCATAAAAAAGCAATCGATTTTATAATAAGCCAACCTAATTACTTAACTCCTTTAACTACATCAAAAATAGAGAATATACATAGTTTGTTAATCAAACAACTCGATATTGATAAAAATATTAGAAAAAGACGTGTTGGTATAACCGGAACAAACTATCGCCCATTAGACAATGAATTTCAAATTAAAGAAGCTCTTTCAGATTTGTGTAATTTAGTAAATAAGAAAAAAAATGTATTTGAGAAAGCATTACTTTCACTGGTTTTAATATCGTATATTCAACCTTTTTCAGATGGAAATAAAAGAACCGCAAGGATTATAAGTAATGCTATTTTAATAAATAATAAATATTGTCCAATCTCTTATAGAACAGTAGATTCGGTTGATTATAAAAAAGCAATGTTATTATTTTACGAACAAAATAACATTTCAATATTTAAAGAAATATTTATTAATCAATTTGAATTTGCTGTAAATACTTACTTTTAGATAACAAAAGCTACATTAACTCAATTAAAAACTAAGAAGCAGAAAAAGTTACATACTTTGATAGTATAAAATATTGTTCAAACATTATAATTTTAAATTTTAAGAGAACTTCTAAAAATACCGAAATCGTCATGCTGAATTTAACGTCATGCTGAACTAGTTTCAGCATCTTATAATAAAGAGATTCCGAAACAAGTTCGGAATGACGAATAACAAGTTCAGAATGACGGAGTAATTAATTTTTAGAAATTCCCTTAAATACTAAACCTTGTCATATTTTACTGAAAAATTCAGCAATGCAACATTTATCCGATAATAATGGAATGGTCATAGCATGGACTCAAGGCGTTTATAACAGAATTGTTGAGCCATTTTTAAATAAATAATTTTTCTGATAACTTTACGTTATATTTTAAAATTAATAAAATGCAAAATGTTGCTGTTTTTCCGGGTTCGTTTGACCCCATAACAAAAGGACACGAATCGATAGTAAAAAGGGCATTGCCTTTATTCGATAAAATAATTATAGCTATTGGCATTAATTCCGAAAAGCAAAATTCTCTGTTTACGCTTAACAATAGAATTAAATGGATTGAACAAACATTTAAAAACGAGAAAAAAATTGAAGTTCATAAATTTAGTGGACTTACCGTTGACTTTTGCAAAAAAATGAAAGCTAACTTTATATTACGTGGCTTAAGAACTTCGGCCGATTTCGAGTTCGAAAGAGCAATTGCTCAAACAAATAGATACCTTTCAGAAAAGATAGAAACTATATTTTTGCTAACAACACCCGAACACACTTCAATAACAAGCACTATTGTACGCGAAGTGTATAAAAACGGTGGCGATGCAAGTTTGTTTATTCCAAAAGGAATTCAACTAAAAAAATAATTCATGAGAATAATATTATTTTTATTAATTGCATGTAATTTAGCATTTTCGCAACAATCTACAATTATTTTGAATAATGTTACTTATTCAAACGATAGCGTTTATATTTATAAATATTCCGACTTAATAACAAAAAAATTAATACCTATAGCTTCCGGAATTGTTAGTAAAGATGGCACATTTACTTGTAATTATATGCAACAACAAACCGCTTTGTTAGTAATTCCTTTACATTATTATAACATTATACTATATTCAGAACCATCTAAAAAATACGAATTACTTATACCTAATAAAAAAACACTTGACGTTGCTGATGAGCTTAACCCATATTTTAAACCTACAGAAATTACACCCGGAATGGCTAACTCAGACACTAACGACTTAAATTTTTTAATAAATAAATTCGACGAAAATTATAATGCTTTTCTAAATAAAAATTTTACAACCGCATATCATTATGCACGTAAGGCATTTACAGACTCTGCAATTAATTCAATTTCACAAAAGTTTATTTATTCGAACAACGAATTTTTAAAAATTTACATGAAATATAAGTTCAATATGTTAAAATATATGGCTTACGAGCGTGACAATAACTATATTGCAAAATATTATTTTAACAACGAGCAAATATTTTTAAACAACGATTCGTATATGGAAATGTTTAACGAAATTTTTAAAAATTATTTATCATTCTCTTCGGTAAAAAAATGGGGCGAAAATATTTACAACGATATTGCAAAAGCTAAGAGCCCTACTGCATTGCGAGTAACATTAAAAAACAATCCGGCACTATCAAACGATACACTTATTGATTTAATAATTTTAAAAGGAATTTACGATGCACTATATAATAAAAATACTGAGTATCAAATTTTCCCTCAAAAACAGTTGTTAATGACACTCGACTCAATGACAATTTGTGCAAAAACTGTAGAACTAAAACAAATTGCAAATAACATTAAACAAAAATACAGTTATTTGAATTCGGGTTCCAAAGCACCAATATTTTCTATGCTAAATCAGGATAGTGTTCGCATAAGTTTATCAGATTTAAAAGGAAAATATTTGTACATTTATTTTACCGATTTACGAAGCTACAGCACAAAAACCGAACTCGACTTATTAAAAATAATATCAGAGAAATACAAAAACAACATCGAAGTAGTAACTGTTTGTTGTAAAAGTAATTTAAATAAAACCAAAGCATATTTAACTGAAACCGATTACAAATGGCAGTTTTTAACTCCCGATAACACAAAACAAACGTTAAACGAATATAATATTAAAGCCCTACCCTCATATATTTTATCAGACCCCTATGGTAATATTGTGCTTAATCAGGCACCACCGCCCGATTTGTCGTTCGAAAAAATATTTATATCAATTTTAAAAAGTAGAAATTAAAAAATTTAGTAAATTAGCTTAAAAATAATTGCACCATGAATTATCCAAAAAAAATCACGATAGGCGACATTACAGTTCGCGACGGCTTTCAACACGAAGAAAAATTTATTCCAACTGAAGCAAAGCTTTGGTTAGCCGAACAACTTATTCTATGTGGTTTTAAACATATCGAAATCACTAATTATGGCAACCCTGTTGGAATGCCTCAATTTAAAGATGCCGATATTTTAATGAAAAAAATTAGAAACAGTAAAAAAATTGCAAGCTTAATTAATAACGTAATGCTTACTTGTGTTACAATTCGCGAGAAAGCTATAGAACGTGCCATAGAAGCTAAACTCGAAGGAGTAGGTCCCGACAGAATTTTACTTATGGTTTCTACAAGCGAGTCGCATCATTATAAAAACAGCGGATTGCCACTATCGGATTATTGGAAAATGGCCGAGAAATATATAAAAAAAGCCAACGATGCCGGCATTAAAGTAAACGGTACTGTAAGCACAATTTGGGGTTGTCCAATAGAAGGTCCAACCGAAATGTCGAAAGCCATTGAGTTTACAAAGCGATGGTTCGATATTGGTGCAAGCGATGTAGAACATGCCGACCACGACGGAAGTGCATCGCCAGATAGAATATACAAGTATTTTTCGATGTTACTTGATAAATTTCAAAAACCCGAAAAGCATATAGTTCATTTTCATACCACACGTGGATGGGGACTTGCAAACATACTTGCCGCATTACAAGCAGGCATGACTAACTACGAAAGCTCAATTGGTGGTATTGGCGGTCAGCCGGCCAATTTTGTTGATGGAATACCGGTTGCAGGCACAGGCGATTATTATTATGCCGACCCTTCAATTACAGGTTTAGTGCCAACTGAAGATTTAGTTGTAATGTGCGACGAAATGGGTATTGAAACAAATCTAAATATAGATAAGATATTAGAGACTGGACGCCTTGTCGAAAAAATTGTTGGACGTAAATTACGCTCCGAATGTATTAGAACAGGCAGAATACCAAAATCGCTTAAAGAAAAGAAAAAAACTTTTCTAAATTAATGGCTTTAAAATTAGCGGTTCATTTTGCAGTATTTTTCGTGAATCGTTTTCATCATTTTTCATTAATGAAATAAGCTCGTTTACCGAATTTAATTTTAATTCGTCTCTTATTCTTTTAACAAAATATACAGTAATTAATTTGTCGTAAATATTTTCGGAAAAATCGAAAATATTAACTTCAATGGTTTTAGTTTTTGGTTGCTCAATAAAAGTAGGTCTGTAACCAATATTTAACATACCACCGTACATTTTGTTATTTATTTCAATATAAACAGCATAAACGCCATCTTTTGGTAAAAGTTTAAGTTTATCGCCGGGTTCAATATTTGCAGTCGGGAAGCCAATTTTTTTGCCCATATTAAAGCCACTTACAACCTTGCCTGCAATAAAATAATTATACCCCAAATAGCTATTTGCAATATCTAACTCACCATTCTCGATCGAATTGCGAATTTTTGTAGAACTTACAGTTGTTGTATCAAAATCAAAAGCACTAACTTTTATTAGTTCAAAATTATATTTTTTTGAAAGTTTTTCGAGTGTCTCAAACCCGCCTTCACGCTCCTTTCCAAACTGATGGTCGTAACCAATAACAAGAGTTTTTAATCCAATTTTATCAACCAATATTTTTTTTACATATTCTTCGGACGATAATTGCGAAAACTCTTTTGTAAATTCTTGATAATATACATTATTCAAACCAAGCTGTTTAAATAATTTACTCTTTTCATCAAATGTATTTATTAAGCTAAAGTTACCTTTTTGTAAAACATATCTTGGATGTGGCCAAAAAGTTAATATCACAGGGGTTGCACCCTTTTCTTTTGCAATATTAATTGTTTCGTAAATAACTTTTTGATGTCCTAAATGCAAACCATCAAAAGTCCCCGTTGTAACAACTGGATTTATTAATTTAGAAATTTTTATATCTTGAATTTGCAACACGTTAAAAATTTTTAAAATGCCAAATATACAACAAAATTTACCTTTAAAATTTCATTTTTATTAAGATTATAAATTAATTTTGTGTAAAAAATAAATATATGAGAGCTTCTTTCTTTCTGTTAATTTTAACAATCATTTTTTTTTCTTGTAAAAATAATGATGGCTTTGTAATTAAAGGAAAAGTTAACGGTGCAAAAGGCAAAACCATATTTTTAAATTCATCAAACATTAACGACTCTACTAAAATTAATGATGATAACACATTTGAATTTAGCGGTAAAATTGCTGAAGCCGATTTTTTTAATTTATATTTCGATAAAACTAACCCTGTTTTGCTTTTTGTTGATACCTTAGATAAAATTGATATAGAAACCGATACTGACAATTTTTATGAAAACTGTAAAATAACCGGTTCAAAAACAAGTGAGCAAATGTTAACGCTTCAAAAAATGCTTAACACAACCTTTAACAACGTGCAACAATTATACAAAAAAATGATGATAACAGCCGATAGTACAAAGATTGATTCGATAAGAGCTGTATTTACAAATATGAGCAATGATATAGTTAACAAGCATCGCGAAAAGGTATTCGATTTTATTAAACAAAACCCTTCATCATTTGCATCGCTTACTGCCATTTATCAGGCGTTCGACAGTCGCAACCCGGTTTTCAACTACGATTTCGATTCAAAGTACTATAATTTATTAGACTCGGGGTTAATGGCTAAATATCCTAACTCTAAACACACAAAAGAATTTCATAGCCAAATTGTTGAAATAAAACAGCAACTCGAACGTGAAGAAATGATGAGTAGTAAAATAAAAGAAGGAATGGAAGCTCCCGACTTTGAAGTACCATCTCAAAACGGAACACAAATAAAACTTTCTTCATTTCGTGGAAATTACGTGCTACTCGATTTTTGGGCTTCGTGGTGCCACCCATGCCGACAAGAGAATCCGAATGTTTTAACAGCGTTTAATAAATTTCAGAAAAAGGGATTTAGAGTTTTTCAGGTTTCGCTCGATAAAGATAAAAACGAGTGGTTAAAAGCAATTCAAACAGATGCTCTTTGGCAATGGAAGCACGGAAGCGACCTTCAGTATTGGAATTCGGCACCCGCTAAACTTTATGCTGTACAAAGCATTCCGTCTAATTTTTTAATTGACCCAAAAGGAATTATAGTAGCTAAAAATTTAAGAGGTCAGCAATTAATAGATGCTTTAAACCAAATTTATACAAAAAAATAATACACTGAATAAAATAATTTTGATTTGGTTTGTTACGATTTATCTGCCATATCTTGCAGACAGTCAAAACTATTTCCAACAAAAAGTAAAATATAAAATTTCTGTAAAATTAAACGACCAAAACAACTCACTTACAGCATTTGAAAATGTTATTTATTATAACAATTCACCCGACACATTAAAATATCTTTATTTTCACCTTTGGCCTAATGCCTATAAAAATTTAAACACGGCAATGGCACGTCAAATGCAAAAATCGGGTAATATGGAATTTTATTTCTCGAACGATACGCTAAAAGGATATATTGATAGTTTGGATTTTGTTACAAACAATATACACTTAAAATGGAGTTTGCTAACAGACACTATCGATATTTGTAAAATTATTTTAAACAAGCCACTATTACCAAACGACTCAATCGAAATTTCAACTCCTTTTTTTGTAAAAATACCCGGCAAAGATTTCTCAAGGCTTGGGCACTATGGTCAATCATATCAAGTAACACAATGGTATCCAAAACCTGCAGTTTACGATAAAACAGGCTGGCATTATTTTCCATATTTAAACGAAGGCGAGTTTTATTCGGAATTTGGAAGTTTTGACGTTTCAATTACATTACCCGAAAATTATTTTGTAGCTGCTACAGGCATTCTAAATAATAACGAAGAAATTAAACGAATTAATCAAAACATTGAAGAAACCAATAAGATTAAATATTATAACAACTCAGATAATAATTTTCCGCCTTCATCAAAAACATTTAAAACTCTTAATTTTAAACAAGACAGTATACACGATTTTGCATGGTTTGCCGACAAGCGTTTTCACATATTAAAAGGCGAAATTGAGTTACCAATAAGCAAAAAAAAGGTTACAACTCATGTTTATTTTACAAATTTTCAAGGTGAACTATGGAAAAAAGCAGTAGATTATGTAAATAATGGTTTATATTATTATTCGCTTTGGATTGGAGAGTACCCATACAAACAATGTACTGCTGTAGAGTCGGCATTGGGAGCAGGTGGTGGTATGGAATATCCAATGATTACAAATATTGGTTACAGCCAAAATGCCCAAGCATTAGAAAATGTTATTGTTCATGAAGTCGGACATAATTGGTTTTATGGCGTTCTTGGCTCTAACGAAAGATTAAATCCGTGGATGGATGAAGGTATAAACAGCTACTACGAACAAAGATATACAACCGAAATAGCAAAGAATTTAGGATACATGAATCAAATTAATTTTATAACAAAGTTCTTCGGTTTAAATATTTCGAACCCATTTAACATTGACCGTTTTATTTTCGATTTTTTAGTGCATAATGCCAGCGACCAACCAATCGGCATATCGTCTGAAGAATTTATTAACGAAAATTATGCACTTATTGCTTACGAAAAATCGGCATACAGCATTAATTATTTAAAAAATTATTTGGGACAAAACATTTTTGACAGTTGCATGCATAATTATTATAATTTGTGGAAATTTAAACATCCTACTCCAAATGATTTTGAAGATATTTTCTTAAACCTCTCTCACAAAAAAGTTGACTGGCTTAATAACATTATACATACAGCAAATTACTCCGATTATAAAATTTTAAAAATAACCGACGAAAATAAAATAGTAATTAAAAACAAAGGAAAATTAAGTTCTCCCCTGTCGTTATGGTTTGTAAAAAATAAAATTATTGCAGATTCAATGTGGGTTAATGGTTTTAATAAAACAGATACTTTTAATTTAAACAATGTTGATTTCGATAAAATATTGCTCGATAATAAAAATATAATGTTCGAATACAACAGAAACAACAACAGTTATAGGCATTATGGAATTTTTAAAAAATTAAAACCTGTTTCGTTTAAATTACTTGGACTAACCGATAATAATTTTAAAACTCAAATTTTATTTTCGCCGGTTGTTGGCATAAACTATGCAGACGGGTTTATGCCCGGAATTATTTTTTATAATAATTTTATTAAACAACGAAAAATTGAATATAGGTTATTGCCTATGTACGGAATACACTCAAATAAAATCATAGGGATTGCCAACATAAATTATAATATTCATAATGTTATTAACATTATACAGAATGCTCGTATTTTTATAAATTATCAAAACTTTAATATTTATACTTTAAAATATTATAACTGGCAAAAAGCCGATTTAGGCATAAATATTAAGTTTAAAAGAAACCCTGTAAACCCACTTACAATATGGAGTTTCGAAGCTAAAATAAGTCAGATTTATTCCGAATATACTAAAAGCAATTACAAAATTTCTAACGCTAAAATAACATTTAACAATAAAATAAAACCTTTCTCAAAATCGTGCGAGCTTAATGTTGAGGCAGGTCCGCTATATTTAAAATCGTGGCTCGAATGTAACTTAAATGTTACATATCCTAATTTCAAAAAAGGTTTTGAAACCCGCTTATTTATTGGTAAATTTATTTACAACAACAACACAACACTTTTAAATAGTTTTTATTTGTCGGGAACTTCTTCGTACAACGATTACAAGTTTTCCGAAACGTTCCCCTATCGCAACAACTACGACGTGTCAAATATTTTTTCTCACCAATTTATTAATAACGATGGCGGTTTTGGTATTCTTACACCAATAAATTCGAATAACTGGTTGTCGTCCTTAAACTTTAAAGCCGCTATACCTATAGATTTTCCACTATTTATTTATTTTAATGTTGGAACATATTACAAAGCAGGCAAAATTTACGACGATAAAGTAAAATTTCCTTATGAACTTGGTTTAGAAATTAAATTATTTAAAGATATATTTGCAATTTATTTTCCTGTAACAATGTCGAATAATATTAAATTGATGAATGAGTTATATGTAAATTCGTATTTTAATAAAATAAGATTTGTTTTAAATTTTTCACAATTAGTGCCTTTTAAATTAACCAATAATATTATTTCGTTTTGATTAATAATAAAAAAACATATTTTATTTCCGATGCACACTTAGGATTCCCAAACTTCTCTGAAAGTTTAATTCGAGAAAAATTGCTCGTAAAATGGCTCGACGAAGCTAAAACCGATGCTTCAGAGATTTATATGGTAGGCGATATTTTTGATTTCTGGTTTGAACACAAAAGAGTTGTCCCAAGAGGGTTTACACGACTCCTAGGAAAAATATCTGAAATAACCGACTCCGGCATTAAAGTTCATTTTTTCACCGGCAATCACGATTTATGGATTGCTGATTATTTACAAAAAGAAACAGGAGTTATACTTCACCGAAAAGAATTTATTGCAGAAATTGGTGGTAAAATATTTTTTATTGCTCACGGCGATGCTTTAGGACCGGGCGATTCAGGGTTTAAAATTTTAAAAAGTATTTTTTTAAATAAGGTTATACAATGGTTTTTTAAACGACTGCACCCAAATTTTACCATGTGGATTGGAATAAACTGGTCTAAAAGTAGCCGTTATAGCGATAATCCTGAAAACTTAAAATTTCTTGGCGAAAACAAAGAAAGGTTAGTTAAATATGCTGCCGAAAAAATTAAAACAAATAAAGTAGATTATTTTATATTTGGACATAGGCATGTCCCTGTTGAATTAATGTTATCACAAAGTACAAAATTTATTAATTTAGGCGATTGGATAACAAATTTTAGCTATGCTGTTTTTGAAAACAATAATTTATATTTAAAATACTATAACAAATGACATTTTATTTTAAAAAATTAATATATCTCATTATTTTTTTACATTTCTCTTCTTTTTGCATTTCACAAAACGACCTTAAACCCATGTCGGAACCCGATTTATTTAAAAACAAATTGAAAGAATTTTCGACCACAACAAAAAGCATTGAAAGCACTTTTATTCAAAATAAAAATTTAAGTATTTTAGCTAAACCTTTAATTTCAAAAGGTGTATTTTATTATAAAAAAGATAAAAAAGTAAGATGGGAATACACTGAACCATTTAAGTATTTAATTATAATTAATGACACAAAAATTTTTATAAAAGATAAATCGAACTCAAAACAATATGATACACAATCGAACAAAATGTTTCAGGAGTT
>Ga0172375_10011201_pt1 | contig 11457 bp, 7 predicted proteins | sample LakKiv1m_FD_114537 | JGI IMG/M metagenome (GOLD analysis project Ga0172375, IMG submission 114537) | Freshwater microbial communities from Kabuno Bay, South-Kivu, Congo - kab_092012_11.1m | ecosystem: Environmental > Aquatic > Freshwater > Lake | place: Democratic Republic of the Congo... | reverse complement strand
TAGCAGGCTGCTGAAATATGACTTCTCGCGGCGGAGGTGCGCTGGGAACGCGCCAGACAAGGACGCAGAAAGCGCGAATAGCAGCGCTATGTGCGCGACCGAGGACGACGTATCGCGCCTCCCCGTGCGCTCCGGCCGCCGGGACCTCGTTTTTCAGCAGCCTCCTAGCTGCTGACACGTGACGCCTCGCCTTCAGGGCGCCCGCGCTGTCTGGCGAGGTCTGGGGGTCAGGGCTTCGCTCCTCGGCAACCGCGTGGGATGGTCCGTCGCGGCAGGCCTCTCATCGTGAAGGCCCCCGTGGAGCCGCCTGCCGTGTCTGCTTTGCGGGCCCTGTTCGAAAGCCTCCCTGAGCAGATCCTGGAGCAGGCTCTCACCCATTCTTCGTGGATCGACGAGCGTGCCCGCTCGTACGAGCGGCTGGAATTCCTGGGGGATAGCGTCCTTGGATTGGCGGTGGCATGGGCCTTGTATGACCGCTTCCCTGGGGCGGACGAGGGAAGGCTGGCCAAGCTGAAAGCGTTCGTAGTCAGCCGGCGGAGTTGCGGCGTGGTGGCACGGGGGCTGGGGCTCGACGACCTGGTTCTGGCCCGATCCTCCGGCACGGAGGAGCAGCGCCGAGAACTTGCCGGGAGCGTGACGTCGCTCGGGAACGTCCTGGAGGCCCTCATCGGAGCCGTCTACCTAAGCCTGGGCTTCGACACTGTTCGCGACGCTGTGGTGGAGGCCTTCGCCGACCGGATCGCCTACGGCGTTACCAGCTACGTCGACTACAAGAGCACCCTGCAGGAGCATCTGGCCCTGAACGGTCTGGTGGCGGAATATCGGTTGCTCCAGACCGACGGCCCTCCTCACGCGCGTGCATTCACGTCGGAGGTGCTGGTGGGTGGTTCCGCCGCCGGCCGGGGTGTCGGGCGGAGCATCAAGAAGAGTGAGCAGCGTGCCGCCCACGCGGCGTTGCTGGGCCTGGGCGCGTTGGCGTCGCCGCCGGGCAGAGTGGGTGCGCCCGATGGATCCGCGTTCCGCCCGATGGTGCCCTCGGCGCCGCCGACGGAGTCCGACGGCGCGTCGTCGGGAGCGACCCCTTGACCTTTCTGCGCTCGGTCAGACTGAGAGGCTTCAAGACCTTCGCACGCCAAACAGATCTCGAATTCGAGCCGGGCGTGACGGTTATCATCGGCCCCAACGGGAGCGGGAAGAGCAACATCGCGGATGGGGTCCTATGGGCGCTGGGCGAGCAAAGCCCCACGAGTCTCCGCGGCCGGAGTATGCAGGATGTCATCTTCTCGGGTTCCGACGGGCAGCGGCCGGGCGCCGTCGCCGAGGTGGCGCTGGTCTTCGAGAACCGCGCGGGCATGTTCCCTGTCGACTACGCACAGGTGGAGATCTCTCGGCGACTTCTGCGGGACGGCTCGTCCGAATACCGGCTGAACGGCTCCGGATGCCGTCTGCTCGACATCCAGGAGTTGGTGGCGGGAGCGGGGCTCGGGCGTGAGATGCACAGCGTCATCAGTCAGGGGAAGGTGGATGAGCTGGTCAACTCCACTCCGCAGATCCGCCGTTCCTTGGTAGAGGAAGCTGCGGGCCTCGGTCGATACAAGAAGCGCCGGGATCGGGCACAGGCCAAGTTGGAGAAGGTGCGGGTGAACCTGGACCGGGTGTCGGCGGTGGAGCGCGAGGTGCGGGGCGCTCTGCGACCTTTGAAGCTGCAGGTGACGGCGGCCGAACGGTTCGCCCAGGCCACCGAGGAACTCGCCGCCGTGCAGGCGCGCCGCGCGCTGGTGGAACTGCTCGACCTGCGCGGGCAGATCGCCGACCGCGACGCGCAACTAGCGGCGGTCGAGGCACGGCGTCGTCAGGTGGACACGGTATTGACCGCCCTGCGCGACGAACGGGCGCGGGAGGAGGAGCGGTTCACGGCGGCGTTGCTGGAAAGGGAGCGGGTCAGCGCGGTCCTCCACACTGCCCGGGCGGAGGCCGAACGGATGCGGACTCACGCCGCCGCCTTGGGGCAGCGCCTTGTGAGGGCGGCCTCGGAGGCGTCTCGAGCAACCCGACGTCGCGAGGCCGGGGACGAGGAGCTTGCTCTGGCCGAGACGCGGCTTCGAGCTCTGGCCGACATCCCGACGCACAGCGCCGCGCGTCTGGGGCGGGTGGCGGAGGCGGCGGGGACCGTGGCGACGTCGCTGGGGGAGATCCGACCGCGCTTCCAGGCGGCCCTCGAGGCCGAGGACAATCGGAAGGACGCGGTGTTCGAATTGGAGGCCGCGCGCAGCCGGCTGGTGCAGGAAAGGGAGTTCCTGCAACGGCGGGTCAAAGAGTATGGCGCTCGGGCGCTGGATGTGACGGCCGGCGAAACGGAGGCCGCGGCGGGCGTCGAGGCATTGGCACAGGTGGCTCAGGAGCGCGAGAAGGAGTTCGGTGAGGCGCAGACCCGGTCGGACGGGCTGGCCGAGGCCGCGGCGGAGGCGGCGTTGAACGCGCGACGGATCGAGGAGACGTCGCGGGGTTTGGCGGCCGACCTGCGTGCCGCTGAGGCCGCCCTGGAGACGCTGACAGGACGCAGCGCGGTCTTACGTGACGTATGCCGGCGCCGGGAAGGCGTTCCCGACGCCGCGCGCGCGGCGCTGGCCGCGGTGCATGGTGCCGCGTTGGTGGTGGAACTCCTTCACGTGCGTCCGGGGTACGAGCGCGCGGTGGCGGCCGCCCTGGGACCGTTGGCGTCGGCGGTTGTGCTCTCGGGGGGTAGGGACGACAGCGCGGTGAGCGCCGCCGACGGTCCGATCGAAGTGGTGTGGCCCGAGGAGATCGATGTGCCTCGACCCGTGCCGTCCGTTGGTGGTGAAGAGCGCGTGGACGGGGGCGGCGTGGGCGCGGCTGGAGTAGACGGGTTCCTGGACTTGTGGGACGTCGTTGACGGCCCGGCCGGGTTGATCGCCGCGCTCAGGCTCTTGCTCCCACCGACGTTGGCGCAGGTCGCCGATAGCGCGGCCGGCGAAGGTGTGACCGTCGCCCCGTACGCCCCAGTGGCGGGTCTGGGATCCGCGGTCAGGGTGGTGCATGCCGACGGGCGCGTAGTTCACGGCCGGTTGCACGGAGCCCGCCGTGGCGAGGCCGGGGCGGAAGCCCTGCTGGCCGCCCGCTCGGAGTTGGACGGTCTTGAGTCGGAGCGTGCGGCGGCCCGATCGACAGTGGAGAGGACCCGTGCGGACGCTTCGGCAGCAGCCGCAGCCGTGGCCGCCGCGACGCAGGCCGCCGCCACGCTGGAGGCGGAGGCCCGCGCGGCCGCCCGCGCGGCCGCATCGGCCGCGGACGATCTCCTCGTGGTTCGCCGCCGACTGGAGGACGCCGAGGCCCGCCTGACCGAGATGCGGGCGCGACACGAACGCGACCGCGAACTCGTGGCGGGTCTCAGCGATGACCTTTCACGGGTACAACAGGCATTCGACGACACCGCGGCCGAACTCGAGCACGAACGGCAGGGGTTGCGCGCTGCGCGCGAGGACTTGGACGCGTTCCGACGCGACCTGTCCCGGCTCGAAGCCAAACGAGCCCAGGCCGCCCTGTTAGAAGTACGCTTGCGGGAGCGTCTTCGCGGTCAGACCGAGGAACGCGATCGGGTCGAAGCTCAGAGGGCCACGCTGATCCGGGTGGTGAAGTCCGCACGGAAGCAGGAGGAATCTCTGGCACGTCTCCTACCGATTCTACAGGAGCTTCATGACGTGACCGAGGGTCTGGCGCAGGAGATCGAGGGCGAGGCCGGCCGCCTTCAGCGGCAGGTCGACCTCTCTCGCGCAGCCGGAGACGATTTTGCCCGGGCGCTGAAGGATCATGGCCGCCGCGAAGCCGACCTTCAGAACGAGCTGAGCAACGAGGCCGAGCGGCTGGTGGAAGTCCAGGTCGCGCTCGCGCATCTGGGCGACCGCGTCGCGGAGCGCGAACGTGACCTTGCGGACCTCCGACGCCGGCACCTCGCACCCCGTCAGGTGACCGAGGCCGAGGTCGAAGGTATCGAGCGGGCCGAACTGGCCGCGGCGGAGGTGCGCCTGCAGCGCCGTCTGGAGACCATGGGCGCCGTGAACCCGTTGGCCGAGCAAGAGTACCGCGAGACCGAGGAACGGGCCGCTTTCTTGGCGGAGCAGCGGAGAGATCTGGAAGCCGGTCTCGAGGAACTCGCCCAGGTGATCGATGATCTCGAAGACCACATCGAATCCACCTTCGCCGAGATGTTCGAATCCACGCAACGTCACTTCACCGATATGATCCAACTGCTGTTCCCCGGGGGCCGGGGGGTGCTGCGTCTGGAGGAGCAATCGGCCGGGACCCCACGTGAAGACGATGAAGAGGAAGCGGTCCCGCGGGAAGGGCCCGGTATCGTGTTGGAGATCAAGCCGCCGCGCAAGGCGCCTCGCAGTATGAGCCTGCTCTCGGGCGGAGAGAAAGCTTTGGCGGCCCTCTCGTTCCTGTTCGCTCTCTTTCTGGCTCGGCCCTGCCCGTTCTACGTGCTCGACGAGGTCGAGGCGGCTCTGGATGATGTTAACCTGGGCCGGTTCCTGTCTCTGGTCAAGCGGTATCAGGACCAGACCCAGTTCATCATCATCACCCACCAGCGGCGTACCATGGAGATCGCAGACACCCTCTACGGGGTGGCCATGGATGCCGACGGCACCTCGCGGGTGCTGTCGCGTCGGCTGAGTGCGACCGGCACCCGGCAGAGCTGAGGAGGTTCTCGTGTCGTATGACTGGTCCGAAGTGTTCATCGGCGTCGATGCGGCCCGGACGGTCTCTACTCCCGAAGTGGCCACTGAAGGTCGCCGGGGGTGGTTCCGCCAGCTGCGCGAAGGACTTTCGAAGAGCACCAAAGCGCTGCAACAGCAGTTCTCGGCCATCCTTTTTGATCGGTTCGACGACAAACTGTGGCAGCGGATCGAGGAAGCGCTGATCTATGCGGACGTGGGGGTGGACACTACTGTCTCCATCGTAGAACAGCTTGAACGGGCGGCAGAAGAAGGAAGTATCCACGACAGCCGCGAGCTGCTCTCCAAGCTCCGGGAGATCGCTGCGGCCCACTTCTGCGACAAGGACACCCGCATCGATGTGGCGCATTCCCCCGCGGTGATCCTGATGGCCGGGGTCAACGGGACGGGGAAGACCACCACGATCGGCAAGATAGCCTGGCACCTGCGCGAGTTGGGCCAGACCCCTTTGTTGGTCGCGGGTGATACCTTCCGGGCCGCCGCCGTGGAGCAACTGGTGGAGTGGGGGAGCCGAGTCGGCTGCGAAGTGGTGCGGCACGAACGAGGCGGAGATCCGGGAGCCGTGGTCTATGACGGTATCGCGGCGGCGCAGGCGCGGGGGGCAGATGTAGTCATCATCGATACCGCCGGCCGACTGCACACCCAGGTCAACCTCATGCGGGAGTTGGAGAAGGTGGTGCGGGTAGTCAAGAAGTTGGTCCCTGACGCCCCCCACGAGACCCTGCTCACCATCGACGCGACGACGGGACAGAACGGTCTCATCCAAGCGCGACTGTTCAAGGACTCGGTCGACGTCTCCGGCGTGGTGCTCACCAAGATGGACGGTACCGCCAAGGGAGGTATCGCGCTGGCCATCTCCCACGAACTCGATCTGCCCATCAAGCTCATCGGCACCGGTGAGAAGATGGATGCGCTGCAACCGTTCGATCCCGCCGGGTTCGCCGGCCTGCTGTTCGACGACAGCCTTCTGCGGGGATAGCGGCCTGGGCGCGGCCGGCCGGTCCGGATCGAGTTGTCCTGTGGTAGTCTGTTCCCCATTCTAAGGGGGGGGCCTGCCGGTGCGCAGGGTCGCGACGTGCGGAGGAAATCCATGAATGTTCTGGTCGTTGGAGGCTGTGGGCAGTTCGGACGCAAGACCGTCGCCCGCCTGTTGAAGGATCCCGACGTGGCATCGGTGGTATCGATGGACGTGGCTCCTCCGGCTGCGTGGTTCCTCAAGCTGATCGAGGAGAACGCGGACAAGTTCCGGTTCGTCCGGGGGGACATCTCGCAGCTGGAAGACCTGCTGGACATCATCAGCCGGTACTCCATCGACCGTCTGGTCAATTGGGCGATGGTGATGACCCAAGAGCCGATGCCGCGGCTGAACATGAAGGTCGGCGTCCTGGGTATGTGCAACGTCTTCGAGGCGGCTCGGTTGTCGGGGATCAAGCGGGTCGTGTACGCGAGTTCCGAGACGGTGTACGGGAGCCAGGAGGACTACGGCGATAGGGAGGTGACCGAGGACGACCGCCTCTACATGGGGCCCGGTCACTTCTATGCACTGGCAAAGCGTCTGGCGGAGATCATGGCGGGCGAGTACTCCACCCTGTACGGGCTGAACTGCACAGGCCTGCGTCCCAACATCGTCTACGGCCATGGAGCCAAAGAGCCGTTCGTCGTCCGGTGGTTCTCCGATGTCGTCTCCCTGCCTGCGGTGGGCCGGCCGGTCGCGTACGACATCGACGGAAGGAGTCTGTGGTCGCTGCTCACGCCCGACGATATCGCCGAGTTCACGTGGCGGCTGCTCAAGGTCCCGTCATCGCCGCATCCCGTCTACAACCTGGGTGGACCTCCGTATTGCCTGCAGGATGTGGCCGCCGCGGTGCGTTCCTACCTGCCCGATGCCGAGATCACATTCGGCGACGAGCGCGGGCGCGAGGAGCTGCCGTGGAAGGTCAGCTGCGCACGGGCCAAAGAGGACTTCGACTTCTCCGTCATGCCTCTCGAGAAAGCGGTCCTGGTTCACATCAACGACGCCCGTTTCGAGGCAGGGTTGCCCCCCATCAGCGGATAAACGTCGCGGGCGAAGACTACGAGGGATCGTCGATGTTCTCAGACAACAGACGCGTCAAACTGCTCACGCTGGGCGCCATGTGCTTCGCTCTGTTCATGGCGATGCTGGACAACACCGTCATCAACGTGGCATTGCCGAAGATCCAGTCCCACTTCTCCTCGGGAGTGAGCGGGCTGCAGTGGATCGTCGACGCGTACACGTTGTTCTTCGCCTGCCTCATGTTATCTGGGGGGACCCTTGGCGACCTGTACGGACGGAAACGGCTGTTCTTGATCGGGCTGACCGTGTTCACCGGGGGTTCGCTGCTTGCCGGTCTGGCGCCCACCCTGGGCGTATTGGTCGCGGCCCGGGCCATACAGGGGATCGGGGCGGCCGCGTTGATGCCCGGGACGCTGTCGATCATCAGCAACACCTTTCCCGATCCGAGAGAACGTGCGCAGGCGATCGGCATGTGGGCCGGGGTGTCCGGGATCGCCTTGGCCGCCGGCCCCATCGTGGGCGGGGCCCTCGTCGACAGCTTGGGCTGGCAGAGTGTCTTCTTCTTGAACGTTCCTATCGGTATCGTGGCCTTCGTGATAGCCCTGGTCGTGGTCCCCGAGTCGAAGAGCCCCGAGGCGCGGCGTCTCGATCTTCCTGGACAACTCTTGGCCATCAGTGGTATCGCATCGTTGACCTACGCTCTGATCGAAGCGAACGACCGCGGTTGGACGTCTCCGCTCATCCTGGGGCTCTTTGTCCTCTCTGCAGCGACCCTCACCGCGTTCGTCGTCGTCGAGTCGCGCAGCACCAGCCCGATGCTGCAGCTCGGCTTCTTCCGCAACCCCACCTTCGCGGCGGCCAATGCGGTGGCGGCCATAGTCAGTTTCGGCATGTTCGGTATCTTCTTCTTCCTGAGCCTGTTCTTCCAGAACATCCAGGGCTATACCGCCTTTCAGGCGGGTGTGCGTCAGCTGCCCGCTACGTTGATGATCATCGTCGCGGCGCCGATCGCCGGACAGTTGGCGGGCCGCATCGGTCCGCGGCTGCCCATGGTGGCCGGTTTGACGTTCGCCGGGAGCAGCCTTCTGCTGATGACGCAGATCGACGCGGGAGATCCCTACTCCACCGTCTGGCCATACCTGGTCCTGATGGGTCTGGGGATGGGCCTGGTGATGTCACCGATGACCGCGGCCGTCATGTCGTCGGTACCCCTGCGGAGGGCAGGGATGGCGTCGGCGACCAGTAGCACCAGCCGGGAGGTGGGGGGCGTGTTCGGGATCGCTCTGCTCGGGGCCATCGTCACCCACTGGTTCTCGCAGAACCTGTCCGCGCAGCTGGCTGCACTGCCCATTCCGGAGGCGGCACGAACTCAGATCATCGCCGCAGCGGGCCGAGGCGGGCGGGAGGCCACGGGGGCGCTGCCGTTGGACCCGGCACAACAGCAGGCACTTCACCACGCGATCGACCAGGCTTTCGTGCACGGTATGGACGTTGGTCTGACCGTCGCCGGTCTCACCGTTCTTTGCGGAGCGGTCATCGCGCTGGTGTTCGTGCGGCGCCCGATGCCGGCGGGTGTCCTCGAGCACCCCTCGGCGGAGCCGCAGGTCGCGACCGTCTGCGACACGGCCTAGGACTGCAGCGTCCCGCCAATGGCGGCGTGGAGGTTACGAGATGGCAACCAGGAGCTAACCTCCGGTTACTGTCGGCGTACCATACTGGCTCAGAGAAGCAGCTGCTAGACTGAAGAGAGCGCCATGGACGCGGACCTCGAGATCCTCATCGTAGAAGACGATCCTGCCATCGCGGAAAGTCTGACCGATGGCATCGGACAAGAGGGTTATCGCATCCACTGGGAGGCCACGGGGGCCGGCGGGCTGGCGTATGCGCGTTCCCACGATCCCAGGCTGGTAATCCTCGACGTGCGCCTTCCCGACGGGTCAGGTTTCGACGTGTGTCGCGAGATGCGCCTGTTGGGGCTGCGTCAGCCCATCTTGATGCTGACTGTCCAGAGCGAGGAGCTGGACAAGGTCCTTGGTCTGGAGATGGGAGCCGACGACTACCTGACCAAGCCGTACAGGCTGCGAGAACTCCTTGCCCGCATCAGGGCTCTCATGCGGCGGGCGTATGGCGAACTCTCGTCGATCGAAGCCGACGTCCTGTACGTGGGTGATCTGGTCCTGGACCGGGGCCGGGCCCGGGTTTCGAGAGGTGACAGAACTATAAACCTGACTCCCACGGAGTTCAGGCTGCTCGTGTTCTTCGCTCAGCATCCCGGACAGGTGTTCAGCAGGGCGCAGTTGATGGACAACGTCTGGGGCTATCAGGGCGACTACTACGACGAGAAGACCGTGAATGTGCACATTCGCCGGTTGCGCGAGAAGATCGAGTTCGACCCAAGCACTCCCGAACTCGTGCAGACGGTCCCGGGGATGGGCTATCGGCTCGCCGCACTCCCGTGAGACGACTCTCGGGGATGCTCGGCCCCGTGGGCCGCGTTTCGCTCAGATACCGGTTGCCTCTCAGCTACGCCGCTGTGGCCCTTGTGACCATGCTGGTGTTGGGCGCCATCTTGTTGGCCATACTGAGCAACTACTATGCCGGAGCGGAGACCGCCTATTTGAACGCAGGCGGCGACCGTGTAGTGCGCGAACTCTCGCGGGTCGATTGGCGGGCTGTGTCGGAGGGGGAGAGCGCGGACGGGGTTCTCGCGGCCCAGCAACGTGTGCTCGCGGTGGCCCTCGTCACACAGCTTCGCGTCCAGGTTGAGAGGCCGGACGGAGAGTCTCTGATCGACTCCGGCCCTCCGGCGAGTATCGACCCGTCGGTGCTCATGGTGGTCGGTGGGCCTGGGTCCTCCGGGGAGACGTCCCCCGGACCCAGAGACCAGTCCGATGATCCATCGGACGGTGACGGACCACCGCCGGGGTTGCCCAGCCCGCTTGGCGCCGGCCTCTTCGGCGGAGCGGGGTCGGGTGAGGTCGTGCGCTCCCATCGCACCACGGAACGGACGCTTACGCAAGACGGGCAAACGGTGGCGATAGCGCACCTCTCCGAAGGTCCCGCGTATGGTGCCACGGTCATCCGAACCACGGTCAAAGGTTGGCTGCTCGCCGGATGTGCCGCGGTGCTGCTGGCGGCCGGATTGGGCTGGTGGGTGAGCAACCGAATCACGCGACCGCTGTCAGAGATCACAACCGCGAGCGATAGCATGGCCGGCGGGGACCTCGCCGCGCGGGCCGACGTGCACCGCTCTGACGAGCTGGGAAGGCTGGCGGACTCGTTCAACAGCATGGCCGCCGGCGTGCAGCAGAACGTCTTGGCGCTGCAACGGTTCGTGGCCGACGCCGCTCACGAACTGGGCACGCCGCTCACCGCGCTCGAGGCGGATCTTGAGTTGGCACACGATCGCAGCGCGAGCGAGGAAGAGCGGCGCCTGATGAGTCGAGCCATGCGTCAGGCCGAGAGGCTCGAGCAACTCTCCGCCAATCTACTGCGGCTCTCCCGACTAGATACGGGTAGGCTTGCCGGGCCATCAGAGCCGGTGGACCTCGTTGCGCTCACGCACCACGTCGCCGATGCCGTCGCCTCGAGGGCCGAGCAGGCGCAGATCGATCTCATCATAGACGTGCCCGAGGGTGAGATATGGACGCAGGGGCACGAAGACAAGCTGAGGGCCGCCGTCTCCAACTTGGCGGACAACGCATTGAAATTCACCCCCGCCGGTGGCTCGGTCACTCTGGGTCTGGCGACCGCACAAGGAGACGCGCGGCTGTGGGTGGAGGACACAGGGATCGGGATCCCCGATGAAGATAGGGAAGGGCTTTTCGGACGCTTTCATCGAGGTCGCAACGTCTCCGCCTATCCTGGAAGTGGATTGGGCCTGGCGATCGTCAAGGCCACGGCTGAGTTGCACGGCGGCACGGTCAAGGCCGAGACCGTCGCGCACGGGTCTCGGTTCGAGCTGACCCTGCCCATCCGCAGTCAGGCTGCTGAAAAGTGAGGCTCCGCCGCTCCTCGCCGGCGCAGCTTATGGTTACGGGACGGTAACCGGACGCTAATCGCTCCACATCTCGACCCACCCATACTGACAAGTGGGAGACACGAGGGATGGAGTCGACGTGACACGCAGAACGAACGGCAAGAGGCGGCAGACACGGATGGTGGTGGTCGGCTGCGTGCTTGTGGCCGTCGCCGTCGGGGGCCTTGTCGGCTACCGGGCGTGGCGCGCCACCGATCAGGTGCCGGTGACCTACGTCACCAAGCAGGCCGAGACGATGACCCTCATCTCTTCTGTGTCGGCCACGGGCAACGTAGTTCTCGGGCACACGGAGTCCGTCAGTCCCACCATCACCGGTGAAGTCAGTGGACTATCGATCAAAGTCGGAGACACGGTCACCCAGGGTCAACTCCTGTTCGTACTCGTCAATCCCCAGTTGGACTTGGCGGTGTCGTCCGCGAGGGCCGCATACAGCCAGGCGGAACAGTCGCTCGCCAGGGCCGAACTGACTGTGTTGAAGGCCGAGCAGACGCTCAGTCAGCTGGAAGCGCAATACGCGGCGCAGTCATCATCGACTGCAGAAGCGGCATCGCCGGCGGCGGTGGCCGTCGCGTGGGCCCGCGGCGCATCCGATTCCAAGGTGTCGGCATCAGCGGCCGGTTCCGAGCCGG
>Ga0172375_10011199_pt1 | contig 11458 bp, 13 predicted proteins | sample LakKiv1m_FD_114537 | JGI IMG/M metagenome (GOLD analysis project Ga0172375, IMG submission 114537) | Freshwater microbial communities from Kabuno Bay, South-Kivu, Congo - kab_092012_11.1m | ecosystem: Environmental > Aquatic > Freshwater > Lake | place: Democratic Republic of the Congo... | reverse complement strand
CCACTGTAAGACAAAAAACCTCTTGGCAAATGTAACGCCGGATTCTATAATAATTTATGTGGGTGACGGCCGTTCCGATATCTGCCCATCGCAGTATTCGGATCTGGTATTCGCAAAAGATTCTTTGCTTAAGTATTTTCAGGATAGAAAACTTACCTGTTTTGCGTATAAGTCTTTAAAAGACGTCTATGGTTATTTAAAAAGGAGTTTTGTATGAGCGAGAAGCTAAGCACCAAAAAACCCAGGGTTGCTAATAATCCTGTTGGATCTGAAGATCTTTTGGCCTTGGAAGCGAAATATTGTTCTTGGGGGGATACGGTTCATTATGCCAAGAACCTTAATATATTCAAATCCGCAAACGGCACTTATCTTTACGACGATAAAGGAGTCGAATACCTGGATTTACAGATGTGGTATTCTGCGGCAAATTTCGGGTATAAAAATAAGCGCCTGAATGCCGCACTCAAAAAACAGATCGATACCCTTCCGCAGCTCGCCTGCCAGTACCTGCATGAAGAAAAGATCCGTCTGGCTTCCAAGATTTCCCGTAGGAATGAGATGATCTTTGAAGAAAAGGGGAGAGTCCACTTTAATGTCGGAGGCTCCTCGGCCCTGGAAGATTCCATGAAGTTAGTGAGAAACCATACGGGACGCAGCCTGGTTTTTGCTTTTATGGGCGGTTATCACGGCAGGACATTAGCAGCTTCGGCAATCACCTCCAGTTTCCGTTACCGCGAGCGGTTCGGCCATTTCGGGGACAGGGCGCATTTTGTGCCGTTTCCTTATTGTTTCAGGTGCCCCTATGACAAGAAAAAGGATTTTTGCGACCTCTACTGCCTTAAGCAATTCGAGAGGCTTTTTGAGACAGAATATTATGCAGTAGTCAACAAGAAGACCAATAAATGTGAATTCTCCGCTTTTTATGTCGAAGCAATCCAGGGCACTGGCGGTTACGTAGTGCCGCCTCAGGATTATTTCTCAAGATTAAAAGAAATCCTGGATAGGTATGGCATTCTTCTGGTCGATGACGAAATCCAGATGGGATTCTTCCGGACAGGAAAACTTTGGGCAATTGAGCATTTTAACGTCAATCCGGATATCATTGTTTTTGGCAAGGCTTTGACTAACGGCCTGAATCCTATCTCGGGAGTCTGGGCAAAAGAAAAGCTTATTTCCCCGGATGTCTTTCCTCCGGGATCAACCCATGCAACATTCTCCTCTAACCCTTTAGGCACGGCAGTGGGTTTAGAGGTAATGAAGTTAATTGAAGAATCCAACTTTGGCGTAGATGTTCCCAAGAAAGGCCAATACCTGCTTAACCGTTTTAAGAAGCTGCAGAAAAAATATCCGCAAATTGGCGACGTTGACGGTTTGGGCCTGGCTTTACGCGTTGAAATGTGCGAAAAAGACGGTTATACGCCCAGTAAAGAACTCGCAGATAGAATGATGGACATAGGCTTAAGCGGCTCCTTAAGCGCAGGCGGTAAAAAGCGCGGCCTCGTCCTTGATATCGGCGGCTATTACAAAAACGTCTTTACCATCGCGCCCTCTTTCTACATAACCGAGAAAGAGATGGATTTAGCCATAGATCTTTTTGAAGAGGCGCTCTCTAAGGCTTTAAAGAAAGCTTAAGCCTAGACTTTATGCTCAGCCAAGAAATCCGCATACTCGATCTTGACTCCAGCGTAACAAAACAGCAAAGCCTTCTATCAAAATATCCGCATAATACGGTAGCTTTGCAAGATTTAGGGCCGCAAGTCCGGCTTTGGATGGATTATCGCTCCAGAGCCCAGGTTCTTAAGCGCATAGATACTACAGCTTCAAGTTCCGTTACCTTCCTCGGCTCAGGAGATTTCCATCATTTAAGTTCGCTGCTTTTAAGCCAACTCCACCAAAACCTCTCTTTGATCGTTTTCGATTTTCATCCGGATTGGGATATTTTACCTCCTCGTTTCGGTTGCGGGGCGTGGGTCACCGAGGCATTAAGAAGGAAAAATATCGTCAAATGCCTGCTTATGGGTATTTCCTCAGACGATATTTCATCTCCTTCCATACAAAGCGGTAATCTGGCAGCGCTATCCAAAGATAGGTTGGAAATTTATCCTTATCAGCATGAGCCCTCAAAAGTTTTCTTCAGAAAAGTCCCGCAGAATTTCTCGATAAGAACGCAGAGGGGCTTTTTTTATCACAAGATTTATTGGAACGAGCTTAAAACAAAAAACCTAAAGGATTTTTTCCTTTCGGTTATCGCAAGGTTGCCTGAAAAGAATGTTTATGTTTCAATAGATAAGGATTGTTTAAAATCGCAATACAGCCTGACTAATTGGGAAGAAGGGATGCTGGAATTAGATGAGCTTCTATTAATGCTTAAACTAATAAAAGAGAATTTGAATATAGCGGGCCTGGATATTTGCGGCGATTATTCCAAACCGATCATTTCCGGAAGGATAAAAAACTTCTTTTCGAAAATGGACCATCCTAAGATAACCCCTGCGGGTAATTTTAACGAAGAAGAAATAAACAAGGCCAACGCCCTAACCAATCAGAAAATCCTCGAAACAATCTTATCCTAAGTTTAAGCTATAGTTTTTTTATTTTTTCGATTACGCGAGCGGTCTCTTTATCCCTCAAGAAAGGGCTTGTGGATAAGGTAATGTGATGCTTGGCTATAAAAGAGGCATTGGGGGAGGGGGCGGCAGGAACCGAGCCTTTCAGGTAATCGTAATCTGTGATTGCTGATAAATAAATTTGGGACACACCTAGCCCTGAGTTACTGAGGATCTTCCAAGCTTTAGCGCGTTTTGACTCGTCTTCAAAAATCAAAGTAAGATAGGGGTAATTCGAAGTTGTGCCCTGGGCTTCTACAATCAAACTGATTCCCGGGATACCCTTAAGGGCGCTGATAAGTTTAAGTGCGTTTTCTCTTTGTCTGTCAATAGCATTACTAAGGCGTAAAAACATCGAGCGGCCGATATCTTTTCTTATTTTAGATACGCTGTGCACGGGAAAATCAACCGTGAAATATTCGATAAAAGCCTTTTCCATTTTGCCTTGTATTTCCCAGAAAAGTTGAGGGAGCCTAAAAACAAACCAGAAGAGAAAAGGCCTGTAGAAGGCCCAATAGCCGAATAACTCAAATATTTTCAAAGATTCTGAGAATGACGCTTTCTTCGCAATGCGGATTATTGCAGATTCAATTGTAGCAGCGAATTCCGGCTTACAAGTTATTGCACCGCCTTCATAAATAGTCAGGCCTTTCCCTCTGCAGAAACTGAAAAATGCAAAATCTCCGAAAGTCCCCACTTTTTTACCATGGTACGTTGCGCCCAGGGCCTGAGCGCAGTCTTCGATAACGAATATTTTGGACTCTTGCGCTATCCGTAAAATACTTTCCATATCCGCCGGGATTCCTGCTAAATGCACGGGAACAACCGCCAGGATATCTTGGCCGGAACATAATTCCTTAAGCTGATTAATCTCGTAATCAAAATTGCGCTTGTTTATATCGCAGACTAAAACTTTAAGGCCGGCTCTTTTTATAGCCAAAGGGAGAAGCGGGCAGATAAAAGCAGGGATGATTACGGTTTTTTTAGGCGATAAGGCTTTTAAGGCCTCCAAGATAATATAAAAAGCAGCTGTCCCGGAATAAGTAATGGATAAGTTTGATGTACCAAGATAATTCTTAAGGGCTTCTTCTAAAGAACCTTGTTGTTTACTCTTGAAGAAAGCAATAAGGTCTCTTGGGTAAAGCGGCATTCCTGCTGTGGGAGGTATTTCTCGGAATAAATTCATTTTTGTTTAGTATTCTATTTATTTTATGCTAAAATACTTTATAATTCCACTAGTTTATAATTATGTCTAAAAAGAAACTAACCCTTAAACTCCTTCTATTCCTTATCTTTACGGATTTCCTCGAGACGTTCATTCATCTTTGTTTCAAAAAGAGCGCACTCACCGAAAATAATTTTGTTGTAACAAAGTTTACGGATATTTTTGTATTTTTGCAGGCCGTTGCTTCTTCGCCGTTCCTGTGGATAGGGCTCTTATCGGTCCTGGCGACTTTTGTGCTTTGGTCAAGCCTGCTTTCCAAGATAGATTTAAGCGTCGCAGTCCCGGTCTGCAGTTTTAGTTACATCCTCATTCCTTTGGCATCCATTATTTTCCTGCACGAGAAGGTAAGCCTGTTCAGATGGTCAGGCGTATTATTGATACTCCTCGGGGTTATCTTTGTTTCTCTGAGCGCCTCGGAGAAAGAAAGGGCGTTGGAATGAGAGAGAGCCTCTTATTTATTTTGTTCCTAATATCTTTAACCAGTATATGCGATACGATAAATCAGCTTTTCTTAAAATCCGCGATAAATTCCCTGCATTCGCCCTCAGGAAATATCAAGGCTATAGCGGTATTTATTTACAGCCTTATCAAGACACCAAGGGTTTGGATTAGTTTCTTATTTAGCGCTATTTCTTTATGTATCTGGCTGTTTGTTTTGTCGCAGGTAGATTTGAATTTTGCCTTCTCCGCGGATAGCATGCATTATATATTTATTGCGATTGCCTCCAGGTTTATCCTGAAAGAAAAGGTAAGTTTTCAGCGCTGGATAGGAATAATCCTGATCGTAGCAGGCATTATGGTGGTTTCCTTAAGTGAATTACCCGCCCATTAACAAATCTTTTTATCTAATTGAATATTAAGGCTAGAATTTATAGGCAATGCCGGTCATTACGGAATAAGTATTGATTCCGTGGTTCGGTGTTTTTATGCCGGAATTGGAAAGATGGCGTATGCGTCCTTCTAATGTTAGAGCGGTATTTTGCGTAAGATAGTAATGCGCTCCTATTGCGCCTTGTTCAGTAAAATTAAATTGCGTAGATTGCTCGCGGGTGTGCAGCGTCATGTAATCTGCCCCTACGCCTCCACGCACGTAAGGCTGGAATTTCCAGGTATCGGGGACGAGCCCCATTTTCAACCAAAAAATCACTCCTGTTTCAAAATCGGATTCAGGGCTGTAGAGTAAGCCGACGAAAGGCTCTATCTGGAACTGGAAAAGCTGCTTGGGGTTAAAATTGATTTTCTGGGCCAGGGGTTTCAGGTTAAAGTCGAACGCGATACTAAGAGGAATAAGGTTATAATTATCTTTGGTGTGGATTTTCCCCCAGCTAAAGCCGGTGAGGACTTCAATGCCGTCAAAGCATTTAGCTTTCGTTTCTTGGGAAAAGCAGGACGTGGTAAAAAGAAAGACTAAGCCTATTAAAACCGTCAACACAATAGCTCTCTTCATATTAAATGAATTATACAAAATGATTAAAAAAATGCAAGTATTTTTTTAAAGGGATAAATTTTTTCTTGACAAATGATACAATTATGGTATCATTATCTTTAATAACACCCGGCCTTATCGTATAGGCAGGTGCGCACATATTGTGCAAGGAGGACGTATGGATATAACCGTAAGATACATGCTTCGTCCGGTTGCCCATTGTAAAGAGGGCTGCCGTAGTCCGTCCCGGGCACGACGTTAAACTACCCGATGGTTTTATTACCTAAATTTAGGAGAGCAAAATGAAACTAATAACCCGCGATACAGATTACGCCCTTAGGGCCGTATGTTTTATCGCCAAATATGAAGGTAAAATAATCCCTGTTTCAAAGTTAGCGGGAGAGTTGAATGTCCCGCAGCCTTTCTTGAGGAAAATTCTTCAAGTCCTGAGCAAAAAAAATGTGCTTAAATCCGTAAAAGGGCAGGGAGGGGGGTTTTTGTTGAACAGAAGACCCAAAGATATATTTTTGACAGATATAATGCGGATATTCCAGGGAAAATTGAATTTGAATGAGTGTTCTTTAAAGAAGCTTCTCTGCCCGGAGCAAAAAATCTGCCCTTTAAGAAAAAAGATTTCCAAAATTGAGCAGTATGTATTAAGGGAACTCAAAGCTATCAGCATAGCGTCATTATTAGAATAGGCAAAATTATGGCAAAAAGAAAGATTATTAAAATAAACGAAAAGAAATGTAACGGCTGTGGGATGTGTATACCCAATTGCCCGGAAGGGGCAATCCAGATAATCGATAAAAAGGCCCGGCTAATCAGCGATTTATTCTGCGATGGGCTTGGCGCCTGCCTTGGCCATTGCCCTAAGGGGGCAATTACGATTGAAGAAAGAGTTGCCCAAGAGTACGACGAAAAGAAGGTAATGGAAAATATCGTAAAACAGGGGCCGAACGTGGTTAAGGCCCATCTACATCATCTAAAAACACACGGAGCAGCCGCATATCTTGAGGATGCGCTTGAATATCTTAAGGAAAAAGGCATTCCTAATCCTGTTGAAGAAGAGAATGGCGGCGTTCATCAGGGTTGCCCCGGTTCCAGAATGATGGATTTGCGTAATCAACAAACATCGGATGCAAGAAAACAAACAATCAGGCTCGAATCAGCGCTGGGTAATTGGCCGGTGCAGATTACGCTCGTTTCTCCCTCGGCCCCTTATTTCAAGGATGCCGATATATTAATTGCGGCGGATTGCGTTCCTTTTAGCTATGCCTCTTTTCATGAAGACTTGCTCAAAGGCAAGGCCCTGCTGGTCGGTTGCCCTAAGTTAGATAGTATAGATTCTTACAAAGAGAAGATTGCTCAGATCCTAAAGATCAACAATGTAAAATCTATTACCTATGCGCACATGGAAGTCCCCTGTTGTTTTGGGCTGGTCAGTGTTATAGAAGAGGCTATTAATGAATCAGGCAAGAAAGTCCCTTTTCAAGAAATTATTATAGGTATAAAAGGAGAAAGAATAAAGTGATTAACAGATGCCCTGGCCAGGATAAGCGTAATATAAAGTCGGAGGTGATTAAATGCCCGGGTTGCGGCTATCAATGCGAGATCTTTTCCGACGAAGCCAGGGTCAGGTGTCCTCATTGTAAGGCCTTAGCTGGAAGGGCGAAGCTGCCTTCTTGCGCTGATTGGTGTAAGTCAGCCGCAGAATGCTTAGGTAGAATTAAATAGTAGAAATAAGTCAATCCTTGGAGGAAAAAGCAATTGTTCCATTTTCTATTTTTGGTGTAACTTAAATAAAGGAGGTAGGTAATGTTTTGCTATCAATGTGAACAGACTAGCGGCGGTACAGGTTGTACAAAAATCGGTGTTTGCGGTAAGGATGAAGATATCCAAAGCCTTCAGGACACGTTGTTATTCGGTTTAAAAGGCATTGCGGCTTACGCGTATCATGCCCGTGAATTAGGCGCGCACTCTGAAGAGGTTGATGCGTTTATGGATGAGGCCTTATTTAAGACACTAACCAATGTCAGTTTTGATTTGAATCAATACCTGGAACTGGTTTTGAAATGCGGGGAAATGAACCTAAAGACTATGGAAATGTTAGACAAAGTCCATACGCAAAGGTTCGGATTGCCTGTTCCTACGGAAGTTGATACCGGGACAAAAGCTGGCCCGGGGATTTTGATCACCGGTCATGACCTGCTTGATCTATATGAGCTGCTAAAACAAACCGAAGGAACGGGTATAAATGTTTATACCCACGGCGAGATGCTTCCGACACATGCGTACCCTGAATTAAAGAAATTTAAACATTTAGCGGGTAATTACGGAGGCGCCTGGCAGGAACAGAAAAAAGAATTCAATGATTTTAGCGGCCCGATCTTGGTTACCACTAATTGCGTAATGACTCCTCCTAAGGATACCTATCTCGACCGGCTCTTTACCATTGGGATTGCCGGAGTGTCCGGGGCTACGCATTTAAAAGAGAGAAATTTTAAGGCCCTGATCGAAAAAGCCAAAGCGCTGCCTCCTTTGCCCAATGCGCCGGGTAAAAAGATCTTAACCGGTTTCCATCATACGGTTATTCTCGGCCTGGCTGATAAGATCGTAAGTCTCGTCAAGGCAGGGAAAATTAAGCATTTCTTTTTAATCGGTGGATGCGACGGCGCAAAGCCCGGCAGGAACTATTATACGGAGTTTGCTCAAAAGGTACCAAAGGATTGCGTAATCCTTACTGTTGCCTGCGGCAAGTATCGTTTCAATAAGCTGGATTTCGGCGATATAGAAGGCGTGCCCCGGCTTATCGACGTCGGGCAGTGCAATAACGCCTATTCGGCAATACAAGTGGCAATTGCCTTAAGCAAAGTGTTTAACTGCCAAGTAAATGAGCTTCCTTTGACTTTGGTTTTGTCGTGGTTTGAGCAAAAAGCAGTTGCCATATTACTTACTTTATTGTATCTTAATATCAAAGGTATGTATATCGGGCCAACGCCTCCGGCGTTTATCTCTAAGAATGTTTTTTCTCTTCTACAACAGAAGTTCGACTTAAAACTGGTTAGTTCTCCTGACGAAGACCTTAAAAAAATATTAAACAAAGGCTCCGCGCAATAGCGCGGAGTTAAATAAACGCTAAACACCAGAGGTAGCGTTTATTTAAGGAGGTGAATATGAGCTGCGGAAAATGCGGCATGGGAGCAAAGAAGAAAAAGAAGAAGGCAAAGAAGAAATAGTTTTAAAATCAGGCGCCGTCTTTAACAAGCGGCGCCCTTTTAGTCTTTATAATCTAATTAAATATAAGGAGAGTAAGAATGGATAAGTATAGGTGTACGGTCTGTGGATACATTTATGATCCCGCTATCGGCGATCCGACTGCAGGAATTGCCGCTGGAACGCCGTTTGATAAGCTTCCCGATACCTGGGTCTGCCCTGAATGCGGGGTGCCTAAAGATATGTTTGAAAAAGTTTAAAAAGGACGAAGCCGTGTTAGCGAAAATAACCTTTAAAACAAGTCCGCTTACTTTGGTGGGGAGAAATATAAATACCGCCAAGCCTGCCCCTGATTTCAGGGTAGTTACCCCTGAGCTAAAAGAAGTAAGTTTATCCGATTTCAAAGGGAAAATTAAATTAATCAGTTCTTTCCCTTCGCTCGATACCCCTGTCTGCGACCTTCAGGTGAAGGAATTCAATAAAAAAGCCGCGGCGCTATCCGATGAGATAGTAGTCGTAGGAATAAGCAAGGATTTACCCTTTGCTCAAAAGCGTTTTTGTTCAGTGAATGAAATAAAGAATGAAAGCGTTCTTTCAGATTATAAATATTCTTCATTCGGGATAAATTACGGGTTATTGATTAAAGAATTAAATCTTTTAGCCCGCGCAGCGCTTATTATCGATAAAAACGATGTTTTAAGGTATTTTAAAGTAGTGCCCGAGTTAACTAACCCGCTAGATTATGCGGATGCTCTCAGTAATTTAGAAGCTGTTATCAAAAACCCTTCTTTGGATATTAAGATAAATTTACCGCAGCATTGCAAGCCTTGCGAGATAGGCACTCCGCCTCTTGCGCAGGAAAAAATCGGTCCGCTGCTTGCAGCAAATAACAGTTGGAGCCTTGTAGAAGGTAAGAAAATAACCAAAGAGTTTAAATTCAAGGATTTTATTGAGGCCAAATACTTTCTGGACCTGGTTTCCGTAATCGCCGAAGAACAGGGCCATCATCCGACCTTGACCATAATCTACAATAAATTGAAAATTACTCTTACGACCCATGCATCGGGCGGGCTTACCGAGAACGACTTTTTAATGGCAGGGATTATTGATTCATTGAGTATTTAGATGGCACAGGAATTAACAGTTAGAGTCAGGGAAGTTATCCAAAGGACGCAGAATGTTAAGAGCATCCGCCTTGATATTCCGGGGGGAGTATCATTTAAGGCAGGGCAATTCCTTGCAGTTACTTTAAAAGACAATCCTGCGTTAAAAAGATATCTTTCTATTTCAAGCTCGCCTACTGAAACCTGCTATTTGGAATTTACCAAGAAGATTACCTCAAGCGATTTTTCGAAAGAACTCTCGCAGTTAAAGGCAGGGGATGAAGTCAAGATCCAGTATCCCTTTGGTAAATTCGTGTTGGATGAAAACTGTGAGAAAGCAGCTTTTTTATCCGGAGGCATAGGCATTACTCCCATAAGGAGCATAATCAAATATGCCGTGGATAAAAATTTAGGCATGGATATGGTTTTAGTTTATGCTAACCGTTCGCTTAAGGATATCGTATTCAAAGAAGACTTTGATGCAATGCAGAAAATTTATCCTAGATTAAAGATTGCCCATGTGCTCTGCGAACCGGCCCCGGGATTTAAATGCATTCCCGGCTTAATTAACGCGCAAGTGATAAAGAATGAAGTAAGTGATTACGCTCAAAGGAAGTTTTTTCTTTGCGGACCGCCACAAATGGTGGAGGCAATGAGTAAAATTCTTAGTTTGGAATTGGGTTTAGCCAAAGACAGTATTATTACCGAGAACTTTCAAGGTTATTAAGGAGATAATATGCCAGCCGTTAAAATATTACCAGAGATTTATTCCGTAGGCGTAGTGGACTGGAATGTGCGTAATTTTCACGGCCATACTTATACTACCAAACGCGGCACGACCTATAACGCTTATTTGATTATCGACGATAAGATAACTCTCATAGATACAGTTTACGGTCCCTTTTCCGCAGAGCTTATCGAGAACATCCGGCAAATTATGCCCGTAGAAAAAATAGATTATGTTATTGCTAATCATGTGGAGACAGACCATTCAGGGGCGCTGCCTGAAATTATGAAGCTAATTCCTAAGGCAAAAATATTTGGAACAGAAAAATGCAAAGAAGGCCTGTACCGTTATTACTATAAAAATTGGGATTTTCAGGTGGTAAAATCCGGGGATAAATTAAAATTAGGCAAAAAGACGTTACAATTTATCGAAGCAGCGATGATCCATTGGCCGGATAGCATGTTTACTTATTGTCCGGAAGAAGCGTTGCTTATGCCTAACGACGCCTTTGGCCAGCATTTGGCTTCAAAAGAAAGATTCGCCGACGAGCTTGACCCTTGCGTGGTCTGGGATGAGGCGGCAAAATATTACGGCAACATCCTTTGGCCATTAGGCACTGTTATCCTGAAGAAGATTGAAGAGATTAAAAAAATGAATTTGCCTCTAAAGTTGATAGCGCCTAGCCACGGAGTTATTTGGCGCAAGGACCCTGCGCAGATAGTGGATAAATATGTTGGCTGGGCTAAAAATGAAGCCCTGCCGAAAATCGTAGTAGTATATGAATCGATGTGGGGGGCAACCGAGAAAATGGCTCGCGCGATGATCGAAGGGATAGAAAAAGAAGGTTTATCCGTAAAATTATTTGATATAACCGGATCTGACCGCACAGAGATAATCAAGGAGATGCTCGACGCAAAAGGATTTCTTTTCGGTTCATCTACCCACGACAATGGAATGCTCACTACTATAGCCGGGTTCCTTGATTTTATAAAAGGCCTAAGGCCCAAAAATAGAATTGCTGCTGCATTCGGCTCTTATGGCTGGGCAGGGGGAGGGGTTAAGGAGATAGAGTCTATTTTAAAAGCAACAGGTATAACTTTGGCGAAAGAAGGGCTGCAAGTAAAATATATGCCTGATCCCGGCGATTTAAATAAT
>Ga0172375_10011198_pt1 | contig 11460 bp, 17 predicted proteins | sample LakKiv1m_FD_114537 | JGI IMG/M metagenome (GOLD analysis project Ga0172375, IMG submission 114537) | Freshwater microbial communities from Kabuno Bay, South-Kivu, Congo - kab_092012_11.1m | ecosystem: Environmental > Aquatic > Freshwater > Lake | place: Democratic Republic of the Congo... | reverse complement strand
TGAGTGTTTTATGTTCTTGGAGTGAATATGGTACTTTTGGTGTTAGTTTAAGAGAAGTAGCTTATATATTTGGGGTAGAGGATCCAAAAAATATTCTTGGAGATAAAGATGTTACACAATTTCTTCTTAACGGAACTGAGGAACAAATAAAAGAGTATGTAATGGCTGATGTGGTGGCAACTTATGAAATTTACAAAAAATTAAGTAAAATTTTAAATTGATGATTATGGAAGAATTTGTGTGTTTTAGTGATTCTACCACTAGAAGTATTGCTGAGGCAATTCTTATAGATGGAAAAAGTTGTGTAGTAGTTGGCAAATGTTATTTTTTAATGTGTTAAATATGGAGGTTTTACACCGTGTTAAAAAGTTTAAGAATGATTTATTAATATATTCCCTAAAAAAAGAGAAAAATGATGCTTGATTATATTTTTTTATGTTCAATTCTTTTTGCATTCTATCTTAGGTACTTTTCTCCTCTTATTATTACTTATCTTGTAAGGGATCCTTTAGCAAAAAAACCAACTAGGGCTTATCACAAAGCGGCATGTTTTGATGTTTACTCCGTTGAGGATGTAACAATACCACCGAACCAGTGGAGGGAAATTTCATTAGGAATTGCATTTGCCCCTTGGCCGCAAATTTATTTTCCTAAATTAAATTTTACACTAACTCCTTTTGGAAAGGTTGCATTTAAGATACATACTAGATCGGGGTTGGCAATAAGGAAGGGGCAGAGGGCTCATTTGGGGATTATTGATGGGGATTATCGAGGGACCATTACAATAATTATGTTTAATCATAATTCTTATCCTGTTAGATATAAACCAGGAAATAAAATTGCGCAACTTGAATTTTTTAGAGTTCCCACGGTTCTTTTTTGGAAAAAATCCAAATTAAGTTCTTCACAAAGGGGGGTTAAGGGGCATGGTAGCAGTGGGGATTAATACTAATGAAATGATTACAAACTCAAGAAAAAATCATATTATACTTGATGTTATTTGTAATAGTTGTGGTTGATATTCTAAATATTATTTATACAATAAGTAGGGGTAAATTTTGTGAAAGTTGTAAGAATATTCAATGACATTACATAGAGGAGTATAGATGTTAAAAAAGTTTATCAAAGTAGCTGTAAATACTAAAATAGCGAAATTAAATGCTAGAGAGGGGAATAAAAAAATCATTGGGATTGCGGTTCATCCCAGTGTTTCTGTAGAAGAAATCAAAAAATGTATTGATGAATTTTTTGTTGATTTCCATAATATTGTGTATACTAAAAGTGTGAGTGGAATTCAAAAATTTTATGAGGGGGATGAAGAAAATTGGAACAAATTACAAAATTAAAAGAGGTGTTTTATGTATGATAATTTAGTTTTTGCTAAAGTAAAGCCATTTTTAAAAACTAGTGATGTTAATGAAGCAATTAAATTCACTACTACCATAGGGGTAACTCCGGCAACTTGTAAATTAGGGGAAATTAAGGTAAATGATAATGGAACCATTACAGATAATGAAGTACATAATATAACTGAATATGGTTTCGAAAATTTATGTAAAATATTGGGAATCCCTCATCCCTTTGCCAAGAAGATACCATTAGATTTATTATTTACTAACATTATTAGATTGCAACAGGAAAAAAGGGATGTGGAGGTTGTATTACTATTTCGGGAAAATGGGGATGTTGCAAATATTACTACAAGTCCTTACAAGGAAGTTTCCTCCTTTGAAGTTTTAAGTATGCTTGCTGATAAATCTAATATTTCTCATATTGATGTGTGTGAAACTATACTTAATATAGGATTTAGTTTTGATAAAACCGTAATTGTGCGAGAAGAGGATACTTTTTTGGTTAATTCCTTTTTGTATAATTATCCATTAAACGGGCATCCTCTTGAGATAATTTCAGGTTTATATAGAAATGAGTGTAAAAATAGTTTTGTAATGAATGTGTTAGGTGGAATGAAAGCGGATTATAGACTTGAGAGGGATGTTCGTTTATTAAGATTTACAGAAAACCTAGAAATTTATAATCAAAATATTTTAGAAATTATAAATAGAAAAATTCATAATTTGCAATCTTGTAGGATATTCGACTTTGAATTTCAAAGACTTTGGAATGGGGTTAAAGGCACTGCTGGGCAAATCAATGCTGATATAATGTTGGAGACAGGGGAAGAGGAAAGAAAAGAAATATTTCAAAGAGTTAATAATAGAAATATTCATAATAAACAGGCTAAAATTTTTGGAACCCCAATAGATGAACCCTTGTTGGTTGAACAATCCGGGTATGGGGTACTTAATAACATTACAAAATTTGCACAGGATTATTTATCAGGATTTGAAAGAAAAAATTTAGAAATATTGGCGGGTAAGTGGATGGGGGATTTGATATTAAATTCCCTAAATTGATTAATCCTTTTTAAACAAAAATGATTCAAACTTTATTAATAGAAAACTTCCAATCTCATAAAAGAACTGAGATAGAGTTTTCCCCAAATTTAACTGTAATCATTGGTTTGAATAATTATGGCAAAAGCGCTGTAATAAGGGCCTTAAAGAAAGTTGTGAGGGATGAACCCGATGGAAATGTTTTTATTAGGGATGGGGAAAATGAACTTCATATTACTCTTAATACTAACAAAGGTAAGATAGAAAGATTATTAAGATTAGATGGAGGATCGGATGCAAATAAATACGTGGTCAATGACACACTGGAATTTGTTAAATTTAGCAAAACAGGAATTCCGGTAGAGGTACTTTCTGTTTTGAATATTTCAGATTATCAAAAATTTGGTGATTTTGAATTTGATATGAATTTTCAAAATCAATTTGATAATTTATTTTTAATTGTGGGGCAAGGGTTGCCTTCTATTAGGGGCAAGGTTTTAAGCAAAATTACAGGTATTGATAAAATCCAGAGGGCGATTCAACTTGTGGGGGTTGAGGAAAAAAAATTGGGGCAGGAGATAAAAAGACTTGATATTGATTTATTACAACTTCACACTGATTTATTGAGGTATGATAATTTACCATATCTTCTTGAACTCCAGAAAGATGTAATTGAACAATCCAAGAAATATGAGGATCAAAATATATTTATAGATTTTTGCAAAGAGAAATACAACGGAATTAGAGAGATATCTCAATCTGCTAGGAAAATTAAAAGAAAATTATCCATTTTAGATATACCTTTATTCGAGGTGGATGTAATAGAGGAAATACAAAAAAGGATTGCAGTTGCAAGGGATGCAATATTTCTATCTAATGAAATTTCTGTGAGGGGGGATATAATATCCGTTGCAATAGAAGATACTACTGAAAACCTTGAATCTCTATTAAATTGCATTAAAATTATGAGTATTTGTGACAAACTATTTTGTAAAATTAATGAGGTTGAAAATGTTTGTCAAATTGAAATTCCAATTAGTGATAATATTGTTGAGTTGCAGGAATCCCTTAAAAATTTAACACATTTACAAATGCAATTAAATAATCTTGACTCTGGGATTAAAGGGAAAACAAATGAGTTGGAGGAGTGCTTAAATAAAGAAACCCAGTTATTAAATGAGCAAATGCTGTTGCAGCAACAACTTAAAGTTTGTCCAATATGTGACAGGCCATTTTAATTATTAATTAAGAATAGAAGAATAAAAAATGGATGGTGAACTTAAAATCAAAACATTAAATAAAGTTTTATTATGTGGAATGATATTATCAGAAATAGAAATGTAGTTGTAATGGGAAAACTCTCAGGGGATATTGAATTTAAGAATGCCGGGGGATTATGATAGCACTCATCAAATTAAAATAGCAGTAGAAATTTAATAGGACTTTGAAATGATTTTTGGATATTTTACAGACACTCATGTGAGGGGGGATAATCCTGAGGCTAGAACAGATGATTTTAGAAAATCCATTTTTATTAAATTAGAAGAAATTGGGGAAATTTGGAGAACAAACGGGGTTGAATGTGTTCTATTTGGGGGTGATTTATTTCATACACCGGAACCAGTTAATTCTCTTAAATATGATTTAATGAATGCATTAAAAAAATGGGATACCAGAATAATTGGGGTTATTGGTAGTCATGACTACTTTGGGTATCAAATTAAATCTCTTAAGAGAACCGCAATTGGAATTTTTGAAAAAGCAGGTGTAATTGAACTGGTAGGTAATGTTGGTGATTCTACTAATCTTATTGTAAATATGCCCCAGGATAATGTGACTATTGTAGGAACTCCTCATACATATTGGTTATGTGATGATGTAAATAATTTTTATGCCAAAAAAGATTTTGCGGATCACTTTCAAATTCAACTTGTTCATGGAGATTTACTCGATAAGCCTGTTCTTTGGCAGCATGTACTTTGTAGGGATGTCAGAACAGAGTCAGATTTAGTTTTAAGCGGACACTATCATCCGGGTTGGAAAAATGCATTACACATTCAGGGCACAACCTTTATTAATCCTGGGTCAATAGGACGGATTGAGAATAGTTCCAAGGTAAGGATACCTCGGGTGTGTATTATAAATTCTATAAATAAAGAAATTAAATTAATTGAATTACATTCATGTGAACAACATCCATTTAGAGAAAAGCTTGAGAAGGAAAATCAAAGTATTATGCAGGATGTTACTAAATTATTGAATATGATAGAATCTGTAGAAATTGACTTTGTAAATGTTAAAGAACAATTACCACCTATAGCTAAAGAATTAGGATTTTCCAAGGAAGTTTTAGAGATATCATTTGATTTTTTAGAAAAGTCTTCTTATGAGTAATGAAAATAATTATTGCTGCAAGATTTGTCTTTTCAAGATAAATGGAGAAACACCCGATGTGTATTACTGTAATAGTTATAAATTACAAGGGGGTTGTTTAGAAATGTTTTATTTTTACCCGGGTAAAAGAAAAAGGGTGAATATTATTCCCTTAAGTAATTCTAATATATACTCAATAGAAGTTGAAATTAATTTTTTGAAAGGAAATAACAAAAATGCCTTGGAAGATAAGTAAGGAGTTTGAATTTGATTTTGGTCATAGAGTTTGGTCTCAAAGTCTCAATAAGGAATTTAGTTTAGAAAATTCTTGTAAATGTAGGTTTTTCCACGGGCATAGGGGAAAGATAGTTGTATTTCTTTCTAGTGAGAGTTTAACTAATGGTATGGTAACTGATTTTAAACATTTAAATATTTTTAAAAAATTTGTTGATGATGTATTGGATCATAAATTTATTTTTGACATCAAAGATCCAGTTCTTCCTTTTGAACTTCCTGATAATGTAAAATTTATGCCACACTTAAAGATGGTAGAATTATTAAAAGATTTTTTGGAAGATACCCCCATAACAAAAGAAACTAATACAGTTGGCACTCTTCAAAGACGGAATAAAAAAGGTCAACTTCATAGTCTTTATAGTCCTGCAGTAGAAGATGTCGGTGGATATAAAGCATGGTATCAAAATGATAAACTACACAGAGAAGATGGTCCTGCAATAGAATTTGCTAATGGAGATAAATATTGGTATCAGAATGGTAAACAACATAGAACAGATGGTCCTGCTGTGGAATATGCAGATGGATATAAATCTTGGTATCAAAATGGTAATAGGCATCGAACAGATGGTCCTGCGGAGGAATTTCCTAATGGAGCTAAATATTGGTATCAAAATGGTAAACGACACAGAGAAAACGGTCCTGCGGTAGAATATGCTAATGGAGATAAATCCTGGTATCAGAATGATAAACAACATCGAATAGATGGTCCTGCAGTAGAACTTGCTAATGGATATAAAGCATGGTGGTTAGATGGTAACCTTATTGGGAAAAGTGAAGAAGGTTTCACTGATGCAAATTTTGAACAATATAAAAAAGATCATAACATAACTGCAAGTAAATTTAGTTGGGGAGTTTATGATGATGACTTCACAACAGAAAAAACTAATACAGTTGGTACTCTTGAAAGACGAAATAAAGAAGGCCAACTTCACAGTCTTTACAGTCCTGCAATAGAATATGCAGATGGATCTAAAGAATGGTATCAAAATGGCAAATTACATAGAACGGATGGTCCTGCTGTGGAATATGCTGATGGAGATAAGGAGTGGTATCAAAATGGTAATAAACATCGAATAAATGGTCCTGCAGTAGAAGATGCTAATGGATATAAAGCATGGTATCAAAATGGTAATAGACATCGAACAGATGGCCCCGCAATAGAATATGCTAATGGATCTAAATCTTGGTATCAGAATGATAAACAACATCGAATAGATGGTCCTGCGGTAGAAGATGTTGATGGATATAAATCTTGGTGGTTAAATGATGAATTTATTGGGAGAAGTGAGGGGGGTTTTACTGATGCAAATTTTGAACAATATAAAAGAGATCATAACATAACCGCAAGTAAATTTAGTTGGAAAGTTTATGATGATGACTTTACAACAGAAGAAATCAATGAATTTGGTACTCTTCAAAGACGGAATAAAAAAGGTCAACTTCATAGTCTTTACAGTCCTGCGATAAAATATGCTAATGGAGATAAATATTGGTATCAAAATGGTAAATATCATAGAACAAATGGTCCTGCAGTGGAATATGCTAATGGGGCTAAATATTGGTATCAAAATGGTAAATTACACAGAACAGAAGGTCCTGCAGTGGAATATGCTGATGGGGATAAAGAATGGTGGTTGAATGGTAACCTTATTGGAAAAAGTCGTGATGGTTTCACTGATGCAAACTTTGAACAATACAAAAGAGATCATAACATAACTGCAGGTAAATTTAGTTGGAAAATTTATGATGATGACTTTACAACAGAAGAAACTAATGAGGATGGTACTCTTGAGAGACGAAATAAAGAAGGTCAACTCCATAGTCTCTACAGTCCTGCAATAGAATATGCAGATGGAGATAAATATTGGTATCAAAATGGTAAAATATATAGAACAGATGGTCCTGCAGTGGAATATGCTGATGGGGATAAAGAATGGTGGTTGAATGGTAACCTTATTGGAAAAAGTCGTGATGGTTTTACAGATGCAGATTTTGAACAATACAAAAGAGATCATAACATAACTGCGAGTAAATCTAGTTTGAATGATACTTTAGGTTTAAACAATGATTATAAAATATCATATGCTCAACAAGTGTGTATAAGTGAAGGATTACCCTATGTTTTAAGAGAGAAATTAGAAGGACTTGTATTTGTTGATTTTGTACCTACAGCAGAAAATTTATCTCAATGGCTTTTTAATATTCTTATTATCATATTAAAATCACTTCCGGTTCATGTGGACTCAGTTGAATTTTTTGAAACTCCAAAATCAAAAAGTAGATTTTCCTTAAATTATGACTAAAATTAAAATTGTAAAATCCGGGTGGATTACAAATGAAAGTAGATTAAATGATATTATTAAAAGAATTGATAGTTGTTTGGTTGATGGTTGGGTGCAGGAGTATCAAGTTAGTGCATTACAAAACATGAAAGAGTTTGTTATTACCAAAAAATGTTTTTCAGAGAAACAATTGGATTATTTAATAGGATTGGAGGAATTAACTAAAAGAGCAAATGAAAATTCATATCCTTCCTATGATGTTAATGATTTACCATTTTAATTTATTTTTTATAAGGAAAATTTTTTATGACTGACGTTGATAGATTAAGTGATATTAAAAAGAGAATTAACTCTATAACTCAAGCAAAGATGACAGCACAAGCCGAACTTAAACTCTTAAAAAAACAATATGAGGATAAGATAGGTGAATTAAAAGAATTGGGGATTGAGGACGTTACTAATTTGCCGGAAATTATTAAAAATAGCCAGATAGAGTTGGAAAATAGTTTTGTGGATATTGAAACAAAATTAGATAAAATCGACAATGAATTACAAAACTAGATTAATTGATATTAATAATATACTCCAGCAAAGGATAGGGCAGAGGAATATCATTGTCGCTAAGCAGAGTGAATTATTAGCAAATCAAGTGCAGTTAAAAGATACTATTCAACTATATAATTCTGCTAGAAGATTACTTGAAATCTTTACTAAGGGTACAGAGATTAAAATTAGACAATATATTGAACCAATTATAACTGAGGCTTTGGATTTTGTATTTGATCAGGGGTTGAGGTTTCATTTGTTGTTCATTACTAGAAGAAATCAGATGGAGGTAGATTTTCTTATTATAAGGAATGTTGAGACTGAGAAAAAATTTCAAATTTATGTTCAGGATCAAACTAAGTATGGTAAGCAATTGGAGCAATTGGTAAAGGAAACGAAAAATATTACTGATACTTTTGGGGGGGCAGTTAATCAGGTTTTGAGTTGTATTTTACGTTTTGTCATTTCAGAATTATTGCATATTAAGGGTCCGATTGTATTAGATGAGCCTTCTTCCGCTGTGCATCCAACCTATGCAATTAGATTAGGACAATTAATATCTTCCTTAAGTAAAAGATTTAATAGGCAATATATAATTGTAACTCATTCAAGGGAATTAGCTGAATTTGCAGATAAAATTTATGAAATAAATCAAGTTAAAGGAATTAGTGAAGCAGAGGAGATGAGGATATGACATATTTTTCCGTGGTATTAATACTCATAATATCAATATTTGTTTTATGGGGGATTTTTTAATTAATCTTTCTTGGAAGAGAGAAAAAGAAGATAAAATCCAGAAATGATTAAACCAAGAGTTGTATTAAAGGTTATTGGTACAGGTCCTTTTATTGAAGCCCCATCCCATTGTCCTTACAGTTCGATGGGGGTTAAGACAGGGGAATTCCCTTTAGTGGTTAACTCTGTGATTTGTCCTATTTGTAAAATTTGTGAGTTTATTCCTGAAGATTTTAGTGAGGATTTTTTAAGTGATTTAGATAAAGAAAAAGTTATAAATTATTTATCAGAATTTAATTCAAAAGTAGCATCGAGTATTTCCGGGCAAATGTTATTTCTTAGTAAAGAACATAGAATGCCCCTTGTGATATTAATATCACCGAAGTTGTTTGAACAACTTTTACAATATGTTTGTGAGGAAAAAGAAAAAAAACAAAAACTTTTTAATTATTTTCTTCAAACGGAAACACCTATTTGTTATATTTTGGGATGCCCGGTATATTTATCTAGAAAATTAACTAAATCCTCTGTGCAGGTTGTAGGGGAGATTTCATGGAGATAAAATAAAATAAAATAAAATATGCATAATAAAAATATCACCAAGTTGGTTGATGGGGATTCTTTCGGTAGATATAAAGAAAATTTTCAAAAAATTCAGAAACATATTTTTGAAATGTCCAATAGCAAAAATAAACTTTATAAAATTTCTCTCACTTATGTAAAAACTGAGAAAAAAATCAATAGAAACTCAAAATGTCCTTGTGGTAGCGGGTTTAAATTTAAAAAATGTTGCGGTGGAGGATAATTATGTTCCAAATCAATCCTGTTACACTACTAACAAAATTATTGAATATATTTACTTTTGTTAATTTTGTTTTATTTGGGGTAATAATTGATATTTTTGCGGGGGTATTTTCTATAACCTTTTTTTCCTTTACGAATAGAGGGGGGAATGAAAGGTTTTCTTTATTTGAATTTTGTTTTTTTCATGGATTTATTACATTTGACATTTTTTTCCTAAAAAGGGTTGTTTTATCTATAATACATATGATCATTTTGATGAAAAAGAAAAGAGATATATAATTGTTTATTGTTGTGATAAAAGATAAATACTTATCTGTAATTAAAAATTTAATTTGAATTAAATATGAATTTAAATTGGGACAAATATAGATCTCAGGATAATGTTATTGATTTGATCAGTGTTTTTACCGAGGAGGAAAATACACAGGCTTTATCAGGGTTTAATAACGCATTAGAATTTCTTAGAAATGTTGAAAAAAATCAAAGGATAAAATCAAAACAGGTTGCTGCTGTTGCAATTGCACAGGCACTTTATATTGCTAAACAACTAACAGGGGATAAAAATTAAATTGGCATTCTAAATTTTGACTATGTGTATATTATTTACTAAATTAATGAAAGAAATTTGCCCATGCAAGGAACAGAAATAACATTTTTAGAAAGTAAGATTGATGGATATAGGAGTAGGACTATTGAAAATGCCTCCGCGGATGCTACAATTGCTTTTGCAATTAATTTTAATACTCCTGGTGAAAAATTGACTAGAAAATCTGTTTTAGCTCAGGGTAAGAAATATATTCCAATTGCGGTGAATGCATCTTTAGAATTTACATCGGAAATAATTGAGGTTGTTGTGGAGGAATTAAATGGAGTTGGAGCCAAGACACTTAATGTTGCTGGAAACGGTATTTATACTTTACAAGGTAAATTTACGCAGTATCAAATAGATGATTTTACATATAATTTTTTGAAGTTAGTTTTAACAAATCCACATCTTATTAATCCTATTAACAAAATTCAAACAGGAGGTCAAACTGGATTTGATGAGGCAGGGGCAAAAGCAGGAATAAGATTAGGTATTCCTACTACAATTATTGCTCCCAAAGGATATTCTTTCAGAAATTCATTTGGTATTGATATTTTCAATGAGCAGTTGTTTAAGAAAAGATTCCTTCTCCAGTTAGGGGAATCTACTAGTGGTGATACCATTTGTGGTTTTAGGGGGCATTACTCCTTTTTGTCTAATTTTTATATTCATAATGTTATCTATTATGAGGGGCTGGGGGCAAAAAATGTTGAGGCATTATATCAGGGAATGAAATCTATGGATTATGCTGAAAGAGTTAGGGTTGCAACTTTAGGTTATAGTGATCCATTTGCAGCTAAAAAATTAGGAAAAAAGATTATTCATCTCAGAAAAAATTGGGATAAAATAAAATTAAAGATTATGAAGGATCTTCTTAAAATAAAATTTGAGGATAATTTTCTCAGAATTAGGCTATCGAATACCGGGAATGCTTTATTAGTAGAGGATAATTCTTGGAATGATACTTTTTGGGGTGTTTGTAATGGGGCTGGGGAAAACCATTTAGGTAAACTTTTAATGGAAGTGAGGAAGGAAATATTAATCGATTAAAATGACAGAATTCCGGGATAAGTGACAATGATTGTTTAAACGTGATTGATAGCTTACCGCAGGGCATTAAAAAGAGAAATAAAACTCACGGATAAAATTTTATAAATTTAACATTAGAATGAAATGAAAGAGAATACAAATAGTAGTAGTAGAATTAAAGTATCTATGGCTCAATGCAATGAGTCTATTCTTCAGTGCCAAAAAATGTTGGAATATAGATTAAACGAAAAAGGATCAGGAACTTTATCTTCCCGGCACGAAATACAAGGCGTGCTTACAGAAGAATATCACGAAGCTATTGATGCTTTACATCATAATGATGTAGAAGAATTTAAAAAAGAGCTACTTGATATAGCGGTTAGTTGTATCTTTGGGATAGCTTGCATTGATGCCG
>Ga0172375_10011196_pt1 | contig 11461 bp, 12 predicted proteins | sample LakKiv1m_FD_114537 | JGI IMG/M metagenome (GOLD analysis project Ga0172375, IMG submission 114537) | Freshwater microbial communities from Kabuno Bay, South-Kivu, Congo - kab_092012_11.1m | ecosystem: Environmental > Aquatic > Freshwater > Lake | place: Democratic Republic of the Congo... | reverse complement strand
GCCGGGCAGGGGGGCGCTGCCGCCGCCGGAAGATGAACCCGGCATGGATGACGCCAACCCGCCTCCACTCGAAACTGGACGCGGGGTGTAGGTTGGGTCGTAACGTCCCCACCACACCGGAACATAGACCGGTCCGCGGAATACGCGGCGGGAGCGATCGTCGTAATCCTTGTCGAGCATCGTCCATTCGAGTTGCTTGTCGAAGAAGGCCATTTGCACTTCGGGCGTTTCGGCTTTTTGCACCTGTTCCCACGCCGACTCCGTGATGCGCTTGTAGTATTCGACGGTTTCCTTTCGGCTGAAACCCTTCATTTTTTCGGAGACTGATTTGACAAGCGCGACTGTCATGGTTTCGAGACCTTTGCGGCGCGGGCCGTCCCCCTTCTCCTTGAAGGCTTGCAGGAATTTGATCTCGTAGTCATGCAAGCCCTCGGGAAGCGGGTCGTTCACTTTGATCTCCAGCGGATTGTTCTTAATGACTGTGGCCGCGTTTTTCTTGACCGCGCCGAACAGGATCATGGTCATGACTTTGTCGAGCGGTTGTTCCATCAGGATGGCGGCCTCGACCGCCGTCAGTCCGCGTTTGATGCCGTGGCCTTCGATGGAGATTTTTGGGGCCATGTATTTCAGTTTGCGGTTGCGGTTGCCGATGGCGGTAAGCGCAGGAATGCCAAGGAAGAGTCCGCCAAAACAGCATATGAACAGAAAAGGCATGAGTTCTTCGATATCGATTAGCGGTTTGGCGGGAGGCGTGTAAATCGTTTCGGCAGGGACATAACTGCGCGGGAACGACGCGCCGAATTTATAGATGGTGTACGCCTTTGCGTTTGGCGAGTTCCAGGTGTAGGTGATGCGTCCCTCCGTGTCGAAGCCCGCGACGGGTTCGGAGGGGAAGCCCGAAGGCGCGGCGTGCCAGCGCGGCTCCTCGGGCTGTACGCCGGGCGGCAGGTGGAAGACGACTGTGTAATCGGTGTCGCCTGTCACGTATTGCGAACCGAAATACGTTGGGGCGAAGACGCCCGAAGTGTACGTATCATCCGCTGAATCGACGCGCAGCACCCGCTCGATCTTCCCGACGTAGGCGTGCACGGTTCCCTTCTGACCCGGAAGGATGCTCCGCGCCGGGCCCAAAACAACGGCGAATCCCAGGCCGTTTCCCGCATAATCGCTTTCCGAAACGGAGACTGAATTCCCGTTCACGTCTGCTTGGACCGTGTCCATGTCGGCATTGTAATTGGGAAGGCCCACGTCCACGTATTCGATGGCGTGTCCGCTGGGCTGGTTGGTGAAATACCAGGTATAGTCCAGGCTCATCGTCCCGTCCGCGTTCCAGTAGACATGGACAATCTCCTTGTCGACCGCGAAATAGTAATCCTGCGCGGACGCGGGGGATACGATCATTGTTGCCAGGAGAAGGGCGCTGAGGATTGCAAAGATTCGTTTCATGGTGCCTCCAACGTGGTCTCGGTACGCCCTCGCACCTGCCCTGGCGGGCGGCGCCAGGGAAAACCGCTCGGGCTACTCGACCACCGATAAATCGAAAACTGTTTTACCACTTCGGTTCTTCGGTCAATTGATAGACGGTGTGGCAATACGGGCAGTTGACCATCGGCGCGCCGTTGGCGAGCGTGATGTCCTTGGCGGTGAGAGTCCCGCCGCAGGATTTGCATTTGACTTCGGAGATTTTGGTTTCGCCGGGCAGGTCAACCTTCATCGTCACCTGTTGCACAACTTCGGTCTTTGTCCCGCGCAGGGCGGCAATGACCATGCCCGCGCCCCCGGCAAAGAATAAAACACCCACGCATCCAAAGCCAAGGCCGTATCCCAGCCAGGATGAGTTTTCCTGTGATGCGGTGGAGCCGATGACGTTCAACGCTCCATATCCAACGAGACACAAGCCGATCAAAAATAGGACCCCCGCGCCGATGTAAAGGAAGGTTTTATTTGCCATGTTCCAAGACTCCTGGAGTTAGACTTCGGACGTCTCAAAGACTTTCGAAGTCTTGCTTTACATACGATAAGTCTAGCATTTTCGTCTCATTCGGGCAATTGACATTTGTCCTTATATTTCGCCTATACTTGTCCAGTTCTGACGAACGTCCCGAAGGTTTCTTTGAAACACTCTGTTAACTGATCAAACCTTCGGGGCGTTCGGCTTTTTGCGGCAGTTTTACCCGAAGTGCGGTGAAGAAGTTGATGACCGCAATGCCCATGCCAAGCAGAAAAACATACTGGAAGCCGAACGCATTCCAGATGACGCCGCCCACGAGCGCGGCGGTAATCGAGAGGACGTGGTCAATGGTCACGGCGGCGGTCAGCGCGGGCTGGATGTGGTCGGGCTGGATGGCGATCTTTTTCATGTAGGTCGCGCGCGCCATGCTGACCGAGAAGACCATCTGGTCAATCAGGAAGCAGGCGCACACCACCAGAAAAGCGATGTCGGCGGGGAGCAGGAATTTGGCGAATCCGTAGCCGAAGCAGACAAAGATGAGGATGACCGCCTCCGAAGCCAGCACCGTCCGCTCGCCGAGTTTGTCAATCGCCCAGCCAAGCAAAGGCTGGAAGAGAATCCCAATCACGCCGCCGATGGTGAAGAGCGTCGCCATGAGCTGGGTCGGCTGTTTCAGCACGCTGACCAGCACCCAGGGCGCAAAGGTGAGAAAGATCTGCTTGCGCGCGCCCGAAAGCACGTTCAAGATGTAGTACAGGCGGTATTCCTTGTGCAGTTGCAAAAAGGCGTGCTTCTTGACGACAGGTTCGGGCTTCATCATAAATAGCAGGATGGCAGCCATAACCAACAGCCCGGCGGCAATGGCGAAGGTGTGCTGGAACGTGAATCCGAGATATTTGAATCCCAGCACCACGCTGAAACTGCCCAGGATGGCGGCAACGTTGCGGATGGAGTTGAGTTGTCCCAGCCGCCGCCCATCCTGTCCCTCCCGCGCCAGTTCCATGCCTATGGCTGAGGCAATCGGGATGAAGAGGTGGTTGCCCAGGCTGTAGATGAACAACCAGATAATCATGATGTTGTAACTGGACGAAGCAAAGCCGATCAATGCCGCGCCCACCGCGCCGAGAACCATCGCCACCACGCCCAGTCGGCGCGAGCAGAAGAACCACAACGCGGCTGAGACAAAGACTACCAAAAACCCCGGCAGTTCGCGCGGAAATTCCAAAAAGGAACGCTGGAAACCCGTCAACGAAAAATTTTCGTTGAGAAAATTGTTGAAGGTGGAATCCACCATGCTGAATGCCATGCCAAGCATCAGCGCGGCGGCGGCAAAGAGGAGGAGTTCACGGGATGATTGTTTGATGCGGGAAAGGAGGTTCATTGATGACCTTGATGTGAGATGGAAGAATTCTAGCACGAGAACGCGCGAATCGAATAGCGCATCCTGCCCTATGTCTAATTTTGGGTTGGATTTATACTTGGAAAAGAAATTTAACACGAAGGCACAAAGGTTTTCAAAATGACAATCAACGATCAATACAATAAATGGAAAGAATCCACGCTCAAGAAGTCTTTGGATAAGTTCAAGGAGCGGAAAACACGCTTCGAGACCTCGGCAGGCGTCGAGGTCCCGCGGGTGGCGCTGCCTGCGGACGGTGATTCTATTTCAGGTGGCGATAAGGCTGGGCGAGAGGACCTCGCCCCTACGGAGAAATCCTATTTGGATAAGTTAGGCTTTCCCGGCGAATACCCCTACACGCGCGGAGTCCAGCCGACGATGTACCGGTCGCGGTTCTGGACGATGCGCCAGTACGCGGGGTTCTCGACGGCAGAGGAGTCCAATAAGCGTTATCGCTATTTGCTGGGACAGGGACAAACGGGGCTGAGTGTCGCGTTCGACCTCCCAACTCAAATTGGGTATGACGCGGATGATCCCATCGCAGGGGCGAGGTGGGGAAGGTGGGCGTTTCGATCTCGTCCATCCGCGACATGGAGCAGTTGTTCGACCAGATCCCGCTCGACAAGGTTTCGACTTCGATGACGATCAACGCGCCCGCGGGCGTTTTGCTGGCGATGTATATTGCGGTGGCGAAGCGCCAGGGCGCGGACATGCGCCAGTTGCGCGGCACCATCCAGAACGACATTCTCAAAGAGTACGTGGCGCGCGGCACGTATATTTTCCCGCCCGCGCCTTCGATGCGATTGATCACCGATATCTTTTCATTCTGTGCAAAAGAAGTCCCGTATTGGAACACGATCTCGATCAGCGGATATCACATCCGCGAGGCTGGCTCCACCGCCGTGCAGGAAGTGGGCTTTACCCTCGCCAACGGAATCGCCTACGTAGGGTCGGCTCTCGCGGCTGGCCTGGACGTGGACGCCTTCGCGGGTCAACTGTCCTTCTTCTTCAACGCGCACAACAACCTGCTCGAAGAAGTCGCCAAGTTTCGCGCGGCGCGCCGCATGTGGGCCAGGATCATGCGCGAACGTTTCAAGGCAAAGAAGCCGTCTTCGTGGCAGTTACGTTTTCATACCCAAACGGCTGGATCAACCCTCACCGCGCAGCAGCCTGAAAATAACGTGGTGCGTGTTTCGTTACAGGCGCTTTCGGCAGTGTTGGGCGGCACACAAAGCCTGCACACCAATTCAATGGACGAGGCGCTTTGGCTTCCGACGGAAAAATCTGTGCGGGTGGCATTGCGGACTCAACAAATCATCGCCTACGAATCAGGCGTTGCGGATTCGATTGACCCGCTGGCTGGCTCTTATTTGGTTGAATATCTCACCGACGAGATCGAAAAAGGCGCGCTCGATTACATCGCCAAAATTGACGAGATGGGCGGGGCGCTGCAGTCCATTGAACGCGGATATATGCAGAACGAGATCCAGAATGCCGCCTACGCCGCACAGCAGGAGATCGAACGCAAAGAGCAGATCGTGGTGGGCATCAATCAATTTGCGGTTGACGAGGTTCTCACGTTGGAACGCTTGAAGGTTGACCCCGCGATTGAGATGGGACAGCGTGAGAAGTTGAGGAAGTTGCGGGAGGGGAGAAATCGGGAATCGGTAGATCGGTATCTTGGTAGATTGGTTGAGGCGGCAAAGGGAACCGGGAATTTGATGCCGCTGTTCATTGAGTGTGTGGAGAATGATGTCACACTGGGAGAAATCTGTAATACGCTGAGAGGCGTGTGGGGCGAGTACGTGGTGGAGGGGTTTTAGGAGTAAAATCGAGATGATGCAAAAAAGGATTTTTTATCCACACTCGGTTGACCTTGTGCAGTTGCGTTTGCTTGCAAATTTGCCTGCCCAAAGAAGACTGCGCGTCATGCTGGATGCGCGCGAACTCGCAGTTGGAATGATGCGCGGACGGCTGAGGAAGGAATTTCCAAATTTAACTTCGAAGCAGTTGAATCTCAAATTGCTACGGGAGGTTTCACATGCCAACAGATAAAAGCGCCGACTTGAGTTTGTTCCTCAATATTTTGAAAACGTTTGAACGTCTCAATGCCCCATACATGATTATCGGTGCATTTGCGGGAACGTTCTATGGCATCAATCGGGTCACGTACGACATTGATATTGTGGTGGATTTATCGGAAGAACATATACAAGCATTGTCCGATTCTTATCCCTTACCGCGTTTTTACGCCGATCCAGAAATGATTCGCAATTCGATTAACATGGGTATCATGTTCAATATCATTGATACAGATCGCGGTGAAAAAGCGGATTTGGTTCCGCTCAATGGCACACTGGAATATCGCCCCGCTTTTGAAAGGCGCGTCAGGCAAACTGTTGAAATGTTTGAGGAAGAACCATTTGAAGTTTGGATTGCAAAGCCAGACGATATTGTTCATGGAAAGTTAATGGCTTGGACAGAGGGGCGTTCCAGAAAACACGAAACGGATATTTTTGACATGTTACTTCACCATTACCTCCGCAAGGAAACCATTCTGAATATTTCAGTCATAGACAAATACGCCGAAAAATTGGGGGAAGATACGCGCCAACTTTGGGAAGATATTAAGTCCGATGCCAAAAAGCGAATGGAAAAGGATGGATAAGCGAAACGAGATCACGCTGGGAGAGATCTGCAACACGCTGAGGGGTGTGCCTGCCCCCATGCTTTTTGGGGATGGGGCGTCAGTGGCGGAGGGGTTTTAGATAAGAATCTGCGCTAACTTATTGACGTTCGCGAAAGTTATTTAATGTCGCTCTTCGCGCTGTGCTCAGGGACGATGTCACCGTCCACCCAAAGAACGGGCGCAATTCCCCCCCCATGGCAGACCTGGACAGGGAAATTTATTGCCCGCAGGGAAAGAAAGTGATGTCACTGTAAACTAGGCTGCGATAACTCCCGTCATCGCTGATGATCTGGTACACAAAATAGGATTCGCCCATCATGGGAGGAAATTGCAGGTTCTGTTGACTGCTTCCCCCGCCAATGATCGTGACATTGCGCGTGTCGCTGGTCTTGCGGTGTAGATCAATTACCTGCCCATCAGAAGCGGCACCGCTGTTTTTATCTTGGATGTGATAATAAACTGCCATGCCGCGGTTGATATCGCTGACCTTAACCGTGATCGTCAGTTCATACGGCGACTGATAACAATAAAAAGTGTCGACCGATGTCTGAATATCAAGCACGAGCGATGCGGGAGGCGGCGCGTCAGTTTTGCTGGGTTCCGGGGATGGTTGAATATTCTGGGTAGGCGGTTGCGGCGGCGGCTCGCTTGTTTGGGTTGGTTGCACAGTAGCCCCCTGTACGGCCATCTGTGTCTGCATGGCTTGCATGGCCTGCAGGGTCATTTGCTGGTTGGCAAGGCTGGTGGACATGATCCCGAATGCGATCTCGGTTTCTACGGCAGATGAATCGGGTTGTCCCCCTTCTGGACTGCTTATCAAAGAACAGGCCAACCCTAAAACTATACTTACGCAGAGAATGATCGTCCGGAAAAACTTATTTTTCACTGCCATAAGATCCTCCGCATTTTCTTTCAAAAGAAACCTTTTTATCATTCATCAAGGCTTTAATTATTATAATCCTTTTTAGGCGTCCAACTCCTCCCCCGCAGCGGACTGTGGTTTCGATACGCCCCTCAAAGAGCGCTTCGATGAACTCAGCATAGCACATTCGAGGCTACTCAACCACCACTTCCGCAACACACTGACCTTCTTCATCATAACTTACCCTTCAATTGTTTCTTGATCTCCCTTTCTATCTCAGGTGGAACCTGCCAAAAGCCAAGCATCCCTTTGCATGGAATAGGCTTCTTCAATGGGCGCGGATTTTTCAACACGTAACCGTAAGGACCGCCAAACCATTTCGACTTGTGTTCATCGACACAGTCCACGACATCCACGATCCCAACAATAGCACCGCACACCATTTCTTCTTTTGTCTTCTTTGAGAGTTTTTCCGCGTTTGAGTGCAATTTTATGCTCGCATGAATCGCCACAGTGCCGCGAAAGTTGGTTCGCCTTGTGCGGTTTTCTACATCTTTGCCATCGAATATGATCTTATTTGCATAAGGTTGTCGAACAGACAGAGCTTTCAACATAATAGATCCTTTCCTATCGATCAAGTCGCCAGAGTGCTCGTTCCAACACATCCCAAGACACATGCTTTCTAATTGCTGCTGATTTCTGGTGTATTGTAGTAGCCTGATCACAAGCAGATTTAGCAAGTTTGACCAAGTTCTTTTTCACACCAGCCGCTTGAATAAGCCAAAGCAGCATCTTAGATTCGACAATGTGATTGTAGGCAAACTGTGCATTCCTTTTCTTCGTAACTAACCGACCATATGCACCTGGACCACCATATTCTCTCAACCAACCAAGCCAATGTTCTTTTTGGGTTTTGTACCATTTCCCAGGGTGATTTTGAGGCTTATCTGACGGCAATTTTTGAATGGCTCGAATGAACTTCTTGATACTAATTTCCTTGGTCATAGTTCACCTTTGAACGCCCCATCCAGCACGGACGGTAACAACGCGGACAACTCCTCCCCCGTAGCGGACTGTGCCTCCCGCAGCGCCACCAGCCGCGCGGACATCATCATCCGAGACCCTAAGGGTTTCCTTGACTGACTCGCATTCCCGCAGGCAAGACTCTCCTGCTCGACATGACAACTGCGGCAACCGATCCAAATCCCCATTCAACCCCGCATCCTTGCGCATAATGTCACGGGATGATTTGATGAGGGAAGAGAGGGACGCTTTGGTGTTCTGCTTTTTCTCCCCTAAAATCCGTTCTTTGGATTTTGGGGGAGATGTCTCCGCCTTCGGCGGGACAGAGGGGGCGGAGGGGGGCGGTTTTGCTTTTTGTTTGGGCATGATGATCTTTGAAAAACTTCCGAGTCTTCAAAGAACTCGGAAGTTTATTTTTACAGCGTATACGGCAAACGAATGCCGTCCCAGTTGGGATTGAAATCTTTTGTATTGCGTGTGACCAGAACGGCTTCGTATGTTTTAGCCGTTGCCCATATAATGGCGTCTGGCAGGCGGATGCGATGCTCGCGGCGTAATTGCACAGCAGTTTCGGCAACTGCCAGATCAAGGGAAACAATCTCGAAGCGGCTTGCAAGAAAATCCCGCAATTCGGAATCGTCTCCTTCCGCCCCAACCAGCACTTCCATCCAGGTAATGCGGCTGATGAGCACGCGCTCGTAACGGCCGTATTCCGTGTCCGCTTCGTTTACGCCATTGAGCGCGTCAACCACAATGTTCGTATCGAAGACCGCATTCATTTAGTTGCCCCATTCGGCGCGCAGGCGCTGTTGATATTCAATGGCATTGATTTTGCGATGTTTCCACGAACCGAAAACGGCATGTTTTTTCAACGAACGCTGTTTTGCATGTTGAGAGACACCCGCCTGCTGTGCCAGAAACACAATGAAATCCAGCGCCTCGTTTTGCTTTTCAGGCGGCAGGATGCGCAGTTGCTTTTCTATTTGTTCAAAAAGAGTCATTGGAACCTCCAAATTGGATTATAACGCAGCGGCATGAATCTTATTCATACAAAAACTTCTGCAACTCATCCACCGCCTGGCGTATGTCATTGCGAGCGGAGCGAAGCAATCCCCCAATAACAGGAGATTGCTTCGTCCTTCGCGCTCGCAGCGACATGGGCAGGGGGATGATGAATTTTAGGATGGGCGCTATATCCACACTTCATCCCTGCGCAGAAATGGGCTAGTCGCGGTCCTTACGCGGCCAGTTGGCGGCGCTGAACACCGCCAGCGGGAGGCGAACGATGGCAGTGACGATCACAGCCCAGACGTTCAGGTTGAAGCGCAGTAGCGGCGCGGCCACCCGGTCCAGCCGGCCGATGAAGTCAATATACATGCCTGACAGGGGGGCAAGTTCCTCGTTCGCCACCCGCTCGAGCGTGTCATCGTTATCGAACAGCCCCACAGGCCCGCAGATCATGCTGGAGACGGGATAGCCCGCCTTGAAAAACATCCCGGCATCCGTTGGAACGCCGAGCGGCGTCCCGGTCGGGAAGAGCAACATGCGATAGGTGTTATGCGCGGCAACCGACTCGGCCAGGGCTGACACCATGACGGGGTTCTCGAAGATAAAATTACCGCGCGGCTCGACCAGGCCGGTTGACACGGCAGGCGGGTTGAAATCGTCGGCGATGTGCTCGATGGCAATATCAACCAGCAGTTTGGACATGATATCGTCCTTGTGTGCTTCCATGAAGGCGGTATTCGCAGGCGCGCCGATCATGTGCGAGCCTCCAAAGAAAAAGACCATCGTGTTCTCGCGCTGGTCAACGGGGATCTGGGCATAATAGCGGGCCAGCCCCAGTACCATCCCGACGCCGCTTGAATCCTCAACACCGGACTGCCAGGGAGCGTCGTAGTGGGTATGAACCATCACAATATCGTCGCGTTGACCGGGCAGTACGCCGTAGACCGTCCAGGCGGTTCCGCCGCCCTTCGATACATCCGCATCGAGTACCAGCCGGGCGCGGGTGACCCCGGCCTGGATCTGTTCAAGCAGGCGCTGACCGTCCTTATCCAGCACGTACAAACTTGGCATCGGCCTGATCTCGCCATCGTATGGGGCGTAGTAGCCAAAGGTTCCCACTTCAGGGTAATCGTGCAGGATTCCCACCAGCCCGGCGGCGCCATGTTCTTTGGCCAGTTCGTACGCTTCGAGCACCGGCCAGCCGATTGGGTAGGGGTGCGACCACCCCTTAGCCGTGTTATCCGGGTCATAGGCCATGAAGGTGAACAACTTCATCTGATCCCAGGAGATATTGGTTGCCGGCAGGTCAACCACAACGATCTTGCCGGTCACATCCGTTGCAGCAAAATTTTCTTCGGTCGGCTTGCCAACATACGCCAACTCCGCCTCCACCCCGTCTGGGCCGGTGGGACCGCTGTATGGGTAGAAGTATGTCTCCGGCTGCCATGCCTCGGTGTCTTTTCCTATGGTCAGGTTCCAGGATTTTTCTTTCCACAGGTCGAAGGTATATGGTTCGACATGTATATCCTGGAAGCCAAACGACTCAAGATGGCTGACAATATAGTCTTTGGCCTGCTCTGTGGCGGGCCAGCCGGGGCGGCGGATGCCTAAATTGTAGACATCGCTGACGTAACCGAAAACTTCATCCTCGGTGGGGGCTTGCGGTCCGCCCGATGCAGGAATCGTGGCCGGGACGGTGGTCAGCGCGATCAGCAGGAGCGGTCCAAGCACGGACAACCCCAGGAAGGCGGCAGTGCTGGCTGTATAGGCGGTCTTCCTGGGCGCGGATGGCCGGAGACCCAGGCGCGGGCCTGCGATCCATAACAAAAGGCCGCCAACCAGGAAAACCAGCGCTCCCGGCAGGTATCCCTGGCCGCCTGCCAAAGTGGCTGGAAGCGAAAAGAGTCGCATCAGGATATGCACCTTTACCAGCGCCGCAAACAATGCCTGCAAGCCAAACCAGATGCCCACGCTGACGGCCAGCCGCCCGGCAATGGCCGCCCAATTCGACTCATTGTGATACAGGATCCAGGCCAGGATGAGCAGGATGACCGGCGGGAAGGCCGCGTACCAGGCCATGCTGATTCCCAGCATGACGCTGGACTTATCGAACAGCAGGGCAAAAACGAAAGGCAGCGCAGAAAACAGGATACTGAGAACGAGAAAAAGCATTACTTGCCAGAACGGTGATCTTGGTTTGTTCATATCATTTCTCCTTTGGGGTTTGTTTATGATTCATACAAAAACTTCTGCAACTCATCCACCGCCTGCAACATCTTCTCCGCCCCGCCAAACAACTGATAAATCTCATAGGTCGAGCCATAGCGGTCAAACGGCGAGACCTGTAACACGCGCGGCAACTGGTCAAACTCGCCAATACCGTAATCGGCGTATTTCTCAAGCAACTCCTCCCCCGCAGCGGACTGTAACTCCCGCAGCACGTTAACCTTCGATGAAATCAGATTTACTTCCATTGTTTCTCCGTATCTTTCCGAATATGTACAAGCTTTTTATACCCCTTCTGTATGT
>Ga0172375_10011194_pt1 | contig 11463 bp, 10 predicted proteins | sample LakKiv1m_FD_114537 | JGI IMG/M metagenome (GOLD analysis project Ga0172375, IMG submission 114537) | Freshwater microbial communities from Kabuno Bay, South-Kivu, Congo - kab_092012_11.1m | ecosystem: Environmental > Aquatic > Freshwater > Lake | place: Democratic Republic of the Congo... | reverse complement strand
GGTGAGAAAATCGCACAGGTGTTAAGACAAAGTGCGAAAGATTGGGAAGAACTAACACTCAGTGCCTTGTCTCAAGAAGAAATCGAAATCGTCTCAAGAATACAAGAAAAAATTTATGTAAAAATCAAAGCTTACTTTGAGGAGGAAATGCTAGATGAAAAAGATATTTAGCTATTTAAAACCCTATTGGCTCCAGGTCATCTTGGTGTTCGTCCTTGTCTCCATTTCTGCGACAGGAACCTTATTATTACCAGATTACATGTCCAAAATCATTGGCGAAGGAATCACGGCGGAATACCATATCGTGGATCCCTTAACCGGCAATTACACTGTCGTCAACTCGATTGCTTGTGATTTGGCTGGAGACATGTGCGAAGTCGTACAAAAGTCCGACATGGGAATCATTCTGAAGTACGGTTCAACCATGTTGCTGGTCACCTTCTTGTCTGCGATGGCAAGTGTCGCTTTGGGTTATGTTTCCGCTTATGTCGGATCGAACACCGGTAAAGATATTCGCCGCGACATCTTCAAGAAAGTCAATAAATACTCGATGGCGGAAGCCGAATCCTTTGGAACATCGAGTTTGATTACCCGCTCCACCAACGACGTCATGCAAGTTCAAAACTTTGTCATGATGGCGCTACGAATGATGCTTCGAATTCCGATTCTTATGGTAGGTGGCGTTATTTTAAGTATCAAAAATATTCGCGAAATGACGACTCAAAACGAACTACTTTATGTTTTATTGGTTGGTGTATTATCCCTTGTCGTCTTAATCACTGTCACGTTTATTTTGGTGGTTCCACTGTTCAAATCGTTGCAGAAGAAAATTGACAAATTGACGCGAGTCACAAGGGAATCCATCAATGGTGTAAGAGTCATTCGCGCATTCGGTCAAGGAAAAAAAGAAGTACGTCGTTTCCGTGATACCAATGAAGATTTGACACAAACCGTGTTGAAAACAGGAAAAATCATGTCTTTGCTTAATCCGGCTGTCAACCTTATTTTCAACTTTGTGATTATCGGAATTTATTACTTTGCATATATCATGATTACCAAAACTGCTTTCTCGGACTTCTCTGCCCTTGGAAACATCTCTGCGGTCATTCAATATTCCACGCAAATCATGTTCTCGCTCTTAATGCTTACCATGACGTTTATCACTTATCCGAGAGCTCAAGTATCCGGAAATCGTATTGCGGAAGTCCTTGATAAGGAAATCGTCGTCAAAGATGAAGGAAATCCTGAACTCGATTCCATGGATGTCAAAGGTCGTGTGAAATTTGACAATGTGTGCTTCCGATATGGAGACGCCGAAAAGAATGTTCTCGACAATATTTCGTTTGAGGCCAATCCAGGAGAAATTATCGCAATCATCGGTTCCACCGGATCCGGAAAATCGACAATCGTCAATTTGCTTCCTAGATTCTTTGATGTATCTTGCGGAAGCATTACCATCGACAATGTTCCAATCCGTGATTACACCTTGAAGAAACTACGTGGATTAATCGGATTCGTTCCTCAAACAGCCATGCTGTTCTCAGGAACTATCAAAGAAAATATTAGCTATGGAAAACCTGACGCTACGGATGAAGAAATCGATGAAGCCTCAAAAATTGCTCAAGCGAAGGAGTTCATCGACGAACTCGAACATCATTACGATAGTGTCATTGATCAGGGTGGAGTCAACTTCTCCGGCGGACAGAAACAACGTTTGTCGATTGCCAGAGCCATTGTTCGTCGTCCGAAGATTTATGTCTTTGATGACAGTTTCTCGGCACTCGATTTCAAAACAGATGCTTTATTAAGACAAGAACTAAAGAAAATCACAAAAGAAGCGACCGTGTTCATCGTCGCACAAAGAATCGGAACCATCATGAATGCCAATCGGATTTTGGTTGTTCATGAAGGTCAAATCGTTGGCCAGGGAACGCACAAGGAACTATTGAAAACTTGCGGCGTGTATAAAGAAATCGCCTTGAGCCAGCTGTCTGAGGAGGAATTGGCATGAGTGAGCGTGCTCCCGAAAGAAAAGAAGAAATCAGAAGACCAGTTCCGACTCCCACTCCCAGAGGTGGACGAGGCGGCGGTCCAGGAAGCGGAATGCCTCTTGGTCGTCCGGTTGAAAAGGCAAAAGACTTTAAAGGGACTTTGAAACGACTTGTTCGTTTCCTTCGCCCAAACTACTTTGAACTGCTCATCATGATGTTGTTTACCGTCGTCATGACCGCGATTGCGGTATATGCCCCAGATGTTACGAAAAACATTATGAACATGATGCAAAAAATCATCATCGGCATCGCTCCTGCAGACGCCGAAAGTCAAATCCTGAAATACTTCCTCATCATCGTCATTCTATATGTTGCTAGATTCATATTGGAGGCTATTTCTTATCTGATTGGTAATGTCGTTAGCGCCTCGATCGGTCGTAACTTCAGAAACACACTTCGTGTAAAATTGGAAAAATTGCCTATCAAGCATTTTGATGAAAACCAAACCGGTAATATTCTTTCCGTATTTTCCAACGATGTCGATGTCGTCGTCAACTCTATCCAACAGTCGATGATTCAGTTGATTCAAGCTGCGTTGATGGTCGTGGGCGTTCTTATCATGATGTTTTCCATTTCATGGAAACTCACGTTAATTGCCCTAGCGATTTTACCTTTATATGTTTTGACAGTGATGAATATCGCCAAACGCAGTCAATCCAAGTTTATTCGTCAACAAAAAGAACTCGGTAAACTCAACGGATACATCGAAGAAATGTTCACTTCCATCAAAGTTGTGAAACTCTTCGGAAAAGAAAAAGAATCCTTTGATCACTTCCAAGGTATCAATGAAAATCTCGCCGGTGAAATGCGCGGCGCGCAATTCCTTTCTGGTTTAATCTTCCCGATGATGGACTTCATCTCCAATGTCGGATATGTCCTTGTGGTCATTGTTGGTGGTATCTTGGCTGGTGCCGCGACACCGCTTCTCATCGGTGACATCACGACGTTCATCATGTATCAACGCATGTTTGTGAACCCGATTCTTAATCTCGCGAATATCACGAATATGTTACAGTCCACGATTGCCGGTGCAGAACGCGTTTTCGAACTTCTGGATGCACAAGAAGAAGTTGCGGACAAAGACGAATCCGAGTTCTCTCGTGAATCGTTCCAAGGCGAAGTGACTCTTCATGATGTCGACTTCTCCTACGACAAAGACAAAGAACTCATTAAAGACTTGAATCTTTCCGTAAAACCAGGTCATCAAATCGCGATTGTCGGTCCTACCGGCGCAGGAAAGACGACTTTGGTCAATCTACTGATGCGCTTCTATGAAATCGACTCCGGATCCATCGCTGTCGATGGCATCCCTACAACTTCCGTTCCTAGAGAAAACCTCCGGAAACAATTCGGAATGGTGCTACAAGATACTTGGCTATTCTCCGGTACCATCTTTGAAAACGTCGCTTATGGAAAAGACGACGCAACCATGGATGACGTTATCGCCGCTTGTAAACAAGCTCATGTCCATCACTTTATCGAAACACTTCCGGAAGGATATAATACAGTCCTAAATGAAGACGCTTCGAATATCTCTCAAGGTCAAAAGCAACTTCTGACGATTGCGCGTGCGATTTTGTTCAACCCCAAGATACTCATCCTTGATGAAGCAACTTCCTCGGTCGATACCAGAACTGAAGAATATATCCAAAACGCGATGAATTTCGTCATGGAAGGTCGTACGACATTTGTCATCGCCCATCGACTTTCCACCATTAAAAAAGCATCGACGATTTTGGTCATGCAACATGGCCGTATCGTTGAACAAGGAAACCATAAGGAACTACTCGAAAAGAACGGTGTTTACGCCAATCTATACAACTCCCAGTTTTTGAATATTGCCACATAAAATGAAAAGAGGACGCCGTCCTCTTTTTACTTTGAATGTCACATGAATTGTTGTATAATGATACTGAAAGATTGTGGTGATATTTTGAAAGTTGGACTCATTTCTTTAGGATGTGCGAAAAACTTAGTGGATTCCGAAATGATCCTCTCTGTGCTGAAACAAGCTGGCGTTGAGATTACTTCCGAAATCGACGAAAGTGATGTCGTCATCGTGAACACTTGCGGATTCATTGAATCCGCCAAACAAGAAACCATCGAAACGATTCAAGAAATCAAAGAAACCGGTAAGAAGCTGGTTGTTTGTGGTTGTTATGCAGAGCGGTATACGGATAAATTACGCATAGAGATGCCTTTCATCGACGCCATTGTGGCTTTAAGAGACTATCCGAAAATGCATTTGATTCTCGCAGAAGTTTTAAAAAAGACCTCGATTTCACAATATCCATTAAAATATGAAAACCGACTTTTGGCGACGCCTTCGGCATCTCCCTATGTCAAAATCGCGGAGGGTTGCGATAATCGTTGTTCCTACTGCGCCATTCCTTTGATTCGTGGACGTTTCCGCTCAAGACCCATTGAAGATATCGTACACGAAGTGACTACCTTAGTGAAAAACGGTGCGAAAGAAATCAATTTGATTTCACAAGACACTTCGAAATACGGAATCGATTTGCTTGGGACAAAATCCCCAAAACTGATTGAACTCTTAGAGGAATTATCCAAGATTCAAGGAATCTGGAGAATTCGTCTCTTATATTTATACCCCGATGAAGTCAGCGATGACTTGATTGACTATATTGCAAAGCACCCCATCATTTCGCCTTATTTCGACATTCCTATTCAGCACGCTTCCACAGTGGTGCTCAAACGCATGCTCCGACGTTCGACCAAAGAAGACTTGATTGCATTGTTTCACAAACTACAGTCAAAGATTCCTCATGCGACACTTCGTACTACATTAATCGTCGGATTCCCTGGTGAAACAGAGGAAGACTTCCAAGAATTAAAAAACTTTATCGAAACCGTTCCGTTTCATCGACTCGGTGTTTTTACATATTCCTCTGAAGAAGACACCCCTGCATTCCGATATCCCGACGACATCTCACCGGAACTGAAAGAATCTCGATTGGATATACTCATGAAAACGCAAAAGAAAATTGTTCGTCGACTTCAACGTCAAGAAATTGGGAAGATCCATGAAACGCTTGTGGAAAATTATGATCCGGAAAGCCATTTTTATTATGGAAGAAGCGATGCATTCGCACCGGATGATATTGATGGGGCAATCGTTTTTCAATCCGAAAAAGAACTTGAAATTGGACAGATCGTCCCTGTACTTATCAAAAGTACATTCGCATATGATTTGATTGGCGACGCCGTCATACATTAGGAGGAAACCATGAATTTTCTGAAATTAACATTAAAAGGTTTTTTAATTGGCATCGCCTTTATCATCCCTGGACTCAGTGGTGGTACTTTGGCAATCTATTTAGGTGTCTACGACAAATTTCTTGAATCCATCTCTCACATCTTCAAAGACTTTAAAAACTCTGTCAAGTTTTTACTTCCGGTATTCATTGGCATCGCCTTATCGGTTGTCGGTTTGGCGAAATTACTCGGTATCTTGATTGAACTCAATTCCTTTGTAACGCTGTTCTTTTTCATCGGACTCATTTTAGGTGGAATTCCTTCCCTGAACAAAGAAGTCGATTGGAAGAAAAAAGATTTTGCTGGAACCATAGCCATGTTCATCGCTTTTTTATTAGTCGTTCTATTACTGTATTTCCGAATCCAATCCACAGCTGCTGGTGTTTCGAGCTTTGATGTTACTCTTGGAAACGCATTACTGATTCTCATCTTAGGCTTCGCTGCTTCCGCGACAATGATTGTCCCAGGGATCTCTGGAAGTGCGCTTCTCATGGTTCTTGGCTATTATACGGCCATTGTGACGAATACCGTCGGTAATTTATTCGATTTTTCATTGATTTCATATCATTTGTTTGTCGTCGCATTCTTTGGAATTGGTGCCACACTCGGAATCTTTGTTTTCTCGAAGATTCTTTCATGGTTGTTAAAAAACAAAAGAATGGCCACTTACAAGGCAATCATCGGTTTCATCTTAGCTTCGGTCATCGTTATCTTTTTCGAAATTCGAGATCCATCTACCGCGGCATTGTTTGAAAATCAAACACCGATTTATCTAGACTTTTTCTCGTATGTTTCAACCCACATCTTTAGTGTATTACTCGGGCTCGTAACGGTCGCCGGTGGTTTCTTCGCTTCCAAACAAATGGTCAAGTTATCGGGGGAATAACATGGTTGAATTGCGTCAGATGACACAAAAACATTTCATGACGAAATCGGGAATCGGTGGCGTTGATTTCGCTGCGAACCCTTATGTCGGTTGTTCACATGGATGCTTGTATTGCTACGCAAAAACCATGGACCGTCGCATGGATGAATCTCTTTGGGGAAGTGTCGTCTATGTCAAAGACATCGAATCCTACGTAATTCCGAAAAATACCGGTGAAAAGCATCTGATGTTATCGTCCATTACTGACCCCTATCAAGGAATAGAAGCTACAGAAAAGAAAACGAGACGTATCCTAGAAGAAATCGTGGAAAGCAACTTACATGTAAGTATCCTGACGAAATCACCACTTGTTTTACGCGATTTGGACCTGTTTCGCCAAATGAAACATTTGGAAATTGGATTTTCCTTGTCGATGTCCGACAAAGACGCAATCATTTTCGAACCTGGCGCACCAACTGTATCGTCGCGAATTGAGGCATTACACAAACTTCACGCCGAACAAATTCGGACTCACGTCTTTTTTGCGCCAATCATCCCTTATTATGAAAATGTCATAAAATTACTGGAACAAATCAAAGATGACGTCGACTATGTCATGTTTGACCGACTGAATATCAAATCGACTTCTCAACAACAACTTCTTATGGAAACTATTCGCCATATTCATCCGGAGTTACTAGATCAGTTCTATCTGGCGATACAGCCGAAATCACACTATTTTCAAGAATTGAAACGTAACATCATCGCTTATTGCGAACAGCACCATATCCATATTCAATCCATTTTTTAGGAGGAAAGACATGATTACCAAAAACCAATTGGCGCCTTACGAACAAACAATCATTTCCTTGCGCAGGTATTTTCATCAGCATCCCGAAACAGGATTCGATGTTTCCAACACGCACGATAAAATCGCTGCTTTGTTAAAAGAAAAAAAGATTGACGTAAGGGAACACGTCGGAAAAAATAGCCTCATTGGTGTCCTAAAAAATGGAAAAGGACGCACAATCGGCTTGCGTGCAGACATTGATGCGCTTCCTCTTCAAGAAGCCAACACGGATCTTCCTTATGTTTCCACAGTCCCTGGGAAAATGCATGCCTGTGGTCATGATGCCCATACGGCGATGCTTTTGGGCGCTGCCTTCTATTTAGCCGATCACCTCATCGAATGGTCTGGGACTGTCAAATTCATCTTCCAAGAAGCGGAAGAAGGCCCAAATCCAGGAGGAGCTTATGGCATTGTCAAATCCGGCCTTCTCGATGATGTGGACACTTTCTTTGCATTCCATGTTGCGCCGATGTTCGAAGTTGGAAAAGTCGCCATCAAAAACAACGAAGCGATGGCTTCCGCAGATACAATCAAAATCACTCTTCACGGTAAAGGCGCACACGCTGCATACCCGCATCTTGGAATCGATCCGATTCTGATGGCCGCTGAAGTTATTCAAGGCGTTCAAACGATTTTATCTCGAAGAAAAAATCCCTTGGACCCTGCCGTCATCACAATAGCCAAAGTCGTTTCCGGAACGACCCACAACATTATTCCTGAACAAGCTTATCTTGAAGGTACTGTCCGCACATTTTCATCTCCCTTGAGAGACTTCATCAAAGAGGAGCTTCATCGTCTCCTTCAAAGCGTGACACAAAAAAGTGGTGGTTCATACGACCTTGAATATATTTACGAATATGATCCAACCATCAACACCCCATCAGAATTCACTCATTTCAAAAACGTCGTTGAATCGACTTTAGGAAAAGAATCCTTCATCGAAATCCAAACACCATCCATGGGAAGTGAAGACTTTTCACGCTACATCCAACAAAAAAAAGGATGCATGGCTTGGCTTGGTGTGAATTCCTCACCTCAAACATCCTATTCCTTGCATCATCCGAAATTCAATTTAGACGAGAGTGCATTAGCTTACGGAAGCATGACATATGTCAATTTGGTGACTTCCGGGAAAGAGGAAAACATATGATACTGATTCAAAATGCGTTACTCATCAGCATGGCCGACATTAATTATCAAAAAGCGGACATCTTGACGGAAGGAAAGAAAATCATCAAAATCGGCAAAATAAAAGCTTCCGAATATCCTCAAGCTTTGGTGATTGACGCTGCAGGAAAAACGGTCACTCCTGGAATTGTCGATCCGCACTGTCACGTCGGTATCTTTGAAGAAGCGATTGGATTTGAAGGTGCAGATGGCAACGAAATGACCAATCCTGTAACGCCCGAACTTCGCGCCATCGACGCCATCAAACCACAAGACAGCGCATTTGAAGACGCCCTACATGCAGGTATCACAACGGTTTGCACGGGACCTGGAAGTGCGAACGTCATCGGTGGAATGTTTTGCGTCATGAAGACGTTTGGAAAAACGATGGAAGAAATGATTGTCGTTGATGAATCCTCTATGAAAATGGCTTTGGGAGAAAATCCAAAGCGCGTATACAACAGTAAGAATCAATCTCCACAAACGAGAATGGCTTCCGCTGCACTCATTCGTGACAGTTTGATGAAAGCGAAAGACTATCTAGCAAAAAAGGAGAAGTACCAAAAAGACCTAGCAGAAGGAAAAGAAGTCAGTGCTCCGGACGTGAATTTGAAATGGGAGAACCTCTCTAGAGTACTCAAGGGTTTCCCCGTGAAAATCCATGCCCACCAACAAGACGACATTCAAACCGCAGTTCGTATCATTGAAGAATTCCATTTGAATGCGACCATCGAGCATGCGACAGAAGGATATTTGATTCCTGATTTTCTGAAGAAACACCACCAAGCCGTTATCATCGGACCAACTCTCGGATCGAAATCTAAATACGAACTTCGAAACAAAAGTTTCCATGCGGCGAGAATCCTTCATGAAAATGGCATTCAATTCGCAATCATGACCGATCACCCTGTCATCCCTCTCGAAAACACGCTGACCCAAGTCGGACTGTTTGTCAAAGAAGGACTTGATGAACTGTCGGCGCTCAAAGCAGTCACGATTGAAGCCGCAAAGGTCAATCATATCGAACATCTTGTCGGAAGCATCGAAGTTGGCAAAGACGCGGACATCGTCATTTGGGACGGACATCCGCTTCATTATTTAACCAAAGCTGACTTTGTCATCGTGAACGGCGAAGTAGCACATGAAAAATAGAGCACATCATCTGTGCTCTATTTTTTCTTTTTCTTGTCTTCATCGAAAGCTTTGACGTATTTATCAATCAAATTCAGTGCATCATCCAGCGGGTAATAATCCAAAACTTCGACATGATGCCCTGCCTGAAGTTCCTTGTACGTGCGGAAGAACAACTTGATTTCCTTCAGTTGTAAATCTTTGATGTTACTGATGTCCTGAATATCCTCGAAACGTGGATCGGCGTCCACAACGGCGATGATTTTCTCATCGTGTTCTCCAGAGTCATACATATCTAGGTATCCGACTACTCTGGCGTCTACGATGCAACCAGGGAAGGTTTGCGTCGTCGCGAGCACGAGGATATCCAGTGGGTCGCCGTCTTCGGCGAGCGTTCCCTCGATAAATCCGTATTCTGCAGGATATGTCATTTTAGAATATAAAACGCGGTTTAGTTTAATGCGGTTCTTTTTCTTGTCAATTTCATATTTGTTCTGTGTCCCCATTGGGATTTCGATAATGGCTTCTATCACTCTTGGCATATATATCACCCTACTTTCCATAAGATTATATCGGATAGCGTTACAAAATTCAAGTTCGAAATGCGAAATCGTATGATTTTTTCGTGTGATTTGCGACAGATTGGCAAACTTGTGATAAAATAAATCATAGAGGTGATTGAAATGGTATTACTCGCTGTATCGAACTTGTTCACCGTGATTGTCTTCCTTTTATTCATGTTGATGGGTGTCTTGATTGTTGTATATATCGTCAGAGACATCATCCGGAAAAAACAAGGAAAGACAAAACCAAAGAAACCTTCCAAGAAGACCAACGACAATCTGATTCGTCAATTGATTTCATCCTTGGGTGGTCACAGTAACATCATTTCCATCAGTCAAGATGGAAGTAGACTTCGTTTCAAAGTCCAAGACGAATCCTTAGTTAATGCGAATGAACTTCAGAATTATCCATTTAGCGGAATTATGATCTCTTCTGGTCAAGTGAAACTCAGTTCCGACTTAACGAAAGAAGAAATCGAGTCCGTTTTCAATCCGAAAGGAGAATGACGAATGATTGATCATAAGTTCAAAATCACGTACCCCTTTGGCCTTCATGCGAGACCAGCGACCATGCTCGTCTCCAAAGCGAACAGTTTTTCATCGGAGATGATGATTGAATACGATGAAAAACGTGCCAATCTCAAATCCATCATGGGTGTTTTGTCACTTGGCGTTCCCCACAACAAATCTTTCCGCATCACATTTCACGGAAAGGACGAGACGGATGCGTTTAATGCCATCAATCGCGTCATTACAGAAATCAACGAATTGAGATAAGTTATTTCCGTTTTCTACCGAGACCCACTTTTTGTTTGCACTTCTCGACTTTCTTGAAGGCAATCTTTTGTGCGGTCTCTTTTCCTTTGTCCAAAATGTCGTCGAGCATGTTCGATTCCACGATTTCACGATATTTTGCCTGAATCAAACTCATCTCACGACTCACGATTTCTGCGAGATCGCTTTTGAATTCTTGGTAGCCGATGTGTTGATAAGACGCCACGATATCGTCTATTTCACGTCCGGTAAATACCGAGTAAATGGTCAAAAGATTGGCGATACCCTTTTGGTTTTCCGGGTCGAAACGAACAATACCCACAGAATCCGTGATTGCAGATTTGATTTTCTTTTTGATTAATTCCGGTTCATCAAACATGGAAATATAGCCCTTGTCGAATTCATCGGATTTCGACATTTTCTTTTCCGGATTTTGTAAATCCATGATTCTGGCGCCAACCTTCGGGATAATGGCCTCCGGAACGCGGAAGAAATCACCATATCGATTGTTAAAGCGAATGGAAATGTCTCTCGTGAGTTCCAAATGTTGTTTTTGGTCGTCTCCGACAGGGACATAGTCCGCATCATAGAGTAAAATATCCGCAGCCATCAACGCTGGATAGGTAAACATCGATGATGTCAAACCGACATCATTTTTTTGTACCTTATCCTTGTACTGCGTCATTCGTTCCAGTTCACCCATGTAAGTATAACACTGAAGCAAATATCCCAATACAGCTTGTTCGTTGATTTCTGATTGAATGTACATGACGGTTCGGTCTTTAT
>Ga0172375_10011192_pt1 | contig 11467 bp, 6 predicted proteins | sample LakKiv1m_FD_114537 | JGI IMG/M metagenome (GOLD analysis project Ga0172375, IMG submission 114537) | Freshwater microbial communities from Kabuno Bay, South-Kivu, Congo - kab_092012_11.1m | ecosystem: Environmental > Aquatic > Freshwater > Lake | place: Democratic Republic of the Congo... | reverse complement strand
GAAGGAAAAATTGATGATATTGACCATTTAGGAAACCGCCGCGTGAAGAGCGTCGGGGAATTAGTACAAAATCAGGTGCGTATCGGTCTTTCCAGGGTTGAGCGTTCAATTAAGGAGAGGTTAAGTATTTTAGGCGAGTTTGATAATTTGAATGTGCATTACCTGATTAACTCCAAGCTTTTGAGCAATCAGATCAGGGATTTCTTCGGCCGCAGCCAGCTATCTCAGTTTATGGACCAGATTAATCCTCTGGCAGAGATGACCCATAAACGACGCTTGAGCGCATTAGGTCCAGGAGGACTTTCAAGGGAAAGAGCAGGTTTTGAAGTTAGAGATATCCATCCTTCGCATTATGGAAGGGTCTGTCCTATTGAAACCCCTGAAGGCCCAAATATCGGGTTAATCGCTTCTTTAAGTTGTTTTGCCAGGATTAACTCTTTAGGTCTAATTGAAACTCCGTACCGTAAGGTAGAAGACGGGCGGGTAACTAAAAAGTTTGAATATTTAACTGCGGACATTGAAGAAGATAAGATTATTGCCCAGGCTGATGTTGCCTTGGACAGCGAAGGCAGATTTGTAGACAAGTTTGTAACCTGCCGTTATAGAGAAGATTTTCCTAAAGTTTTAGCAAAAGATGTGCAGTATATGGATGTTTCCGCCAAGCAGCTGGTTTCTGTTGCCGCAGCATTAATTCCTTTCCTTGAACATGATGATGCCAACCGTGCGCTGATGGGTTCAAATATGCAAAGACAGGCTGTGCCTCTGATGATTACCGAGGCGCCTCTTGTTGGTACTGATATGGAGGCTAAAGTAGCCCAGGATTCCGGAACCGTGGTTATGTGCGAGGAGTCAGGTAAAGTAACCAGCGTGGACGCTTCATCAATTACAGTTGGTAAGAAGATTTATCACTTAAAGAAATTCCTGCGCACTAACGCTGACACTTCTATTAATCAAAGGCCTTTGGTGCAATTAGGCGACCGGGTTGAAGCTGGCCAGGCAATTGCTGATGGAATTGCCACTAAAAACGGCGAGTTAGCTTTAGGTAAAAATGTCCTCGTGGCTTTTATGCCATGGAGAGGTTATAACTTTGAAGATGCCATTCTTATTAGTGAGAAATTAATCAAAGAAGATACATTTACCTCTATTCATATTGAAGAATTTGAGATTGAGGCTGCTGAAACCAGGCTGGGTAATGAAGAAATTACCCGTGATATCCCTAATGTAAGCGAGGAAGCTTTAAAGAATTTAGACGAAGACGGGATTATCCGGGTTGGCGCGGAAGTAAACGCCGGGGATATTCTGGTAGGGAAAATTACTCCTAAAACTGATTCTGAACCAAGCCCTGAAGAAAGATTGCTGCGGGCTATTTTCGGCGAGAAGGCCGGGGATGTCCGGGATACTTCTTTGGTTGTTCCTCCGGGAGTTGAAGGGGTAGTTATTGACGTGCATGTCTTTCAACGTAAAGACCGCGGTCGTAAAACTAAGGAAGAAAAAACCAAGGAATTAGCAAAAATCCGCGAGCTTAAAGCTTATTATAAACAGGAGATCGAATTCTTGCAGATTGAAAAAACCGTGCGTTTAGCCCAGGTTTTAGGTATAGATAAAAAGAAGGTAGAGAAATATGATTTCAGCGATAATGACGAAGCCAAGATTTTAGCAGCTTCTTTTGATGAGCAGGTACAAGAGTTATTGGCAGAAGAAGAGCAGGAGATTGAAAAAGTACGCCGCGGGGATGAGCTACCCACAGGTATTTTAAAGAGGGTTGTGGTTTATATTGCCACAAAGCGTAAGCTTTCTGAAGGAGATAAACTCGCCGGTCGGCACGGTAATAAGGGTGTTGTCGCCAGGATTATCCCGGAAGAAAATATGCCTTATATGCCTGACGGTACGCCGGTAGATGTAGTATTAAACCCGTTAGGCGTTCCTTCGCGTATGAACGTCGGCCAGATCCTGGAATGCCATTTAGGCTGGGCGGTAAAGGCATTGGGTTTGAATGTGAGCTGCCCAATATTTGACAGCGCGAAAGAGGTTGAAATTAAGGAATTGTTGAAGAAAGCAGGTCTTCCTGAAGACGGTAAGATTACGCTTTATGATGGTTATAGCGGAGAGCCATTTGACCAAAAGGTAACTGTCGGATATATGTATATTCTGAAATTAATCCATTTGGTTGATGAAAAGATTCACGCCCGTTCTATCGGCCCGTATTCCTTGGTTACTCAGCAGCCATTGGGAGGAAAAGCGCAATTCGGCGGACAGAGGTTAGGCGAAATGGAAGTTTGGGCTCTTGAAGCATATGGCGCGGCTTTTACTTTGCAGGAAATGCTTACTGTTAAGAGCGACGATGTAAGCGGAAGGACGCGCATCTATGAAGCAATAGTTAAGGGTGAGCAGCGCTTAACCCATGGGACTCCAGAGTCATTTAATGTTTTAATCAAAGAATTGCAAGGCTTATGCCTTGATATCAAAACAGAAAAGGCTAAATAATGGAAGAAATCGTCTCATTTGACAGTATTTCAATTAAGATCGCCAGTCCTCAGGTAATCAAACTTTGGTCTAAAGGCGAAGTTAAGAAAGCTGAAACTATTAATTACCGCACGTTAAAGCCGGAAAAAGACGGTCTGTTTTGCGAGAAAATATTTGGCCCGGTCCGTGATTGGGAATGTAACTGCGGTAAATATAAAGGTATTAAGTTTAAAGGGATTACCTGCGACCGCTGCGGAGTAACTGTTGATCGTTCAAGCGTGAGGCGTGAGCGCATGGGGTATATTGATTTAGCTACCCCGGTAACACATATCTGGTTTTTTAAAGCCGTACCCAGCCGGATGAGCGCATTGCTGGATATCGGTTTAAGGGACTTAGAAAGAATTATTTATTATGAGGAGTATGTGGTTGTCGATCCCGGGACTACTCCTTTAAAGAAAAAAGAACTGCTTACCGATGAGCAATATCAGGAAGCATTGAGTAAATACGGGACAAACTTTAAAGCTAAAATCGGGGCTGAGGCTATAGTTGAACTTTTAAAAGAATTAGATTTAGATGTTGTTTGCCGTAAATTCAGAAAAGACTTAGAGAAATCGAAAGATGTCTTAAGTAACCGTAAGGCGATTAAGAGTTTAAAGATTGTTGAAGATTTTAAGAAAAGCGGCAATAAACCGGAGTGGATGATTTTAAGTATCCTGCCGGTGATCCCCCCGGATTTACGCCCCTTAGTACCGCTTGAGGGTGGCAGGTTTGCCACAAGCGACCTCAATGATTTATACCGCAGGGTTATCAATCGTAATAACCGTCTAAGAAAATTAATGGAATTGAGCGCCCCTGAAATTATTATACGTAATGAAAAACGTATGCTTCAGGAGGCGGTGGATGCGCTTTTGGATAACGGTAGGCATGGCAAACCTGTAAATGGAGCCAATAACCGTCCATTAAAATCACTTTCTGATATGCTTAAAGGAAAACAAGGCAGGTTCAGGCAGAATCTTCTTGGTAAGCGCGTAGACTATTCCGGCCGTTCAGTTATTGTCGTCGGACCGGAGTTAAAATTGCATGAGTGCGGCCTTCCTAAGCAGATGGCCCTGGAGTTATTTGAACCTTTTATTATTAAGAAATTAAGAGAAAAAGGCTTTGTGCATACAATTAAAGGCGCCCGCAGGATGGTTGAACGCGGCAAGATAGAAGTTTGGGATATTCTTGACGAAGTAATTAAAGACCATCCGGTTATGCTTAACCGTGCTCCGACTTTGCACCGTTTAGGTATACAGGCGTTCCAGCCGTTATTAATTGAAGGTAAATCAATAAAAATACATCCCTTAGTTTGTACTGCTTTTAACGCAGACTTTGACGGTGACCAGATGGCCGTACATGTTCCGTTATCGCTGGAGTCGCAGTTAGAAACCAAGGTACTGATTATGGCAATAAATAATATATTCTCTCCGGCTGATGGCCGACCGGTAATTTCTCCGACCCAGGATATTATCCTGGGTGTTTCATATCTTAGCAAGGAGAAGCCAGGGGCATTGGGCGAGGGAAAAGTGTTTTCCAGTGCTGATGAAGTATTGGTAGCTTATGATGATAAGGCGGTAGAGTTGCACGCTAAAATAAAAATCCGGGTTGATGCTTTATATGATTTTGACCAGAAGATTTCTGTCGCCGGAAGACAAATGATTACCACTACCGTCGGCCGTATAATATTCAACCAGGTTTTGCCTGTTGAATTCGGGTATGTCAACCGGGAATTAAATAAGGGCAGGGTCAGCGATATTGTGTTGAGCTGCTATAAAAGGTTTGGACATAGCGTAACTATTAAGTTGTTGGATGATATTAAACGCTTAGGTTTTGAGATGGGTACTTTAGGCGGTATTTCAATCGGCATAGATGATATGACCGTGCCGGTTGAAAAGCAGGAAGTCCTGAAGGAATCTAAAGAAGAGGTAGCCAAGGTTGAGGATCAATATCGGAAAGGGATTATTACCGATAGCGAACGTAAATCCAAAGTTATTGATATCTGGACGCATACAACTGATAAAATATCGGATTTGTTGTTTAAAGGTATGCATTCATTTAATCCTATCTTTATGATGGCAGATTCAGGAGCCCGCGGTTCACGTTTACAGGTAAGGCAGCTTGCCGGTATGCGTGGACTTATGGCTAAGCCTAGCGGCGAAATCATTGAGAACCCGATTACCGCTAACTTTCGCGAAGGCTTAAATGTTTTAGAGTACTTTATTTCTACTCACGGAGCCCGTAAGGGTTTGGCTGATACCGCTCTTAAGACAGCTGATGCAGGATACCTGACCCGCAGGCTGGTGGATGTTGCTCAAGAGGTTATTGTTTGCGAGGAAGACTGCGGCACACTTAATGGTATTACGGTAGCGGCAATTATTGAAGGTGATGAAGAGGTGGTTAGCCTTAAGGACCGGATTATCGGAAGAGTGGCTCTGGATAATGTAGTTGATATTATTACTGATGAGATTATTGTTGAGCAAGGCCATGAAATTACCGAAGAAAAGGCTGAGCAGATAGAGAAACTGGGAATTGAGAAGATACGTATCCGCAGCGTTTTAACCTGCGAATCCGGAAGAGGGGTCTGTGCTAAATGCTACGGGCGTAACCTTTCCACCGGAAGGTTGATTGAATTGGGTGAAGCTATCGGAGTTGTGGCTGCTCAGAGTATCGGCGAGCCCGGTACTCAGTTGACCATGAGAACTTTCCACATTGGAGGTACGGCCTCCAGGACTATTGAACAGTCATTTATTAAATCTAAGAATGACGGTATAGTTAAATATCACAGTTTAAGGGTTACGCTTAAGAATAAAGAAAACGTTGCTTTGAACAGAAATGGAGCTATTAGTATTAATGATGTTCAGGGCCGCGAACTTGAGCGCTATCCTGTTCCCCAGGGCGCTTACATTACTATTCTTGACGGAGAAGAGGTTAAGAAGGGTGTGGTTTTTGTCCGTTGGGATCCGTATACCCTGCCGGTACTTACCGAAGTTGGCGGTATAGTGCGTTTTGAGGATTTACGCGAGAATATCACTATGCGTGATGAAGTTAATCCGGTTACAAAGTTAACTGAGCGCGTAGTTGTTGAGCATAAACCTGAGTATCATCCGCAGGTGGTTATAACTGATGATAAAAAAGAAGTTTTAGGTATCTATCCTATTCCTATCGGCGCGCATATTATTGTTAAAGACGGCGAGCGGGTAGGCGGTGGAGACCTTTTGGCAAAGATCCCGCGCACCGTGGTTAAAACCCGTGATATTACCGGAGGTCTTCCGCGCGTGGCTGAACTTTTTGAAGCAAGGCGCCCTAAAGATCCGGCAGTCATCAGTGAAATTGACGGATTTGTGGAATTTGGCGAGACTAAGAAAAATCAGCGCGTAATTATTGTTAAGTCTGTTACCGGGATGTCCAGAGAGTATATTATTCCTCATGGCAAGCATCCTAATGTGTATAAAGGCGATAAGGTTACCGCCGGCCAGCAGCTTACTGATGGCCCGGTTGTTCTGCAGGATATTTTGAGTGTTTGCGGCGATAAAGTTTTACAGGAGTATCTGGTTAATGAAGTTCAGGAGGTTTATCGTCTACAGGGCGTGCGTATCAACGATAAGCATATAGAAGTAATTATCCGCCAGATGCTTAAGAAAGTAAGAATTGAGGATCCGGGCGATACGGAATTCCTGGCTACTCAGCAAGTAGATAAATGGGTATTCCAGAAGGAAAATACCCGGGTAATTAAAAAAGGCGGCAAACCCGCTCAGGCCACTCCGTTACTTTTAGGTATAACTAAAGCATCTCTTACTACGGAGAGTTTTATTTCTGCTGCCAGTTTCCAGGAGACTACCCGTGTTCTGACTGAGGCGGCAACCAGCGGAAAACGCGATGAATTATTTGGCCTAAAAGAGAATGTTATTGTCGGGCACTTGATCCCCGCAGGTACAGGATTTAAGGCGCACCGCGATATTGAGGTAGTAAAAACAGGCGCAGAAAATAGCGCAGAGAAGAAAGAAGAAAAGGAATAATCTATGCCCACAATTGCACAGTTAATCAGATTTGGAAGGGTCTCCAAGAAAAAGAGAAGTAAATCTCCTGCTTTAAAGAACTGTCCGCAGAGAAGAGGGGTTTGCCTTCAGGTGCGTACTATGACGCCGAAGAAACCCAACTCTGCTTTAAGAAAGATCGCCAGGGTCAGGCTTACCACAGGCATTGAGGTTACTGCTTATATCCCCGGAGAAGGGCATAATCTTCAGGAACACTCCATTGTTTTAGTCAGAGGCGGCAGGGTCAAGGACTTACCTGGCGTGCGCTACCATATTGTTAGAGGTACGCTGGATGCTTCAGGGGTGAATGCACGTAGAAGGTCGCGTTCAAAATACGGCGCAAAGAGGCCAAAGGCAGCCTAAAATTAAGAACGAAATAAAGGAAAAATCATGAGAAGAAGAAAAGCGCAGGAAAAAGTTATTTTAGCAGATCCTAAATTTAACAGTAAGATAGTTGCCAAGTTTATTAATATGGTTATGGTTGAGGGTAAAAAGGCAGTGGCGGAAAAGTTAGTTTACAGTGCTTTTGATATTGCCCAGAAGAATTTGAATGAGCAGGATATCTTAAAGGTATTCTATAAGGCATTGGATAATGCCCGCCCGCGCTTAGAGGTAAAACCGCGCAGGGTAGGCGGGGCAACTTATCAGGTTCCTATAGAGGTCAGGCAGGAGCGTGGCACGTCTATCGCTTTGCGTTGGATTAGGGATTTTGCCCAGAATAGAAAAGGCAAGCCAATGCAGGAGAAGTTGGCCGATGAAATTATCTCTGCTTATAAAGGCGAAGGTTCAGCGATTAAGAAGAGGGATGATACGCATAAGATGGCCGAGTCAAATAAGGCGTATGCGCATTTCCGCTGGTAGAATTCAGTATATAATCAGTAGTAGATAGAATGTAGGGAAAAACAAAAGAATGAGAAAGATACCTTTAGAAAGAATCAGGAATATTGGAATTATTGCTCATATTGACGCGGGGAAGACTACGACCAGCGAACGCATCCTTTTTTATACCGGAAGAAATTATAAAATAGGCGAGGTTCACGATGGCGCCGCTACTATGGATTGGATGGTCCAGGAGCAGGAAAGAGGCATAACCATTACCTCTGCCGCTACTACCTGTACCTGGAAAGATGTAACTATTAATCTGATTGATACACCGGGCCACGTTGACTTTACCATTGAGGTAGAGAGGTCACTTAAAGTTCTGGATGGGGCAGTAGTTGTTTTCTGCAGCGTTGGAGGAGTTCAGCCGCAGTCGGAAACCGTATGGCGTCAGGCTGACCGTTACAGTGTCCCAAGAGTTGCTTTTGTAAATAAAATGGACCGTACCGGGGCGGATTTCTTTTCAGTAGTTTCCCAGATGCATGAGAGACTGGGGGCTAATGTTGCGGCAGTCCAAATACCTGTGGGTAAAGAATCTAACTTTAGCGGCGTAGCGGATTTAGTCGAAAAGAAGATTTATTTTTATAAAGATGAGTTAGGGAAAGAATTCGAAACAAAAGAAGTCCCCGAGGATATGCTGGCGGATTTTGATAAATACCGTATGATTCTGGTTGAGAAAGTTGCTGAGGCAGATGACATAATAATGGAAGAATATCTGGCTGGTAAGACTGTGAGCAACGAAGAATTAAAAAAAGCTATACGACGTTCATGCATTGCTAATAAATTTGTTCCTGTCCTTTGCGGGACTTCATTTAAGAATAAAGGCGTGCAGATGGTATTGGATGCGGTAAAGGATTACCTTCCTTCTCCAATTGATGTGCCGGCAGTCAAGGGCACTAATCCGGATACCGGCGAATTTGAAGAAGTCGTCGCTGATGACAAGAGCCCTTTTACCGCTTTATGTTTTAAAGTGGCTACTGATCCTTTTGTGGGTAAGATTTATTTTACCAGGGTATATTCCGGAACTCTTGCCTCTGGAACATATATTTATAACGCCAGTAAGCGCCAAAGGGAAAGAGTAACTAAAATTGTTAAGATGCATGCTAACCATCAAGAGATGGTTGAGAGTATCTCTACTGGAGATATCGCGGCGTTAGTCGGGCTAAAGGATACTAAGACCGGTGATACCCTGTGTATGGAAAAGAATCCTATCCTTATTGAAGCGATGCGTTTTCCTGAGCCGGTTATCCAGCAGGCAATTGAGCCAAAATCAAAGGATGCCCAGGAAAAACTTGGCTTGGCTATGCATAAGCTGGAGGATGAGGATCCGTCATTCCGGGTTACCTACAATCAGGAAACCGGGCAGACTCTTATTGCCGGTATGGGGCAGCTACATTTGGAGATTATTGTAGATAGAATCTTGCGCGAGTTTAATGTGGAGGCTACTGTTGGCGCTCCGCAGGTAGCTTACCGCGAGACAATTAGAAAGAGTGTTTCCAGCGTAGGTAAATTTATTTCTCAGTCCGGCGGACGCGGCCAGTATGGCCATTGTGTAATCGAGATGAGCCCGCAAGAAGTTCCTGGCACAGGTATTACTTTTGAAGACAAAATTAAAAGCGGTGCTATTCCGCGCGAATTTATCCCCGCAGTAAAACAGGGGATAATGGGCGCAGCAAAAAACGGAGTTTTAGCCAGTTATCCGGTAACTGATGTGAACGTTGTTTTAGTTGACGGGTCATTCCACGAAGTTGATTCTTCGGAATTGGCGTTTAAGATGGCAGGTTCTATCGCTTTTCAGGATGGAATGAGAAAAGCGCATCCGGTATTATTAGAGCCGATTATGGATATTGAAGTAGTTGTTCCTGAAGAATTTATGGGGCAGATTATCGGCGATCTTTCCAGCCGCCGGGCAAAAATTATTGCTCTCGGACAGACATTAAATTTACGAACTATCCGAGCGAACGTTCCTCTCTCTGAAGTTTTTAATTACGCAACTATAACAAGATCCTTGACACAGGGTCGTGCATCGTATACAATGGAACCTTCGTTTTACAGTGAGGTTCCCGCGCACGTAGCGGAGAAAATTGTTTTAGGATCGGCAAATACAAGTGCAAGAAAAACTTTTTAAAAAATAGGAGGGCTAAGAAATGGCTAAAGAGAAATTTGTAAGAAGTAAACCGCATGTAAATATCGGAACCATTGGGCATATTGACCATGGTAAGACTACGCTTACTGCTGCTATCTGTAATGTTTTATCAAAACTTGGTAAAGCTGCGCATAGAGATTATGCGGATATTGCCAAAGGTGGAACAGTCAGAGACGATACAAAGGTAGTTACTATTTCAGTTGCCCATGTTGAATATGAGACTGATTCGCGTCACTACGCTCATATTGATTGCCCGGGCCATGCAGACTACATTAAAAATATGATTACCGGAGCTGCCCAGATGGACGGGGCAATCCTGGTAGTTTCCGCAGCTGACGGCCCTATGCCTCAGACCAGAGAGCATATTCTTCTGGCGCGTCAGGTTAATGTTCCGGCTATGGTTGTATTTATGAATAAGGTTGATTTGGTTGACGACAAAGAGCTCCTGGATCTGGTTGAGATGGAAATTAGGGAACTTTTGACTAAATACGGCTACCCTGGAGATAAGACTCCGATTATCCGCGGAAGCGCAAATAAGGCTTATTCCGCAGCTGATCCTAATGGCCCTGATGCCAAGCCGATTTTAGATTTAATGAAAGCAGTTGATGAGTTTATTCCTCTTCCTCCCAGAGAATTAGATAAGCCTTTGCTTATGGCTGTGGAAGATGTTTTCAGTATTGAAGGTAGGGGTACTGTAGGAACAGGAAGAATTGAGCGCGGCAAGGTTAAGGTCGGAGAAGAAGTTGAAATTATCGGCCTTAGGCCGGAAGCCAAGAAGTCAGTAGTTACCGGGATAGAAATGTTCCGTAAATTACTGGATGAAGGCCATGCTGGTGATAATGTCGGTTTACTTTTAAGAGGCGTAGAAAAGAATGATATTGAGCGCGGTATGGTTATTGCCGCTCCAAAATCCATTCTGCCGCATACAAAATTCAAGGCCCAGGTTTATATCCTGACTAAAGAAGAAGGTGGAAGGCATACTCCATTTTTTAAGGGATACAGGCCGCAGTTCTATTTTCGTACCACTGATGTTACCGGTTCAGCTGCTCTGCCCGCAGGGGTAGAGATGGTTATGCCTGGCGATAATGTAGTTCTGGATGTAGAGTTGATTACTCCAATCGCCATGGAGAAGGAATCGCGTTTTGCTATCCGCGAAGGAGGCCACACCGTGGGTGCAGGCGTAGTTACGGAGATTATTGCATAACTATAATGAATACTCAGAAGATTCGTATTAAATTAAAAGCCTATGATCACAGGCTTTTAGATCAGGCAGTAGTAGAGATTGTAGATACTGTTAAGCGCACCGGGGCCAAGATTTCCGGCCCTGTGCCGCTGCCCACTAAACGTGAGATTTATACAGTGCTGCGCTCTCCGCATGTTGACAAGAAATCTCGTGAACAGTTTGATTTATCTACCCATAAGCGCCTTATTGACATCTTTGAACCCACAGCTAAGACCATCGATTCATTAAGGAAATTGAACTTGCCCGCAGGTGTGGATGTAGAGATCAAGTAGCAAATCAACCCATTCGATGAGCTCAAGAAAACCCAAAGTGTTGAGGGTTGACACTGAGCGAAGCGAATGTGTCAAAAAACGGATAAAATAGAAATGATCGGTTTGATTGGTAAAAAAATTGGAATGACTCAGGTTTTTGCGGCGGACAACTCCCAGGTTGGAGTTACCGCTATAGAAGCCGGCCCTTGCCCTGTATTAATGATTGGGGATAAGAATATCCAGCTGGGATTTGATGCGGTAGCCGAGAAAAAGATCAAGAAGCCCCAGGCAGGGCTATTTAAGAAATTAAATATTTCCCCCCGGAAAGTGATTAAAGATCTTTCAAAAGAAGCTAACGTTGAATATAAGATTGGGGATGAACTTAAGGTTGACCTTTTTACTGAGGGAGATT
>Ga0172375_10011189_pt1 | contig 11471 bp, 8 predicted proteins | sample LakKiv1m_FD_114537 | JGI IMG/M metagenome (GOLD analysis project Ga0172375, IMG submission 114537) | Freshwater microbial communities from Kabuno Bay, South-Kivu, Congo - kab_092012_11.1m | ecosystem: Environmental > Aquatic > Freshwater > Lake | place: Democratic Republic of the Congo... | reverse complement strand
TCCACACCCGTATGAAGACGCAAGGAAGCGAAAAGAACAACGCAAACAACCACCCCCTCTTCACAAAAAACGGTCTCTGTATTGTTCACAATGGCATGATTCATAACGATGATGAAATCTTTGGAAAACAACAACGCGATGCCGAAGTGGATAGCGAAGCTATCTTGGCTGTGTTATCCTCAAAAACAAAAGGAGATAAAATTAAACTTGTCTTTGATAAGCTCGAAGGTTCTTTTGCCTTCGCTCTCATTGATAAAAATAATCCCGAGCGATTAGTCCTTATAAAAAAAGACAATCCCCTTGAACTCTATTACAATGACGATGACGATATCCTCTACTGTTGCAGCGAGGCTGACATCATACGGAAACCGCTTGGCATTCATAAAAACTCTAAACGCGGCTTTAACATTGGTGAGGGAAGTTTTCATCATTATTTAATGGAAAATAATTACGCCCTCACCGTCAATCACGAAGGAGTCGAATCATACAAACGTTACTATCCACGCAAAGACTATTTCGGATATCCCGAGTATTACCATAAGGACGAACTCATGATCGAATGCCCTTTCTGCTTGGAGATGACTATGTATCACGACGGAAAATTATACAACCGTTGCAGTAACTGCGGTCAGCCGATTAACGAAGAGGATTTTTATGTATAGTCCTAAGATTAATGAGAAACTTATCTCCCAATTGTACAACCTAAAACGACTAACAAAAAAGCCCATGACCCATTTGGTCAATGAGGCTGTTATTGAGTATTTACAAAAGTGCATGGAACAACCCAAAACTCCCCCCTTGCACTTTATCAAAAAATTAGCATAAGGAGGTTAAAAACTTATGAATTGGATATTTATTGTTTTGGAGGTGGCTGCCTTCGCACTCATTGCTGTCTCCAAATCTCTATCAGATAAGGGAGAAGGAGATGATAATGAGTAACGAAGAGAATTTTCTGAACGCATTATTGTCAGAATCGGAGACAAAAGAAGAAGAGCAGACGGAGGCATACTTTGATTTACTTCTTTTACAGATACAGCAGCTCCAAAGCAAAATCGAACACACGTTTTCGGAAGCTGAAAAAGAGGTGAAAATTATCAATCAATGGGCTTTGAGCAAGAACCACGCTCTGCAAGTAAGAATTGAGTGGATGGAGAAAAAGCTGGAAGCATTTATCAGAGAACGCAAAGCCAAAACTATTGAACTGTCTCACGGAATTCTTAAATGCCACAAGAAGCCTGATAAGGTCGAGATTACTGATATGGATGTATTCCTCGCAAACGCAAAGCCGGAATTACTTACCGTAACCGAACAAATCAAACCCAACATGGTAAAAATAAAGGACTTTATGAGTATGAGTTATAAAGGGCTTCCCGGAGTAACCATAATTAAGGTGAAAGATGAATTTTCTTATACCATAACAAAAATAAAGGAGGACGAAGATGTCCGATCGGAAAAAACTGGAACTGCAACTCAACCAGCCTTGCTCCATCGAGTTGCTCTTTGATAAACCCACTACCGGTACCAGCCAGTACGGCGAATACTATTTGTATGCCGTACGCAACGGCGATGGAACAACTGAATATAGTTACTTTGCACCACATGAAGTTCATGAAAGGCTTAAAGACTTACATAAAGGCGACCGTGCGACAATACTGAAACTTGCCGAACAGAAAGGCTCAAAAATTATTACTAAGTATGAAGTAACAGTTGAAAACCAAAAACAAAAAACACCCCCATCTGTTAGTAGCGTCGGCTCAAGCGATAATTTTTACGAACTCATGTTGCGGTCTTGCAAAGACGCGGTAAAGATACAAACTGAACTCGGCGGACTTATGGATGCTAAGTCCGTTGCGGTTAGTTTGTTCATTGCTAGAACAAAAATCGCCGGAGTAAATCTGTAACCATTACTTATTTAAGGGTGCCGGTAGGAGCCGGCTTAAATGCGGACTTGATGCCAGCTACATCAAACAACTGCCACGCAGCCCTTAAAAAAGTAAAAAAAATAAAAAAATATTGTCCGTTTTTGGCGTAAAACCGCAGCTTTTGAAAAAAAGTGAAAAAAAGTTGGAAAAATTTCCTCAAAATTTTACCCGTTCGGATATATATATATAATAAATAGTAAACTTTTTTGGAGAGAGCAGCTTTTGCCTCTAATTACTAAGGTAAAAGTTAGTAAAAATACAACTGCTTAATTTATTTCCTCAAGGTAAATTGTGATGACAATGAAAATAGAATTATTGCAGATGAATATTTCTGAGAATTTTTACTTGGATCTAGTATAATAATCTTTTTTTAATTAAACTCTTTTGTAGAATTAACTTATAGGTAATAATATGTCAAACAATAGTCCCGGTGCAATGCTTCACGTAGTAATTGTAATCGCTGGTCTTTTGGGAATCGTGTTCCCACCGCTTTTACTTATAGCAATATTTATTGGATTTTTTGTATATGTAGCAAAAAAAAATAACTGGTATCCGTGTTTTAGTGAACAGCCTTTCTTTTGCGGGATTTTTTTCTTGATAATTTCTGATTGACTTTATTTCCTAAAAAGATGTGTCTACTTAGGTAAGTCTAAAAAAGTTTTTTGAAGTAAGATTGCCGCATAAGTTGGATGAAGTCTTTAGAAAGAGGGGATTTTTAGAATCTATAAATTGTGATTTCTATAGAAATATTTTTATTTTAAAATAATATTTCTAAAAAGGAATTGTCATATATTTTATTTTCACACTTTTATTAAAAATGAATGGGAAAAAAGTACTTGATTTAGAAAGATTAGTATAGGCCTTTTAATGCTTTGTTAAGAAAGGGGGGAGCAATATTAATGATGTTAAAAAATAATTTAATGTCCACGGTTTTGTATTAGTTATTAATTTATATTAAAAATATTATAATGGGTTTATTTTGAATAATATTGACAAATTCAATGATGTTAAAAAGAAAGTACTGGTGTCTTTAGATGAATTAAAAATTTTTGCATCAAATAGTAACGAAATCGTTTCACTGACTAAAGATATTGAAAACACAAAGAAAAACATAAATTCCGATAAATTTTATGTTGCAGTTGTTGGTGTGATCAAAAGAGGAAAATCTACTCTTCTTAATGCATTGTTAAATGCAAAAGAAGATATTCTTTCAACTCAAGTAACTCCCGAAACGGCACGATTGGCATACTTAACCTACCACGAAATTCCACACGCAATTATTCATACAAAGGACTCTCAAAAGATCGAAATAGAACTTAATGAATTGCCAAAATATACCTCTGCCTTTGATACAACAAGCCCCAAAGGTGAAAAAGCAAAAGTTATGAACACACTTTATGCTGAAATATTTTACCCCAATAATATACTCCAAAAAGGGTTTTGTATTATTGACACTCCCGGTGTGGAAGACCCCGATGAAACAAGATCCGAAGTAACATTGAATTATATTGACCGTGCCGATGCTGTGATTTTTTTAATGAGTGCCAGTGAGGGCGGGCTTAAAAATAGCGAACTACAATTTTTGCAAAGCAGAATATTGAATAATCAAGGTTCAAGTAAAGGGATAATAGTTGTGTTAAATATGATCTCTCGGTTAAGAGGGAGACAATTGAATGAAGTACCAAAGTTATTAGAGAAAAACGAAAAATTATTATACGACACCTTTGGTAAAAAGATAAGCATATTTCCGCTTGATGCACTTGATGCTTTGAAAGGAATTAGAACTAACGACGCAGAACTTTATGAAAAATCTAAATTTGAAATTTTCAAAAATGAACTAGAGAAATATCTCGTACAAGAAAAAGGAAAACTTTTTTTAAGATTAAGGATTAACAAATTCCTGGCTGATGGTTTAGACCCTATTATTGAACACCTAAAAGCAAAAATAGCATACGAACCTACTTCATTGCAAAAAATCGAAGCTGAATTATTGAAGTCTAAAGAAGAACTATCGAAAGTTGAAGGAGCTATTCTAGAAATTTTTGCAAAAAACGAAAATACAAAAAATGATTTGAAAAACTGGATACAAAAAGAAATTATTACAGACTTCAATTCACAGATAGTAATTAATCGAAATTCAATCCCCAATCTTTCCAGAAATATCAATACATTAATTGAATCAATAAGTAGGAAAGTGAATAATCGAACGCAAAGATTTATCGACGATATAATAAATGAATTCGACGATGAAAAAATTAATATATCACAACCAAATTTTGATGTAAGCGTTAAACAGATAGATACATCAAAATATTTTGTGGTGCAAAAAATCACAACTGCATCTCAAAAAAGCAATGAATCAGCTGGAAAAGTAATAGGGGGAGTTTTGGGATTTTTAGCTGGAACTTTTTTCCCGCCGGCAATTATTCTTACTACTATGTTGGGAATGGGAATTGGAGAGGAATTCGGAGGAAGTGATACGAACGATCCGCGAGTAACAGAAAATATGACAATTGACGAGATGGGAATAAAAAGGGAAATTGATAGTGTTCGGGCTACGCTGACACAATCTTTACATGCCTCATTGGATTATTATTTTAATGAAGTTGCGGAGTCCACAGATAAAACTTTACAAAACAAAAAGGAAAGCATTAACAATATTTATAACACAAATAAACAACTCCTTTCAAATGAAAAAAATAATTTCCAAAATTATAAGGATACAATCTTAAAACTAATTAATCAAATCAACCACAACAAAAATAAATTTACTCAATTACTTCAAGAGGTAGAAACAATATGAGCTTGTTAGATATTCGCAATGATTTGTCTTTGAGGACTAATAAACTTAAAGATATCGCAACCCAATTGAATGTCCCAATCAACGATTTCGATTTCTTAACCCGCGTTATTAATAAGAACACCTTTGACATTGTTATCATTGGCGAATTTTCATCCGGCAAATCCACTCTAATAAATGCGTTACTTGGAATAGATTTATTGCCGACATTGTTAGAACCTACTACTGCCCGGATAACATACATCTCCTATTCGGAAAATCCTCAAATTGTAATAAAGATGAAAGATAGATCCAAAACAGTTCACCCATTTGAAGAATCATTTTTAAAATCATTAATAGCTGAAGAAAAATCACTAATTAACGAAATTGATATTATTGAAGTGCTGTTAAATAATCCTTTGCTTCAAAATAATATTAGAATTATTGATACACCCGGGACTAATGACACTGATGAACAAAGAGTTGCTTTGACTTATGGGTTATTACCCGAAGCTGACGCAGTTGTATATGTTACTGTTTATCCGGTGACCGCATCTAATGTAGAAGTTTATAAAAATCATATTCTGGGAAATAAGTTAAAGAATATATTCTTTGTATTAAATAAAATAGATGTTCTGGGGGATGACCTACAATTGGCAGCCGAAGATGTTCAGTCATGGTTTAGGAAACAAAGTCCGGAAGAAATCAGTAAATTTTATACGGTCTCAGCCCTTGATTATCTGGATGGAATATTAGATGGTAACGAAGATCTAGTTATTAGCAGCAAGTTCAAAAACTTTTCAAAGGATTTGCATACATTCATCGAGAGTTCGGAAAAATATGATAACCTTAAAATACAATACGATGCAGTCTTTCAGAAAATTAAATTACAAATAACAGAGTTAATTAAACTAAAAGCTGGGGGGCTTTCTTTACCAGAAGAGAGTTTTGAACAGAGAAAAGAAGAGCTGAAGAAAAAATTGAAATTGTTCAGAGAACAAACTCGTGAACTTGAAAATCAAGTTGAAAGAGATTTTGATTCTTTAACCTACAAGGTCGAAGAATCCTTGAATTCTTTGCTTAATGAAATTTTATCTATAGCCAATGAAATTTTCTCTAACGAAAGAAGAGACTTAAATCTTTTAGTTAAAGATTTAGAAATGGCTATCAAGTATAAATACGAAACTTGGCGTGAAAGAAACGAACCTATCGTTCAAGAATTTCTTAAGTCAATTCGCGAAGAGATTAGTATAAGAACGATGAAATCCATTGAGGAAATGAATGTAGCATTAGTTAAATTTATGGATACTTCAATAACTAAATACATTCAACAAAGCCCCAATTCACAATTAGACGAAATTTTATCGGATGAAACCAAAGCGGCAACGGCTTCTACTGTGGCGGTTGTCGGCGGGATGATGGTTCTATCAATGTTGGGTTTATTCACACCATTAGCTTTCTTATTGGGACCCTTGTTTCAGAATTTCCGAAAAAAACGATTACAGCAACAAAAAGAACAGATGAAACCACAAGTGATTTCTTCCATTCAAGAGAACTTTCATGCTTTTAGACAAGAAATGATAAAAAATATTAGCGTCCAAAAAGAACTTATGGAAAAACAAATTGAAGAAGTTCTCGTTTCACAAAATAAAAGGATCGCTGATCAGATAAACGAAATTGAAAATGAACGGCAACAAGAAGCTGATGTAATCGAAGCAAAGATTAAAGAATGCAACATGGCTCTTAAAATGATTGATACTATAGAATAATATGGAAACAAAGAATATCGTATTAAATATTCTTGAATCAGCCGATAAGTTTCTTCTTGAAAAAGAATACATGAAAGCATTTTACGAATATGAGCAGATATTCCCAATCCTTTCTTCTTTGCATATAAAAAGCAGACGTGCTGATGCAATTGGCAGTTTTGCGGGCTGGACATCTGGGTTTATTACCGGAGGTCTTGGTATAGAAGATATCATTCTTATTCCGTTTGTTTCAAAAAATGTCTCTAAAGCACTTGGAAGTAGTAATGAATATATTTATGAAGTGATTTCTATGGTAGTGCTTAGGCAGATAAATTGCCTCCTATCTTCAAAGATTCTGATAGAAAACTTAGAAAAAGAAAAAGTCCTTCAAAAGTTTGCATTAGTAGTTGCTGCCACCAAGAATGATTCTTTTTTCAAGAAAATAGGAAAGAGTTATTTCCCCGATTTGTTTTCAGATGGATACCTTGATAATGCCGATGTAATTTATACTCCCAATTTTTTTCTTTTAGAAGAAGCTAATTATATTACGCAGCATAACGAAGAAATATTCTTTTTGCTATTTTCTTACTTGAACAAGATAGATGACAACTCACAACTAAAAAGAAAATTATCTGAGATATTTAATAAAGAAAACACAGAAGAAAAAGAACAAACAAAATCTTCAAAAAGTAATTCAGCTGAAAAAACGGATTACTACACTGTGCTCGGCGTTAAAAGAAATGCGACAAAAGAAGATATAAAAAGAGCTTATTATGAAAAGATGAAGCAATATCATCCGGATAAATTTGCTCACTTATCAAAAGAATTTCAAGAGCTTGCAAATAAAAAAGCCCAAGAACTTAACAAAGCATATAATGCATTAGTAAAGGAAACATAGGATGTCAAAAGAGATATTGCTTTTAGGCGAATTCAGTACGGGTAAATCAGCATTTATTAATATGTTGCTCGGAGTTTCTATCTTGCCGGAAAGATTGGAGTCTACTGATATGCCTATTGTTAAGATTCACGGACAGAAACCAACTGGTATTTTTCTTAGAGAAAAGGGACAGAAAAACCCCGCAATCTTGGATAACTGGAATGACATTCCAAGTGATTGGACAATGTTCGATTACGCAGAATTGACTATTCCTAATCATGATTTACTATCCCACAGACTAATTATTTGGGATACTCCTGGGTTCAATTCCACTAATTCTCATCACCTTAAACATTTGGATGATTTCCTTATACACGGTCATCATAATTTCCAGCATATTTTCTTTTTTGTTCGAGAAAACATAACGAAAACATCACTAGATATGCTAAAAAAATACAAGTTTAATGACAAAAAGGTAACTGTAGTCGTTAATATTCATTACTATTTATCTGTAGAAGATGTTGAACGTTTATTCAGTAACGTCAAAAAGACACTGGTTGACCATAGTATTCACTATAAATCAATTCTTTTATCCATTAATGATTTATGTGACAAATTCAATGAACTTTCGGCAACAGCCTTACATGGTGAAGAATTAAGTGACTGGGACCTGATTAAGCAATGGGATAATAGAAAAATTGATTTGAATTTACTCCTTCAAGAATTTAATACAGTTATCTCTGGCAAGGAGCTGTTCACTATGATTTCAGAGACAGCTCAAATGCAAGAAAAAAACGATCAATGGTATCAGCATCTCCCTATAGCAGAACTTAAAGGACTGGCTGATCAAGGAGATTCCGTTGCCCAATATTTTTATAGTGTGAACCAACAATGCGATTGTTTTCAACATAATGCTGTGCGATATACAACAATGTCAGCACAGAACGGTTATGGACCTGCACAATTCGCTCTTGCTTTGATGTATAAAAATGGCCTAAAGGATCGCTTTAACTTAAACATTTATGTACAAAAAGATATATCGAAATATAACAGTTATTTACATTTAGCAATTCGTAATAATGTCGTGGAGGCGATCGCCGAATCATACTTTGAAGGAGTCGGATGCGAGAAAAATCCTCGAACTGGGTTTGCGACTTTACAATCAGCTTGGAATAATGGTGATGTAAAAGTTTTGGGAAATATTGCTGAATGCTTCCAAGAAGGCAAAGGAGTTGACAAAAACCTTGAACAAGCTGAAAAGTACTACCGGCTTGATGCTAAAAATGATATTGTTGCAGAATTTAATCTTGGGGTATTCCTTGTTTCTCAAAACGACACTACAAAGATAAGTGAAGGAATTTCAATATTAAAAAAACTTTGTTCTAAAATATTTTTGGCTAAATATCTACTCTCAGCTTTATTTTATGGTTCTGCAGTCCAGGAAGAACAAAAAGCGGGCTTCGAAATGTTGAAGAAAGACCAAAGAAATGATGGGATTGTCCCTTATGTTCTCAGCAAATATTATTTCAATGGTATAGGGACAGTTCAGAATTTTAATATGGGTTTTGAACTCCTCAAAAAAGCATATTCAATTGACGGCTGCGGTTATATTGAATTTCCTGACTGTTATCTAGAAGGGAGGGGAACTGAAAAAAATACTGCTAATGCAATTAGAATCTACAGAGATAATATTCGTAAAGGGCATATTCATTCGAAGTGGCTGTTGGGGAAATTGCTTATGGACGATGAGAAGACCCTTGATGAAGGGCGTTCATTAATCAATGAAGCCGCTGAAGATGGCGATCAAGATGCAATTACTGTAATGGTTTCCCATTATAACAAGGAAAATCCCTATTTAGCTTTGCAATGGTTAAATAAAATTTCTTATATAGATGGTGCCTCTATGAATGCTCTGTATGGCGAAGTTTATTTGAATAACGAAGAATATGACAAAGCAGTTTACTATTTGGAAAAAGCAAAAGCACAAGACAATGTGGAGAGCATCAACCTTTTAGGGGTGTGTGCTTCGAATGGTTTGGGTATGGCCAAGGACCACATTAAAGCATTTAACTTGTTTGAAACTGCTGCACAAAAAGGATTATCCAGTGCCATGAATAATTTGGGTCTGATGTATTATGAAGGTTCGGGTGTTAAAAAGAGCATAAAACTTTCCAATGAATGGCAGACAAAAGCTGCGGAGAAAGGAAATGAAAATGCGATGCTGACAATGGGAATTCGATATATCCAAGGAAAGGAGATTACAAAGGATGAAAAAAAAGCGTTTCAATTATTTGAACAACTATCTGAACGAAAAAATCCAGAGGGATATTCTTGGCTAGGAGTAATGTACAAGTTGGGGATTTATGTCGATCGGGATTTGCTGACAGCAAAAAAGAACTTAGAATTAGCCATAGAGGGTGGTATTAAGGATTCACTAGAAATATACTCTGAAGTAATGGAAGAACTCAAGAAAGGACCTTATGCTCGTTGGAACCGCACAACACATGGTAGTTATTATTTCGAAGTAAATGGAGAGTCAATCGCCCTCCAAACAGAAAGCCAATACATCTCTGATGAGGATAAAATAATCTTTATTCCTAAAGATAATTTGTATTTTATTTGTTATGATTGGAAGAATAAACCAGCAGATCATTGGCACGAAGCAGAATTTATTGGGACAGAAGATATTGTTTATTACCAGAAAAAATCAGCTGGAGGCGATTCTTTTAATTGGCGGATAGTTGATTTTCAACATCAAATTGATTACAATAAAGTCAATAGGTATTGGCTTGATGATGATTTTATCATACAAATCGCAAACATTAGTTATGTCATTATTAATCATACGCAAATTGAGTTCGACAAAATCCATCCGATCGCCTGTTTTGAGATTAAATGGTGGAGAAATGATGATGGAAGTTTTTATTTAATGTTAAATGAGGAATATTTGTCTGGAGGCCGAATAATAAAGAATTTTAGGAATGAAAATGATTTAATATGCGTAATTTCTGAATTTAAGTATAATATAAATTTGAAGGATTATTATTCCAAAGCAAAAAATATATGGCAACCCGCTTATTTTCAAAAGCAGGAAGAAAAGGGATTTTTTGAGGATTTAATTGATATTTTTACCTGAAACAAATATGTGTTTCATTTTATTTAAGATTTAGAGGAATTTTATGGCAGATTTATTTCACTATAATGATTTCCAACTTACCCCTCATTTCGACCATAATAATCACCTTACGGGGTTTACGCAAAAAGATATGTTTGGGCATAAACAATATTTTGGGGAAGATGGACATTACCAAGGGCATGCGGACAAAAATCCTTTTACACACCACAGCGATTATTATGACGCTTCCAACAAACATTTAGGTGTATCAACCGGAAACATTAACGGGCATGATTTCATACACGCTGATGGCTCATTGGGGCATACACCAAAAATGTTCGAATTAAAGGATCCTAATTTTCATCATGATGTTCACGCACATTATGATAATTACCGGAGCAATCTTTTGCAAAAAATTCGGTGATTTTTGTCTGTAATATAACGCTTCATGAGGAAAGGAATTTCATAAATTTACATAATGTAAATAAGATATGGAGTGAGCATCAATTATTAAAGGAAGCAAAAATCATGAGAAATATATTTTATTTATTCGTGATGATTTTATTTTTATTCTCTGTTAAAGTATTTTGTTAGTATAGAATGAATTATGGAATCACTGCTAATATTGATTTGAATGGTGACGGAGTGAATGACTTAATTGTAAAAAGTTTTATCGACAATGTCTCGGCACATACAGTTGATGTGTACACATTTCATATTATGGGACAAAGCAGCGCAAGTGATTTTACCCCGAATCTAATTCAGTTGCGGTTGGGGAAAAATTATCTCTATTACTTTGCAGTTTCTCATGGTGCAGATTGCGACCTATCGGGGTTAAGATTAATAAAAGATTCCACTCTCGATGAACATGGCTTGCAGTCGGTTATCGGAGAAAGGAAGCCGGGGTATGCTTATACAATTCCACAAAAAGTTACATTTACTTTTTATAAACTTGTTTACGATGAGGTCTCAAACCAATATGCTTATGAGAAATATAAAACAGTTACAACAAAAAAAGCATATTGTGATA
>Ga0172375_10011188_pt1 | contig 11472 bp, 8 predicted proteins | sample LakKiv1m_FD_114537 | JGI IMG/M metagenome (GOLD analysis project Ga0172375, IMG submission 114537) | Freshwater microbial communities from Kabuno Bay, South-Kivu, Congo - kab_092012_11.1m | ecosystem: Environmental > Aquatic > Freshwater > Lake | place: Democratic Republic of the Congo... | reverse complement strand
TTGCGCAGTTCGTCGTGCCAGGTGATGCGGGCGGCGCGCACGACGATGCGGTACTGCTCCAGCAGCCAGTCAGCAAAGCCGCTGTCGCCCGCACCGCTCAACGGTAAGCCGGCCACGTATAAGACGCCGGCCGCATCGCGGCGGATATCGAGCACCGGGTTGGCGATTTCCAGCAAGTGGAGGCGCGGTTCCATGAACAGCAGCGACGACCAGCCAATCTCGGCTTCGACACGGTCGAAAGCCAGCGCCGGCCGGCCTTCGCGATCATGCAGCTGCAGCTTGTCGATGACGAGGTGCGGATGCAATCCGGGCCAGCCGGCCGTCAGGCCGCCGATCTCGACGCGCAGGCCGATGGCTTCCGACAGTTTCTGTTCGATCGTGCCGCGCCAGGCATCGATCTGCGGCATCACCCAGTGGCGCCCGACGAGGATCAGGCTCGCCGCCGCGAAATAGAGCACCAGCAACAGGCGGCCGGTCCAGAGGAAAGCGGAGCGGACGATGCCGTTGGGAAGAAAAGTGGGCGCGGGCAAGGGGGTGGGCGGGACTAGAATGCCACGGTTCGATGGGATGCAAATTCTAATCCATGACCCCCATGACTCACCCTCTCTCCCCGACCGTATATTCGCGCTTCCTCGCCCGTTTGGTACAGGCGCATCCCGAACTGCAGGATGACTTTTGTGCCCAGGCCCCGCTCAATGCGATCATGTTGCAGTCCTGGCTGGGCGCAACGCCGCTGACCGAGGACAACCTCAAGCCCGCCCTGCGCCGCCTCAAGCAGCGTGCCATGGCCCGCATCGCCGGCCGCGACCTCGCCGAGCGCGCCGACCTCGCCGAAGTGGTCGAAAGCATGTCGCTGGTCGCCGACAGCGCCGTCGCGGCGGCGCTGGAAGTCAGCGAGGCTGCGCTGGTCGCGCGCTACGGCGCGCCGCGCAATGCTGCCGGAGAAAGGCAACGCCTCATCGTCATCGGCATGGGCAAGCTCGGCGGACGCGAACTCAACGTCTCGTCCGACATCGACCTGATCTTCGTCTATCCCGAGGACGGCGACACCGATGGTGCACGTTCAGTTTCCAATTTCGAATTTTTCACGCGCCTCGGCAAGAGCCTGATCAACGCACTGGCCGACATTACCGGCGACGGGCAAGTGTTTCGCGTCGATATGCGCCTGCGCCCCAACGGCGATTCGGGGCCGCTGGTCTGCTCGTTCGACATGCTGGAGAACTACTTCTACACGCAGGGCCGCGAGTGGGAGCGCTATGCCTGGATCAAGGCCCGGCCGCTGACGGGCGACCACTGGCCGGAGCTGGAGAAAATCCGTACCTCTTTCGTGTTTCGCAAGTACCTCGACTTCGGCGCGATCAACGCGATGCGCGACTTGCACGCGCAGATCCGCCGCGAAGTCGCGAAGAAGGACATGGCGAACAACGTCAAGCTCGGACCCGGCGGCATCCGCGAGATCGAGTTCATCGCGCAGGTGTTCCAGCTGATCCGCGGCGGCCGCGATACCACCCTGCAGGTCAAGCCCACGCTCGAAGTGCTCAAGCGGCTCGTCGACCGCGGCCAGCTCGAGCTCGAGGACGTGGTGGCGCTGGCCGGCGCCTACCGCTTCCTGCGCCGGCTCGAACATCGCCTGCAGTATCTCGACGATGCCCAGACGCACGCGCTGCCCGAGAATCCCGACGACCAGCAGCGCGTCGCCCTGGCCATGGGCTTCGGCAATTACGAAGCGCTGCTGATGGAGCTCGACGATCATCGCCAGACCGTCGCCCACCATTTCGAGGCCATTTTCGCCGATCCCAACGAGCAGAACCCTGCGCTCGACCAAATCTGGAACAAGGCGGACGGCCATGCCGACGAACTCGCGAAACTCGGCTTTCGCGAGACGGCATCCCTGTGCGCACGGCTCGGCGCGATCCGCGGCGGCACGCGTTACCAGCAGATGAGCGAGCAGGCGAAGGGGCGCTTCGACGCCCTCGTGCCGCTCGCCATCCAGGCGGCCAGCCGCACGCCCAATCCCGATCAAACGCTCTCGCGCATGCTCGACCTGCTCGAGGCCATCGGCCGGCGCGCCGCCTATCTTGCGCTGCTGCTGCAGTATCCGCAGGCGCTTGAGCAGGTGGCGAAGATTGCCGGCGCCTCGTCGTGGGCAGCCGACTACCTGCTGTGCCACCCAATCCTGCTCGACGAACTGCTCGACCAGCGCCTGCTGCAGATGGTGCCTGACTGGCCGCTGTTCCGCCAGCAACTCGCCGAGCAGACTGACGCCATCGAGCCCGACACCGAACAGCAGATGGATGTGCTGCGCGAGGCGCATCACGCGCAGGTGTTCCGCCTCGTCAGCCAGGACATCGCCGGCCTGCTCACGGTGGAAAAGCTCTCCGACCACCTTTCCGAACTGGCCGATATTCTCGTCGGCCGCACCATCGAACTGGTGTGGCGCAAGCTGCTGACGAAGCATCGCGAGCAGCCGGCTTTCGCGGTCATCGGCTATGGCAAGCTCGGCGGCAAGGAACTCGGCTATGCCTCCGACCTCGACCTCGTTTACCTGTTCGACGATCCCGCTCCCGATGCTGCCAGCGTTTATGCCAAGCTCGGCACGCGCCTCAACACCTGGTTGTCGACACGCACCGCTGCCGGCATTTTGTTCGAAACCGACCTGCGCCTGCGGCCCAACGGCGATGCCGGCCTCGTCGTCAGCTCGCTGGAATCCTTCCGCAAGTATCAGCTCGAAAATGCCTGGGTGTGGGAACACCAGGCGCTGACGCGCGCGCGCTTCGTCGCCGGCGATCCGGCCATCGGCACGGCCTTCGAGCAGATCCGCTGCGAGATCCTCCGCCAGCAGCGCGACCTTCCGAAGCTGCGCGCGGAAGTGCTCGCGATGCGCGGCAAGATGCACGAGAACCTCGGCACGAAAGGTACGTCCGACCTTTTCGATCTGAAGCACGACTTCGGCGGACTTGTCGATGTCGAGTTCATCGTGCAGTACCTGATCCTCGCGCACGCGCACCGGTATCCGCAACTCACCGGCAACCTCGGCAACATCGCGCTGCTGCGCAGCGCCGCCGAGTGCGGGCTCATCCCCGCCGACCTGGCCGAGGTTGCGCGCGATGCCTATCGCGAATACCGGCGCCTGCAGCACCTGCGCCGCCTCAACAACCTCGACAGCCGCGTCGATGCCGCAGCGCATGCGGAACGCATCGCCGCCGTGCGCGCCCTCTGGAAACACGTGTTTGGAGAAAACTGACATGCCCGTCAATTACGCCACCCCCGCTCCCGATCAACTCTTTCCTGTCGCCGGCGTGCGCCTCGGCGTCGCGGAAGCCGGCATCCGCAAGGCCAACCGTCGCGACCTCACCCTCATCGAACTCGCGCCCGGCAGCCGCGTCGCGGGCGTGTTTACGCAGAACCGCTTCTGCGCCGCGCCCGTGCATGTCTGCCGTGCGCATCTGCAGCAGGAAGGCATCCGCGCGCTGGTCATCAACACCGGCATCGCCAACGCCGGCACCGGCGAGCCGGGCATGGTCAGCGCCCGCCGGACCTGCGACGCGGTCGCCCAACTGCTGGGCATCGTCGCCGAGCAGGTGCTGCCCTTCTCCACCGGCGTGATCCTCGAACCGCTGCCGGTCGAGCGCCTCGTCGCCGGCCTGCCCGCCGCGCGCGCCGCGCTGAAAACTGATGGCTGGCATGACGCCGCACACGCGATCATGACCACCGACACCGTCGCCAAGGCCGCATCGCGCAAAGTCGGCGCTGGCGGGACGGCATGCACCATCTCGGGAATGGCCAAGGGTGCCGGCATGATCCGCCCGAACATGGCCACCATGCTTGGCTTCGTCGCCACCGATGCCGCCGTCGCCCAGCCGCTGCTCGAACAACTGGTCAAGGAAGCGGCCGACGAGTCCTTCAACTGCATCACCGTCGATGGCGACACCTCGACCAACGATTCCTTCGTGCTGATCGCCACCGGGCAGGGCGGCGCGAAATTCGAATCCACGCAGGCGCCCGGCTGGGCCGAGTTCAAGGCGGCCGTGATTGCCGTGGCGCGCGAGCTCGCGCAGGCCATCGTGCGCGACGGCGAAGGCGCCACCAAGTACATCGAGGTCGCGGTCGAAGGCGGCCGCACGCGCGAGGAATGCAAGGCCGTCGGCTATGCGATCGGCCACTCGCCGCTGGTGAAAACTGCCTTCTTCGCCTCCGACCCGAATCTCGGCCGCATCCTCGCCGCCATCGGCTACGCCTGGAACAACGATCCCGCGCTCGCCGACCTCGATGTCGACAAGCTGAAGGTCTGGCTCGGCGATACCTTGGTGGCGGAGAACGGTGGCCGTGCCGCCAGCTACCAGGAAGAAGCCGGCGCCGCCGCGATGAAGCCCGCCGAGATCCGCATCCGCGTCGACCTCGGCCGCGGTAGCTGCGCCGCGAACGTCTGGACTTGCGACTTCAGCTACGACTACGTGAAGATCAACGCGGATTACAGGAGTTGAATGACCTGATCTGGCTGGCGCTGGGCTGGATCGCCTACGCGGCGCTCCACTCGCTGCTGGCCTCGCTGCGCTGCAAGGCCTGGGTCACGCTCCGCTGGCCGGCATTCGCACCCTGGTATCGGCTTGCATTCAATCTCCAGTCGACACTCCTCGTACTGCCGCTCGTCTGGGCGACCTATGCGATTCCCGGCGACTGGCTGTGGCGCTGGACCGGACTCGGCGCATGGCTTGCCAACGGCCTCGCGCTTGCTGCCATCGGCGGATTTTTCCTGACCAGCGGCACCTACGACATGGGCGAGTTCCTCGGACTCAAGCCGCTGCGCGAACAGCGCCGCGACGCCGTCGAGCATGACGGCTTCCGCATCTCGCCGCTGCATCGTTACGTCCGGCACCCGTGGTACGCGCTCGGCCTCGTGCTGATCTGGACACGCGACATGAACGCCCCGCTGCTGGTCTCGGCCATAGCGATCACGCTGTACTTCGTGATCGGTTCATGGCTGGAAGAACGCAAGCTGGAAGCCCACTTCGGCACGGCCTACCGCGCCTACAAGAAGAAAGTGCCGGGACTGCTGCCGCTGCCGTGGAAGCGGCTTTCCGTCGAGGAGGCGGAAGCCTTAGTGAAGGGTTCTCGGCATCGCCAGCACGAACTCTGAGATCGGCGCATCGAAGCGCGTGCCATCTTCGGCGACCATCTGGTAAGTGCCCTGCATCGTGCCGACCGGCGTCGGCAGCGGGCAGCCGCTCGAATATTCGAAGCTTTCGCCGGGCTGCAGCAGCGGCTGGTTGCCGACCACGCCGAGGCCGCGCACTTCCTCGACCTTGCCCTCCGCATCGGTGATGATCCAGTGGCGCGACACGAGCTGCGCCGCGACGGAGCCGACGTTGGTGATGTGAATGCGATAGGCGAAAAAGTATCGATCGGCCGCCGGGTCGGACTGCTCCGGCAGATACTGGGTTTCCACGCTGACCCCGATTTCGTATTTCTTCGACTCCGCCATCGCTTATACCTGTTATCAGAAAATATTAGCCGACCTGATGGACGGCCCCGCTAGAATCAGACGATTCTAATTTACACAATGAGGAGATCGGCATGGCCCAGCCCAACTATCGCATCGCCCCGTCCATCCTGTCCGCCAACTTCGCCAAGCTTGGCGAAGAAGTCGACAATGTACTGGCTTCCGGCGCGGATATCGTCCACTTCGATGTCATGGATAACCATTACGTGCCCAACCTCACGATCGGTCCGCTGGTCTGCGAAGCGCTGCGCAAGCATGGCGTCACCGCGCCGATCGACGTGCATCTGATGGTCAAGCCGGTCGACCGCATCATCCCCGACTTCGCCAAGGCGGGCGCGACCTACATCACCTTCCATCCGGAAGCGTCCGAGCACATCGACCGCACCCTCGGCCTGATCAAGGAATGTGGCTGCAAGGCCGGCCTCGTCTTCAACCCGGCCACCCCGCTCGACGTGCTCGAATACACGCTCGACAAACTCGACATGGTGCTGCTGATGTCGGTGAACCCCGGCTTCGGCGGCCAGAAGTTCATCCCCTACGTGCTCGACAAGGCGCGTGCCGTGCGCAAGATGATCAATGACCGCGGCTTGAAGACCGAACTCGAGATCGACGGCGGCGTCGGCCCGGCCAACATCGCCGAAGTCGCGCGCGCGGGCGTCGACACCTTCGTCGCCGGCTCGGCCGTCTTCGGCAAGCGCAACGAAAGCGACAAGAATCGCTACGACACGATCATCGGCCAGATGCGCGCCGAACTCGCCAAAGTGTAATGACTCGGTTGGCAATCCGGGCCGTCCTGCTCGACCTCGACGGCACGCTGCTCGACACCGTCCTCGACCTGCATGCCGCAGCCTGCGGCATGCTCGCCGATCTCGGCCGACCGCCGGTTATGGTGGAAGACATCCGCGCCTATGTCGGACGCGGCATCCCGAATCTCGTCAAGCGCGTGCTCACCGGCAAGCTCGAAGCGGCGGACGATCCCGCTCCCCCGCCGGCCGACGCGCTCGCCAGTTTCAAGAAGCATTACGCACATTTCAACGGTCGCGCGGCCAAGCCCTTTCCCGGCGTCATCGAAGGACTCGACGCCTTCAAGGCCATGGGCCTGCCGCTGGGTGTCATCACCAACAAGGCGCAAGCTTTCACGATCCCGCTGCTGGAACGCACCGGCCTGCTGCCCTACCTAAGCGTGGCCGTTTCCGGCGACCAGCTGCCGAAGCCGAAGCCCGACCCGATGCCGCTGGTCTGGGCCTGCGGCCGCATGAACGTCTCGCCGGCCGAGACGCTGATAATCGGCGATTCGGTGCACGACTTACATGCCGGGAAAAGTGCCGGCTGCACGGTCTTCCTCGTGCCCTACGGCTACAACGAGGGTCGGGATGTGCGTGGTCTGGCGGCCGATGCTATAGTCGCCAGCCTCTCCGCCGCCGCGCAGCTGATCTCGCCTCATGAACCAAGCCGAATTTGAACGCCTCGCACTCGAAGGCTACAACCGCATTCCCGTCACGCTCGAGACCTTCGCCGATCTCGACACGCCCCTCTCGATCTACCTGAAGCTCGCTGAAGGCCCGCATTCCTACCTGCTCGAATCGGTACAGGGCGGCGAACGCTTCGGCCGCTATTCCTTCATCGGCCTGACCACGCCGACGCGCATCGCCGTCACCGGCTCGACGATCCTGGTGCTTTCCGGCAACCGCGTCGCCGAGCGCCGCGAGCACACCAACCCGATGTCCTTCGTCTCGGAATTCATGGCGCGCTTCAAGGTGCCCGACATTCCCGGCCTGCCGCGATTCTGTGGCGGCCTCGTCGGCTACTTCGGCTACGACGCCGTGCGCTGCATCGAGCCCAAGCTCGCCGACACCAGCAAACTCGACCCTCTTGGTGTGCCCGACATCCTGCTGCTGCTCTCGGAAGAAATCGCCATCGTCGACAACCTCTCGGGCAAGCTCACGCTCGTGGTGTACGCCGAGCCGGGCTTCCCCGGCGCCTGGCAGCAGGCGCAGGCGCGCCTCCGCGAGCTGCTCGCCAAGCTGCGTGCGCCGGTGCCGATTCCCGCCGACCAGCCTGCCGTCCCGTCAGCGCCGACTTTCGAGTTCGCCGCAGATGACTTCAAGGCGGCCATCCGCAAGGCCAAGCAGTACATCGTCGATGGCGACATCATGCAGGTCGTCCTCTCGCAGCGCATGAGCAAGCCCTACGCAGCCAGTCCGCTGGCGCTCTATCGCGCGCTGCGCACGCTCAATCCCTCGCCCTACATGTTCTTCTTCGACTTCGGTGACTTCCAGGTGGTCGGCGCCTCGCCCGAGATCCTCGTGCGCCTCGAAGGCCAGGGCGAAAAACGCATCGTCACCGTGCGACCGATCGCCGGGACGCGCAAGCGCGGCACCAATGCGGCGGAAGATGCCGCGCTGGCCGCCGAGCTGCTGGCCGACGAGAAGGAACGCGCCGAACACCTGCAACTGCTCGACCTCGGCCGCAACGACATCGGCCGCATCGCCAAGACGGGCACGGTCAAGGTCACCGACCAGTACACCATCGAACGCTACTCGCATGTGATGCACATCGTCTCCAACGTCGAGGCGGAGCTGAAGGACGACGAAGGCCCGCTCTCGGTGCTCAAGGCCACCTTCCCCGCCGGCACGGTATCCGGCGCACCCAAGGTGCGGGCAATGGAAATCATCGACGAACTGGAGCCGACCAAGCGCGGCATCTACGCGGGTGCCGTCGGCTACCTTGGCTTCAACGGCGACATGGACCTGTGCATCACGATCCGCACCGCGATACTCAAGGACCAGCGCATCTATGTACAGGCGGGCGCTGGCATCGTCGCGGATTCCGACCCCGACAGCGAGTGGCAGGAAACGCTCAACAAGGCGAAGGCGCAGCTGCGCGCGGCCGAGATGGCCGAGAACGGCCTCGACACGCGCAGCGACCGCGCGGGCTAACCGCGGACCGGCCCGGCGATCAGGCCTGCTGCGTTACCCGGGCGACTTCTTCCAGCGTCGTAAGGCCCGCCCTGGCCAGTTGCAGGGCGGCTTCGCGCAGGCTTTGCATGCCCTGGCGACGCGCCTCGGCCTTGATCTCGTCGAGGGGAGCATGGCGGGAAATCATGCTGCGCAGCCGATCGTCGAGTACGAGAATCTCGGCCACGGCACGACGGCCCTTGTAACCGGTCGTGCGGCACTCGCCGCAGCCCGCACCGCGGCGGAATCCGCCAATCCCCGCTTCCGGTGGCAAGCCCAGCGCGGCCAACTCGCGCGACGAGGGCACCACTGCCTCGGCGCAATGCGGACAGACCGTGCGCAACAACCGCTGGGACATCACGCCATTGAGCCCGGCGACCCATTGTTCGGGCGGGATCCCGAAGCGGGCGAAGCGGCTGAACACGTCGAAGGCATGATTGACCCGCAGCGCACCGAACACCAGCCGGCCATTGAGCGCCGCCTGCAAGGCAAGTTCGGCGGTCGCGGCATCGCGGATCTCGCCGATCATGACCCGGTCGGGGTCGTGTTCCAGCACCGCGTGCAGGGCCTGCGCGATGCCGGATTCCTGCCCTGCGGCAGCCGGCACCTGCAGGATGCCGGGCAGTTCGTGCTCGACCGGCTCCTCGACCGTGACGATTTTTGCCTGCCCATCGTTGATCTCCGACAACATGCCGTACAGGGTCGTCGTCGTGCCGCTGCCGGATGGCCCGGTCACGAGGAACAGGCCATACGGCTGGGTAGCCAGGTTGCGTATCTGCGTGCGATCGACGCTCGTGAATCCCAGTTGCTCGATGCCCAGCACTTCGCCGGCAGGCACGAGGCGGCGTTTTTCGAGAACCCGCACGACCGCGTCATCGCCATGGAAGCCCGGCACGATCGAGAGCGAAAAGTCGAGCGGTTGACCGTTCAACCGCAGGGTGAAACGACCCGTCCGCACTTTGCGCGAACTCTCGGCGCCATCCAGCCGCGCCAGGCGCTTCAAGCTGGCGATCGCCTTGTCCGCCAGATCATGGCCGCCCGCCTCGCAGGTCGTTTCGAGCACGCCATCGATACGCAGGCGCACCACCAGACCGCGCACGCTCGATTCGAAGTGGATATCGGTGGCCCCCAGTCGCAGAGCGTCATGAATGTTCGCATGGACCAGCTGATCGTACTGCTCATGTTTCCTATCCGTCGGGATGGCAAACACGGGCGCCTTGGCCGGCATCTTCACTGATTCGGCGACCGTCCGTCCGGCGCTGGCCTGCGCCTGCTTCAGGATGTTGTGCAGTGTCGATGAGACCTCGGCCTGCTTCTTCAGCCAGTCGGTCAGATCCTGGGGCGTCACCAGATACCATTCGACGGCATCGCCGGCGCTGGCTTCGACCCAGCGCTGCACATCAACCGCGAGCGGATCCTCGCGCACGGCGATGAAGCGCCCCTCATGACGGAACAGGACGCAGCGGCGCGTATAGGCCTCGAGGAGCGACACGCGGTCGAATGCCGGCTGGAGCCGGTGGATATGAATAAGCCTCAACATCGGGAAATCGGCACGGGCAAGCACGCCTGCAGGCAATCGGGCATTCATCGCAAATTTCCTCCCAGCATGGTCGATAATCGGCTTGGTGTTACGCTATGGGTCGCATCATCCTGGAAATGCACGGGCCGATGCCACTGTCGCCAAAACCCGACACCTTGGTCTTGCACATTCCGCGTCGACAATCGAAAGCATGAATCTCTATCCGCGCTCCTTCCTGCGCCTGATCCTCGTGGGCTGGTTGCTGACCGCCCTGCCGCTGCTGATTGCGATCGTCTTCGCCTCCGTCAGCCTGACGCGTCTCACGGAGCGCAGCGAGGCGTCCATGCGCGAGACGGCCGAGGCGACACGACTGGGCTGGGAACTCGACGAGGACGTGATTTTGATGGAACGCATCCTGCGTCAATACGAGGCGCTGGGGGATGTTTCGCTGCTGGACGACTATCAGGTTGCTCGCCGCGAGTGGCTGGCGAATCTGGACAAGTTTGTCCGCGTACCCCTGTTGGCGGCGCTGGCAGCCCCCGCGAACGAATTGCGCGCCCAGGAAACCGATGCCTATGAACGGCTGCGCACGGATCATCGTGACCTGCAGCCACTGCAAGGGGCGAACAATCAGATCAAGGCGCGGACTGTCGCTCTGATCGGAGAAGTGGGCAAAATCACCGAGGCGGAACGGCAGGGTTTCCGGGTCGAGGCGGAAAACCTGCAAAGCCGCTTGCTGATTGCCATCTCGCTGGCTTTCCTGCTGGCGGCCATCCTGTTCTGGACGGGGCAACGCATCGTCGCGCTGCTGTTCAGGGGGGTCGAACGCGCGGTGATCGCCCTTGGCAACAACCTGCTGGAACGGCCCATCCAGCTCAAGGGCACGGACGACCTGCGCTGGATCGGCAAGCGGCTCGACTGGCTGCGCAAGCGCATGCTGGCCTTGCAGGAAGAACGCACGCGCATCCTGCGCCACGTCTCGCACGAGTTGAAAACCCCGCTCGCCGCCCTGCGCGAAGGGACGAGCCTGCTCTCCGATGGCGTGGCTGGACCGCTTTCCCAGCAACAGGAGCAGATCACCGGCATCATGCAGGGCAACGTGCTGCGGCTGCAGGGACTCATCGACGGCCTGCTCAAGCTGCAGCAGGCCGAGCATGTGCGCGACCGCATCGAGCCGGAAGCACTGCGGCTCGACGAAATGATCCAGCAGATCCTGGCGACGCACAAGCTGGCCGCGCGCGACAAGCGCCTGAAGCTCACCGGCAGGCTGGCGCGGCTCACCGTCACCGGAGGGCGCGAGGAAATCACCACCATCATCGACAACCTGATTTCCAATGCCATCAAGTTCTCGCCGCCGCAGGGCACGATCCGCATCCGGCTCTCCCGCGACAACCAGAATGCCGTGCTGGACGTCGAGGACGAAGGGCCGGGCGTGCCCGAGGAGGAGCGTAAAATGATTTTCGAACCGTTCTATCGCAGCCCGGGAACGAAGGCTG
>Ga0172375_10011187_pt1 | contig 11472 bp, 10 predicted proteins | sample LakKiv1m_FD_114537 | JGI IMG/M metagenome (GOLD analysis project Ga0172375, IMG submission 114537) | Freshwater microbial communities from Kabuno Bay, South-Kivu, Congo - kab_092012_11.1m | ecosystem: Environmental > Aquatic > Freshwater > Lake | place: Democratic Republic of the Congo... | reverse complement strand
GGAATAAACATGAACAAGGTAGCCGTTCTGGAAGGAGCGGCTGGATCATCTCCTTTCTTTTTTTAAACACTACATTTTAGTGGTTAAAAGGGAAAACGGTGCGTCTTGCGCTTAGAATACTACTGTTTGCTTTTTGAGGAACAAATTCCCCTAGATTAGATAAATCGCGCTTTTCTGAGAAGGAAATACAAGAAGACCAAAAGAAGTGATCCCTGTGTAAAATTTAAAGTGAATGACAATAATAGGGTAAAAATAAAGAGCTTATGTTGGTTTTTACTGGATGGTTGGTAAAAGAGAGTTAAAAAGTAGAAAACCATTAAGTAGGCAATGGTTATTATTGGGTCAAACAGAAGTTTTTTAAACCCAGTCATCGCGATATTTCCGCCCATTCCTGCTGTGGTTGTGGCTAAGAACCCAATAAGCAGAGCGCCCAAAATATTTGCCAGAAGAAAAATCAAGATCAAAGATATGAGCTTGAATAATTTATCTGTCATTAGAGTAGCTTAAAAAGCTTCTGTATGATTACCATCATCAGAATGATTAAATAACCTTGGCCAAATTGGAAATAGGAGACAATGAAACTTCCCAATACCATGTTAATAATAAATAGTGGGTTTTTATTGTCTATCTTTAAAACAATAGCTAAAATAAAAAGTATTACCCAAAAACTCATTAAGTCAATTGCATCCCACAGAAACAGGCTGTCAGTTATGGAAAAAATCAAAGTACCAACAAACACTGAAAGAGCAACAATCAATAGCAAAGCAATGACTTTCAGAAAATTTTGCCGCCAACTTATTTTACTATCCTTCATAGTATTTGGATCCATAGTTTAAAGTTATTATAATTTCACACCAATGTCAATTACCTAAATATTACCCACAAGCCATAGTCGTCTTTCATGCCCTTAGCTTGAGCTGCTGCCAGGAGGTTATTTTCAGCTTCTTGTGCTGTTCTTGCAGAGTTGAGAATGTTACGAATCTCTTGTTCATTCAAAGCTTTAGCAATACCGTCAGAGGAAACTAAGATTCTGTCTCCCGGTTGCAACGCATGCATCGTGGTTCTGGGAGGGTTTATTGGATTCGCGTCTTCAAATAGATCAGTGTTAAATATTTGGTTTGGCTGATTCGGTTTAAAACTTTGTTCCGCTGATCCTAAACTGGCTTTTGGTTTAAGTACAGAGTTATGATTTAAATTTGCGTGTTGAATTGTGTTCCCGTTTGCATCATAACCTATGCGGCTGTTGTTATAGTCTAAATCAAACAGGCTTCCGTTTCTGATGATTCTCGCTTCAGTATCGCCAACTCTTGACATAATCAAATACTTACCGTCATTTGTCATTCTCACTGCGCTAACCGTGGTTGAGCCTCCGCCATAAGTGTTTGTGTTAACTTTCAATTCTTCCCGAAGACTAACTACGGCTTCACTTACGGCACTGTGAATTGCTTGAAGATTGGTGCCAAATTTGGTGTAGGCGTTTTCTAAAGCAGTAGACAACTCACTAGAAGCTCTTTCTGCAACACTTGCTGATTTTGGTCCGGCTCCGGTCACTCCGTCTGCGACAGCTGCTCCAAAGCCGTGAGGTTGAACATACAGTTTGTCTTGAACGACGCCTCCATGGCCTTTAACTGTTCTCGTATTCACAGTCCCATAGCCTAGTTTGGCCTCTAAATATTTTTTTGCTTGATCCACCACAGCGTTATCAACCATGCTTGGGTGATAACCGTTTCTTTTTAGTTGTTCATTAATCTCCGTAACAGTGGCACCGGGTGGAAGATCTTGAATAGTACGCGCTATGGCTTCAGAATTTAGTGTTGTGGTTCTGTTAATTATGTTACGGGCTTTATTAACCGCTGCAGCATCAGAGGGAAGCCCTAAATCATCAAGTTTCCTTGCTAAGTCAAGATCGCTAATATTGCTTCTCACCTTTGGCACAATTTCATCTGCGATTCTATTATCAATACGAGCTTTACTCTTTAATTTATCCCAGAAACTGCCCTTAGGGGCAGGGGCCGCGGCTGCTACTGGTGCGTTGGGAGTATTTGCTCCTACTGTGTTTTTCTTGGATGAGAATTTGCTCCTGAAATCAGACCAAGTTTGAGACCAGGTTTTTTTTGCTACTAGCGGAGTAGCTGGAGCCGTACTTGGTGGGGGAGTCGCTTTACTTCTATTTCTCCAATCATTTATTTTTTGTTTTATCGAAGCAAGACTGTTATCCAGTTTTGTTTTCAGAGCGGCACTGGCTTTCTTGATAGTTTGACTCAAGGGTTTGGTTGGTACAATGCTTTCTAATTGCTGCTCGAGGCCGAGAGCCAAATTCGTTTGGGCCTGCTCAAGTGCAGCTTGGGCCTTATCAATCGCAGTCGTTGACTTATTCAAATGATCTTCAGCTTTCTTGGCTGCATCAATTGCGGCGAGAAGCTTGCTGTTTTTGGGGTTCTTCGCTTTCAAATCCAGGTCGTTTATGGCTTCGGTTAAGCTTTTGCCCTCAGCTAAAGCCTTACGAAGTTCTTTTCTTGGTCCACCTCTTCCCAGTAAGCCTCTCGGCGTGTTGTCAATTACTTGTTTTTGGGCAGCTGTAAGCTCGTTTTGGGCTGTGTTCAAATCGGCCAAAGCATTGTCTACCTTTTGTTGGGCGTTGTTCACCGCCGTGTTCTGTTTTTTCAATGCAGCGGCCTGGTCGGGGCGGGCTTTGCCCAAGTCGTCAACTAGCTGTTCTTCCAAACCGCGTACTTTGGTTTGCGCGGCGTCTACCTTGGTGTTTAAGTCAGCAATTTGGGTTTGGGTCTTCCTGTATTCCGGGTCAGTCTTCTTTACGCCATTGGTATCCATTTCGTCCAGTTTGGCCTGCTGCTCGGCCAGTTGGGTTTGGTAGTCGTCCAGTTCTTTTTTGGCTGCATCCAGGTTTTCGGAGGCATCGTCCAATTTATTAACTACGTCGGGTTCCAGAGTCTTTGTTCGCACGGGTGGGTTTTCGATGGCATTGGCCAAATCGTCACCTAAATTTGCCGGCAAATTCTTTTCGTGTTTGGCCATCTCTCCAACCAAATCATCTACCTGCCCAGCCTCCAGCTTAATTCCATAAGTGTCGTTGAGTCGTTTCAGAACGCTATCCGGGTCTGCCAAATCCACCAGGCCTCTGGCGGCGTCGTCCGCCAAATATTTTCCGGCGTCGTCCAAACCAAAAGTTAATGAGGATTCGGGTAGCAGCAGACTTTTGGTCAAATCTACGGCTTTTTCCCTTGCCCAAGCGCCTGTTTTAATGGCTCCTCCTATAACAGGCAACTCAGTGGCGGTGGTGCCAACTGTTTTGGCAACCGAGATTACATTGCTTACGCCTGGCAGCTTAGCTGCTTTTGCTGCTATTGTTTCTGCCGTGCGGGTAATTGGCGCTGCCTTAATAAATCCGGCGGCCAAGCTTTCGGGGGAGGCTGCCTGTAAGCTCCGTCCCAAAGTCTCAACGGTATTTCCCACCAACCCTGTTCCTTTGGAAGCGACCTTGCCCAGTGTCCCCAAGTTTTCCAATTTAGTTCCCGCGTTGGTTATTTTTTGACCAAGAGCGGAAGCACCCTTTCCCAGAGGAACCAATAAAGCCACGGCGTCGGTTACGTCGCCTCCGGCTTGTTGGGTTGCCTGGGCGGCGGCTACTTCATAATCGCGTCCGCTATACATCTTATTCAGGGTATTCGTATTAAAGTTGTTATAGGAATCCAGTAAATTCTGGGCGGGAGTAATCCCAACGGCAGCCGGCAACCCCAGAATGGTATTGGCCATGTACTGTCCGCCTCCCAATAAGCCCACCGTGGTTGTGTTCAACAAATTCTGGCCTAAGTTCAACCCGTTAGCGTCGTAAGAATTGGTATTAAGAATGTCAAACCTTTCTTCGCCGGCGGCTGCGGCGGCGGCGTTCGCGTTCATCTGTGCTTCGTACATATTGCCAAACGAACTGCCCGCTTGGTCGGAAGCATAGTTACCAACCGAGCCACCAGTCGTTTCGTATAATCCCTGGTTAAATTTTTCTCCGATCCAACCTAATCCATGAGTGATTTTATCTCCTAGTGAAAGGCCAGCAGCGGCAAAAGCTTCACCACTAAGTGGAGCATTTTTTTGTACAGCGGCAAAGATATCCTGGCGAGCATTATAGCGGTCATCGGCAGCCAAGGCATTGGTGGCTATGTCTCCCGGTTGGGGGACATATTTTGGGTCCGTGTCTGCTTTCGCGCACAGGCTGTCGTTTACCGCTTTCAACGAAGGGGTACTGTTCATCGCATAGCAGGCCTGGCAAACGCCGTTCTCATTGCGGAAGGGTCGGTCGCCGGCATTACAGGCCACCGAACGGCAGCCGCCCGATACACAAATCTGGCTCATGGGGCAGGTTCGCCATTCGTACGTGCCTCTTAACCAGCCAGTTTGGCTGCAGTATTGATTGCTGCCTTGGCAGCTGCCCACGGTACAAGTTGTGGCCGAAGGGGGTGGAGTGGGAGTTGCCGGTAATTCGTGAACGACTGAGGAAGTGGGGTTGGCGACGGAGCCCACACAGCGGCAGGAACCGCCTCCGCAATCACATTGACCAAAGTAAAGTTTCCCGCCCGATTCGTAATTACAAGAAGTACCCATATTAATGGTGTCACACTGTGTGTTGGTTGTAGCCGGTACAGTTCTTTGGGCGCAATATCTTTTATTAGTAGATCTGTCCCATTTACATTCAAAATTATCCGGGTCACCACAGTCACTGTCATAAGCACACACCTGTCCTACCAAAGGGCTTTTGGTGGGGGTAGTAGTGCTCCTGTTTTGGCAAGTACCATCAATGCAGAAGAGGTAAGGGTTAATAAGTTGACATGTATTGTCATCTGAGCATTTGCTACCAAGGCCGGCTTGTGGGGCTAAAGTGATAGTAGTTTTGGGTTCTACAAAAGGAGGTCGGCAACATACAGAATCGACGGCTCCGATACAAGCTTGCGACATTTGTGTTTCATCACTCAAACAGCTATACTTGCGGCAAACAAATTGGCAAGAAGTAGCGTTGGGGTTATAGTCGGGTTGGCAAGCGGTAGCACTGGCACAGAAGCCAGTTGAACAGGCTTGTTGAAACCAGCCAGTCCCGTCAGATTTACAAACTTGGATTGTTCCTTGGGCACACTGTTGCTGTCCTGGGGTACAAATCTTCTGTGCATCGGGGATTAAACCACCACAACAAGATTCATCTGGTCCACAGCTTGGGCTACATGAGGTAGATGAATAGCGTCCAATACTCCCACAAGAGCCGCTACCGCCTCCAGTAGAGTAGCATTGGTTACTACTAGTCGGAGGCTGTGTTGTAACCGGAGCTGTTACACACTGTCCATTACTACAGCCAGAGGGACAACTCGAAGTCGAAGTTACTCCGTTATTACAGGTAACCAGAATTGAGCTTGTTGTACCGCCTGTGGTGGTGCTACATTTGCTGGTATTATTCGGAATAACATCAGTACCATATTTACAATCGCCAATGCCCACTGGTGTTTGGGTTAGGGGTACCGTAGGCCCGCTTCCATTACACTCGTAGCGGTTATTGCCTGGAGTACTTTCACAGAGAGCGCATTTGCCACTGGCCCCACAAGCAGAGGGGGCCTTGCATGATTCTTGGCTACTATAGGTTATTCCATTACCACACTTGGGAATGTTTGAGTTAAACTCGGCGCTACATTCGTATTTAACCGTTGTCCCAATTTTACAGGCCGAGCATTGAGTTCCACAGTGAGGGTTACAGTCTGCTTGCCGTATGTATGAAGCGGCCACGCACGATTTAAGACCGGCTGTTGCGCTGTTTAATTTACAATGGTTTTTCTGTACCCCGCCGGCGTTACAGGGTTCGCATTGCCCATTGCACTCTGTGGGGCATCCGGAATAAGAGTTTGGAGTCGTACAACTTGGGAGGCTACTTAAACCACCCCCGCCACCACCACCCCCATTTGTGCCATTACAGTACCACTTATCCACTCCCTGGTGTTTACATGTTTTACAGTTAGCGGTGCTTTGTCCACATTGCTGAGCACACCCTGCCTGTGTGGCAAAAAAACCAGTCGACGGGCAATTACTAGTAGCGGAGGCTGGTTTGGTAGGCGGAGTATTTGTCCTGGGAGTTGGCCTAGCCGTTGGCCGTTTGGTTGGAGTTCCATCGCCAACTTCATAGGCCAGAGATTTGTAGCTCTGTTTCTGATTTTTAATTATTGAGATGCTCCCAATACTGGCCACAGTCATTAAAATAAGACTGGCTAGGGCGATTGAAGTAAGCAGTTCTCCTCTCAGTTTTTTAATCATAAAAACCCCTTCATTAGGTACTATAATAATAGCCTGTTAGCGAGCAACATACAACAGAATCAGTGATGAATTTTGCTTATCAGCTCAACCTTTTAGATCACCTTCAAGAATCGGAAAAGAAGCAGGGAAATCACGAAGAATAAAACTAACTGCAACTCCAGTAAATACAGGCTTGCCAACAGAGTCGCTAAGGCTAAGATCAAAAAATTCTCACTGTGGATTGAGGGCAAAAGCCCTTTGGCCAAAAAGAATAGTACAACCAACAATAATAGTTTTTGTGTGTCAAAAAAGGGGATTTTCCAGCCAAAATATTGGGCACTCCAAACAAATATCCCTAGCAACAACAAAAATATTTCCTTGGTATCGATAAAAAATGGGCCTAGTTTCATTCGGTTATTGGTTTTATAACTGTTATTTGTCTGCCGTCCATTAAGGTGTATTCCTGAACTTCAACTACAGTTCCTTGTTCAATTCTAACGTATTTTTGCCCGCTAGTTTGGTCAATTACTGAGCTTATTCCCATTTCTGGTGGTTGAAAAAGTAAGTTCTCTGTGGCTTCTGGTGAGGTGGTTGGTAGGGGAGCAACGGTTGGGTAGGTGGCCGAATCTTGAAAAATATTGCTCAAAGTCACTGGAATTTCTTTGAGAAGATTTGGCTGGAGCATTAGCTGGTTCTCAACCAACAAGTGATCGCTGAGAAAAATTGAAAGAAACAAAGCCACAACTAGTATTAAAACAACCTTGCCCTTCGTTTTTAGCCAATAACTGTTGTTCATGGTTTTACAATACAGATAAACTGCTCACAGTGAATTATCTCTCCAGTTGAAGACATCACTGGGGTGTTAATTGTTTGATGAGTTGCCGTGTCGGGGTAAACATATCTTTGTGATTGGCTACATGAGCTATTTGGGGCACAATTCCCAATGGAGTCTGGAGGGCAACAAGCACTGCCTCCGGCAGTATTAAAAGCAAAGGCAGGGTCGCAGGCTTTACCATTAACAGTGGCTCCACAAGCCGAAAAGGTACACGGAACCCATTGAACACTCTTACCTGTATGATCTTGCACTTGTTTACATCCATTCGCCGGAGCAATTGGGGTCGGTGTGGCTATTGTGGCTGTAGGGGCTATTGTGGCTGTAGGGGCCATTGTGGCTGTAGGTCTAGTTGGAGTAGCGGTAAAACTCTGTGTTACTCTAGTTGGCGTTATGGTTGAAGCTAGGGTTGGTCTGGGGGTTGCAGTTGGCGGGAGTTTATTTGGATCGTATTTTGGTCCACCAGTTGGGCCCCCTGGTTTTCCACAAAACCACTTTGTGTACGATCCATCAATACTACACGAGGAGCAGCTGGTGCTGCACTGTTCTGTTTTTTTGCAGTTATTTGGGTCGTTGTAGGTGGTGTAGTTTCCACACCTTGGTATTTTTACGCCTGAATCCGGGTCTGGGTCTGGGCACTCATATTTTTCGGTGGTATTAATGCGGCACTTTCGGCAGGCAACAGTACAGTGACTATTGCAGTTGGTGGCTGGGGGCATGTACGAACCATATTTGCACGATGGCAGCCCACTTACTCCGCCTCCCTTGGGTGTTGGGTTGGCTTGCTGGTTCAAAGCTGCCGGTGGGTTGAGATTTTCTGCCTCGGTTGGTGGCTCTTTGGCCGAAGATCTGTACACTTGCTTGTTGTTTTTCACAAACGAGACCGTTAGAACACTTACCAAGCTTAGAAACAGCAACCCCCCAATCGCAACAGCGCTAATTATTTCCCCTCGTTTTTGTGGCCTCATCAATTTAATTCTACTAAATTATAATTTATGTCCCTGGGCACTCAGGGGAACCATCATCCTCACAGGTGGTATCGGCTGGTGGGTCTATGCAACTACTGTCGGAGACAAAACTGGTTTGGCAGTTAATTGGGCTACTCTCGTCGAAACTTGCCATCCCCATCCCACATTGAATTACTCCGGCCTTAATTTCGGTCTTAATTTTGCTTGCGCAAGTTGTGTTGTTACACTCGGCTTGGGTGTTCACACAATAATGTGTTGTCTCGTTTAGCACGCGGCACTCCGCTTGGCCCAGATAGTTCACTTTCACCTGTCCACTGAGTACAGCATTACATTTGCCTTTATTACTGGTTGGCGGAGAAGTTGGTGAAGGTTGGTTAGTTGTGGCAGTTGTTGGCGCAATGGTTACAGTGGCCATCGGTGTTGGTGTTGGCGAATTAGCGATAGTAGGTGAAGGAGAGGGTGCGGCGGTGGGCAATGCCTGCAAGGAGAGGATATCGTCTGTCTTGTTGAGCGATAACGTTTTTTGGGCCAAATTATAATCAATGCCATTCACAATGCCGTCGTTATTAATGTCGACAGCGGCATTCGTTTTGCCAATGGCGGCAAAGATCTTGGAAATGTCCCCCGAGTCCACTTTGCCGTCTGCAGGCGCCAGGTCGCCGGCATAAAACACTTTGTCCCGAATATCCAGTTGATTCAAACCAGCCTTAAAAATGAATTCTGGGTATTGGCAGTCTGGTCCGGTTTTTGCAGCGCTACAGAAGAGTTGTCCCAAGTACTTGTCTGGCTTGATAAACAAGGCATAAGGCTTGGCAAGGTCGAAATCCTGGGTTAGCATTACTAATCCTTCAAAATAGCCATTGCCAGAGTAGGTTACTTGGGCATTGGGAAAGGAAGCCACTTTGGTGGTGCCGCTATACACCTCTATTCTCATGTTTAACTTGTTTTCAGTTTGGTAACTTCCCTGAAGCTTCATTTTCATTGCCAAATTAATCCCTGTGGCTCGGCTCCTAAAGGCAAAACGTGTCCCTAGGTACATAAATAAAAGCAAACTGAAGCCAAAAACTAGCACCAATATTTTCTGTTTCATTAGAGTTGAAGGTCTTTAATGGTGGCCACTAGGTTTAATATCGGTTCGCCCTGCAAATAGGCCTTGGTATTTTCGAAATCTATTGTTAGCCGTGAGCTTAATTCAGGGTTTATTTTTTTAATTATTGCGCTCAAAAAAATTTTGTTTACCTCCCCCAAAAGCACACTATTACCGGTAATTGAGGCAATACCAGTTACAGTCGCGTGATTGTTGGTTTTTACTAAGCGAGGATAATTTTGAAAGGTCTCTCCTTTATTTAATTGCACCAGTTCCAAATTTGGGTCGAGGTTGAAACTCAAATCGGCCGCATCCACTTTCATTCTCTCTCCCCCAAGCAAATAAAAATCCACCTGCACCTGAGAATCACTCAGCTTACTCACTCGGGTGGTGTAGTAAACAGAACTGGCCACCACTTGTTCCAGGGCCTTGGTTTTTTGGGCATACAAATAAAAATCGTTCAAGCTCATTTCTGGCGGTTTGCCTTTGTTCAGTTTAGCCGTTAAACTCCTGTTTTCTTGTTGCAAAAGCTTGTTTTGCCAGTAGAAATATGCACTTGAAACTACTAACAAGAAACATAATCCAGTTAGCAAAATTGTTTTCAAAACTCTCAGCATATTACTATTGTAGCTAATCTTTAAAAATTGGCACGATCACCGAAATCGTTTGCCCGTCTTTCAAGGTATATGAGCGGGTGGTGTATTCTGTGCCGGCCGCAATTTTCACGCTTACCGCCCCCGTCTGAGAATTTTCAGCTGCCTCAACCCCCTTAAAAATGGCCTTCCACGCCAGCTTCGTAACACTCGTAACCCCGGGGGTTACTTGGGTCTTTGGAACAATCTTTGTTGGCTCAATCACGGCCACTGTCGGCTCCGTCTTGTTTACGGCCAAATTTCTTAGTGGCACTGGAGTATTGGGGATATTCGTAGGCAAAACTACCGTGGTTGGTTCCAAATAGCCGCTTGTTGGTTGGGGGGAAACAATTTGAGGAGATCTAACTGGTGCATCAACGAGCTTATATATCGAAAGCAATTTACCTTCACTTGTTTCAGTGTTTTTGGCTTGCGGTTCGGCTTTGTAGCCCTTCATCAATAATTGCAACTTCAGGCGAAAGAGGGGATTCTGAAAATTGTAGATCAAAGTGGTTACCGACAGCACAAAGAACAAAATAATAAAGAGTTTAAAGTTTTCGAATCTAATCATCTTAGTTTAACAACATATAACCCAAGCCTGGAACGAGGCCTACTCGGGAGCCGTCGGGTAAGGTTTTAATCTTCGTCGCGCCAATTTCCGCTTCTATCTCGGTTTGAGTTTTATTAATGGTCTCGTTCCAGCTCACGACTGAGGTACAAGTTGACTTGATTTTTGCCGGTTTGGGGCAATTGGGATAGGGCATATAGACAGAATAGGCGTAGGTTTGCCGCCCTTCTCCTCGGTCGTAGTCTGGTCCCACGCACAAGTACATGCGGCAGTCGGTATCGTGTTGGCGGCAGTAACCGCAGCCTATGTCTTCGGCGCAAGTGTTAATACTCTTATTGCAATTAAAACTGGCGCTTGAGGTGGAGACCGGTCCAGAGGTTCCGTTCGATTGGGGCCCTGTCATCGCCCGTGTGTCGCTACCTTCAGTTATCTCCGCCGCCCGAGGCACGTAGCTCAATTTGCTATTATTAATGAAATTAGTTATTAACAAGAGAAGAATCGCCGATACTAACAGCCAAAAACTAACCCAACCCTGAGAATGCTTTTTCTTAATCTCCATGTTACAATTCTATAGTATTTATTAGTTATATTTACAGTCAATGCAAACAACCGCTGCCTCCCTAAAGAAGAAGGACTTTATTACTTTCAAAAGTGATATTTGGCAAGTCACTTTTGTTGAGTTCTATCACCCCGGCAAAGGCCGCACTGTGGTTCGCACCCGTTTAAAGAACATTTCCTCAGGCAAAACCGCGGCCGAAGTTTTCACCTCCAACGACACCATCGAAGTCCTCGATGTTATGGCGGTTCCAGTCCAATTCCTCTATTCCACTGGTGAAGCGGTCGCTTTCATGCACGAGAAAACCTTCGAACAATACGAAGTCCCTATGTATCTAATTGAAGATTTTGTCGATCTCCTCAAAGAGGGGCAGCCGATGTTTCTTTTGATGATGGATGAGAAGGCGGTTGGTGTGCGCCCGCCCAAGCGCGCGGAGCTCAAAGTAATTGAGGCCGACGACGCGGTTAAAGGCGATACCGCCACCAATGCCAAAAAGCAGGTGACTTTGGAAACCGGAGCAAAAGTCCTCGTCCCCTTGTTTATTAAG
>Ga0172375_10011186_pt1 | contig 11472 bp, 5 predicted proteins | sample LakKiv1m_FD_114537 | JGI IMG/M metagenome (GOLD analysis project Ga0172375, IMG submission 114537) | Freshwater microbial communities from Kabuno Bay, South-Kivu, Congo - kab_092012_11.1m | ecosystem: Environmental > Aquatic > Freshwater > Lake | place: Democratic Republic of the Congo... | reverse complement strand
CACTCAGGCCTACGGCTTTTCGGTGCGCTGCCTCAGAGACTGATTATGGCTGAGCCCGTTTGATTTTGATATTGCGCCCTTTGTTTATTTTAATTTTTATTTTTGCGCCCCGTCCTTCCGCCTTGCGGCGGAAGGACTTGATTTAAAATATGGATAATATACACGAACCGCCGGTTTATCGCGCGGCCTATGAACTAACTTTGGCGGTCTGCCGTTTTGTCAAAGACTGTCACCCGGATTATAAAACGACCCTCGGCTTGATTCTCCAACAGGATGTCTTGCGTTTGGAAGCGTCGCTTTATCAAATAAACGACAGTGAGGACAACGAAGCCAAGCGTCGGGCGATTCAAAAAGCGCTGGACGCCTGTTATCAGGTGCGAATGCTCATTCGCCTACTAATTGATTTGGGTGTGATGAAAATTGAAACTAACATTAGCCTAAATTTAAAAATAGAAGAAACTTCGCGGCAACTGGCCGGTTGGAAAAAACATATCGTAATATAAAAAAGTCTTGACTTTTTAATAATAGAGTATATAATAGTCGTATATGTATAGACAGCAAATTAAACAGATAATTAAAGATTTGGACAAAAAAATAGTTTTTTTGGTGGGACCGCGGCAAATCGGTAAAACTTGGCTCGCTAAACAAGTTGGCCGCGAATACGCCAAAACAGCGTATCTCAATTATGATCGTTTTGAAGATCGAGAAATTATAAAAAAAGAGCAATGGCTTGACGATATTGATTTATTAATATTTGACGAATTGCATAAGATGAAAGGCTGGAAAAATTACTTGAAGGGTGTTTATGATACGAAGCCGGAAAGATTGAAGATTCTGGTGACTGGTAGCGCTCGTCTGGAAACATTTAGAAAAACCGGTGATTCCTTGGCGGGTCGATTCTTTGTTCATCATTTAATGCCTTTTTCTCTGGCTGAGCTTAAAAAGATCGGGGAAAAAATAAAGTCGGAAAAAAAATCAGAGAACCTAATGACTATTGACCGCTTTTTGGCCAGGGGTGGATTTCCGGAACCATTTTTAGCGACTGAAGCGATTGACGCCGCCAGGTGGCGGGGACAGTATATTGACGGTTTAATTAGAACCGATATTTTAGATTTTGAAAAAATTAATGATTTTAAGGCTATTCAATTGGTCTTAGAACTTCTTAGACGTAAAGTCGGTTCGCCCGTTTCTTATTTGTCAATCGCCGAGGATGTCGGCATTTCTCCGGTGACGGTTAAAAAATATATTACTATACTGGAGGCATTGTATATTATTTTCAAGGTGACGCCATATTCTAAAAAAATTGCCCGCTCTATTTTGAAAGAGCCGAAAATTTATTTTTATGACAATGGTCTGATCATCGGTGATGACGGCCGAAAGTTTGAAAATTTTATCGCCGTTTCTTTGCTGAAAAGCGTTCTGGGCAGAAATGATTATTTGGGGAAGAACGAAAGGTTGCAGTATATCCGAACTAAAGAAGACCGGGAAGTGGACTTTGCTTTAATCGGCGGCGAGCAGCAAATTTTGAAAATTATTGAAGTTAAGCTGTCTGAGACCGAACTAAGCAGAAATTTAAAATACTTTTCCGACAAATATGAATTACCGGCAATGCAGATCGTCAAAAATTTAAAACGAGAAAAAATAGTCGGACGCGTTCAAATCATAAGAGCTAAAGATTATTTGGAAGGATTATTTCTGTGAACCAAAGTAGACATTGGCAATGTATAAAAACATAATTTTTTATACACTGGCAATGTGTAAAATACATTGCGATAGGCCGGTTTGGCGCTGGCGCTTGGAAAAAGTGCTATAATATAGTTGTCCGATCTTATAATCGGACAGCCATAGTCAGCTCCATAGCCTGCTTGTTTTTCAAGCGCAATTTTTAAAATGCGCTCTTTCAAACGCAAGCTAATTTATTCTTTCGCTCTTAAAATTACCAGCTTGTCACTAACCGCTTAGAGCGAATAACTTTTCAACGGCTATTTTTTCGCCTTTTCCGGCAACCGCAATACCGATGGTTCCTTCAACAATCTTGGCTGGAACCTCAACTTGTGGTCGTCTACGCCTAGTGGTTCTAATGCTTGGAACCGGAACTTGAACTCCACTTACGCTACCGTGAACCGGAACACCAACACTCAGGCCTACGGCTTTTCGGTGCGCTGCCTCTAGCACTGGTTATGGCTAAAAATCATAGGAGACTTGAGTATAATCGCCGGCCGCTTTTCGTCGCAGTTTTTTTAAAGCAATTTTCGTTGTCGGCGCGTTCATTATTTTTTGCCGCAGATTGTAGGTTTGATACTTTTTCATCAAACCGAGGTAAGAATTGAAGAAAGCCGGGTCGGCGAGACGGCCGGATGAGTTCAGAGCTGTTTTGCGGATCGCCCCATAGAAATTAGTTTTAATTCGGTCACCGATATAAACGCGATGCGGCTTAATGACCGTGCCGAGAAATTTTAGGCCGCGTTCTACGGGCTGGAGGTATATTTTTTTCGGGTGCAACGTCAAATCAAGTTTATTTTTTAAATAAAAGTTGATTTTTGGTATCAAAGATTTTAGAAATTCTTTATCGGCGGAAACGAAAACCAGATCGTCAACGTAGCGTCCATAATAGCGGCATTTTAATTTTTCTTTGACGAAATGATCAAAGTCGTTCAAGTAAACATTGCCGAATAACTGCGAGGTTAAATTGCCTATCGGCAGTCCCTGACCCTCGCGGGCGTAAAACAGGCTTTTGTTTTTTGGCAGGCCTTGCCAGTCTTGATCCGAACCGCGCTGACGGCAATTTTTTGTCGGGTCATTGAAAATCACTAGTTTAAGTAAGTAAAGCAAGAGATTGGCTTTCTCCGGCTGTCTCCCGAAAAAACGGCGTATTAGTATTTTATTTTTTTGGTAAAGCCGGACGCGGTCAATGTTCATAAAGTAGCCGCTGATATCAAGTTTAAGAACATAGGCCGGCCGCCGGTAATTTCGCGAAGCGGCGCGAATAAAATAAGCGGCGCGCCGGATGCCGTAATCCGTGCCGCGATTTTTCCGGCAACTATAGCAGTCGTTAACGAAGAGTCGGTCGTAGTAAGGATTTAATTTATTGAAAATCAGATGATGGACGATACGGTCGCGAAAATCGCCGGCAAAAATTTCCCGCTTGACTGGCTCAAAAGCGATAAAGCAAAGGCTTGGTTTTATTTGATAACTTCGGTTCTGAATAGCCACCGCCAAAGCCAGCAAGTTTTTTTCCAGTTTAAGGCTGAATTGCAGGGTATTCGCTTTCCAACGTTTATAGCGGCGTGCGTCAAGATAAGCGACCATTAAAGCCGGGAGGAGGGAGCTAAAACAGGCTTCATTTATTTGATTTTTGATTTGATTTGATTTTTAAAATTTTAAATGGTAAACTATAAATAAATGATGGTTTAAACATAATATCATGAAATTCAGCCGAACTAAAAAATTGGTTCTTTTCAATAATAAAGGCGGCGTCGGCAAGACGACCCTGGCTTATAATACGGCCGTTAAATTTTCCGAACTCGGTTATAAAACCGTTCTGGTAGATCTTGATCCGCAATGTAATTTATCCAGATTATCTTTGGGCGCTTTCTTTGAAGAAAATTTATTTTCCGCTCTCCAACAAACTATTTATACGGTTTTAAGTGGCGTTATTCGCGGCGGCGCGGATATTGATAAAAGCGTAAAATTCCAACAAATTAATAATAATCTTTTTGTTCTGCCCGGCAGTTTGAAACTGTCGGAATATGAAAATTCTTTGATTTCCGCTTATGGCGAAGCGGCACAAGGCGCGGAAAGAGGCTTTTTTGTGACGAGCGCGATTGATCGGTTTTTGTCGGAAAAAGGACTAGAAGACGAAATTGATTTGTTTATCATTGATACTTCGCCTAATTTGAATCTTTTGAACAGGGTTATCCTTTTAGGAGCCGATTATTTCGCGACCCCATTGATGCCCGACGCTTTTTCGGTCCAGGGCATAGAAAATCTTGGCAATACCTTGGAAGAATGGAAAGATAATTGGAAGAAAACCGCCAAGGTTTTAGCGCGGGATAAAAAGATAGAACACAATAAAGTTTTGGACGGCGAAGGGCTGTTTATCGGTTATATCGTTAATTCTTATAATCAATATTCCAAAAAGCCGATTAAAAGCAACGAGGAATGGATAAAAAAAATACCGGAATATATAAAAAAATATTTATCGGAGAAGCATTGCCGTAACGGCCTGGTGGAAAAATCCTGGAAAAACGAACTGATTTTAATAAAAGATTATGGGCAGCTTTCTCCTTTGGCGCAGATAAAGAATAAGGCGATATTCAATCTTGACCCGTCGGTTGACGGTTTTGAAAACGTCCAGGGAACGAAAGAAAATTTGAGCCAGGCCAAGTTTGAATTTGAAAAATTAACCGGGAACATTTTAGAAATTATCGGAAAATATTAAGTCAACTATAGTTAATTTTAAAGTCGGTTTTTAGAGCAGCTGGTAAATTATTTTTACCAAATGAATAATAAGGTAAAAGAAAAAAATTTTTTATTAAGACGCTTAGTCGCGGCTTTGTTTTTCGTAGCCGGATTTTTGTTTTTTATTTCAGCGGATCAAGTGAGGGCTGTGGACGGGGTAATGAACGGGAAAACGGTTACTGGCGAGACGGACAATTACTTATTTTGGCTCCAGACCTATGATCCGGCAACGTCGCCGTATTTTTTTGATAAGTTTTTCGTGGATAAAACCGGCAATGTCGGCATCGGCCTGACCAACCCCGGCTATAAATTAGACGTCAACGGCGTCGGTAATTTCAATAGCAACCAGATCCACGGTGTCGCCACCCCGGGGACCGGTTCGGACGCGGCCAACAAGACTTATGTCGATTCGGTCGTTAACCCCGGCTCCGGCCAGTCTGGCTATTGGACCTTGAACGGCGCTAACCTATATAACAACGCCGGGACGAACGTGGGGATTGGGACGACGGGGCCTGCGAAAACATTAGAGGTTCAAGCGCCCAGTACAGCTGGAGCGGTAACTGCCCTTAACTTACTGAATCCAAATACTAGCACGGGGGCAGGAGTTTCAATCTTCATGGGACAGAGTAATGCCTATAGCGATTACGGTTCTCTCATTACCAGTACGAAAATTGGTGTTAGCAATGGGACGACTCTGCAATTACAAACACATACAGATACGACTGGAGTTTACAACACAGGTTTGTCAATAGATAAACTCGGCAACGTCGGGATTGGGACGACGGCGCCGGGGGCAAAGTTGGAAATTATGACTACTGCAACAAACTCTTTGTTTGATGCTTTAGTATTATCTAATAATTACGCAAACGATGTTAATACTGGGGTTGGTTTATATTTTGCACCCAATGGAGCGGGGTATACTAGTGCAAGAACAGCAGCAATAAAATCTTATCAAGACGTTGCAGGAAATTATGCTGATTTGAGATTTTATACTTCTCCGGGAGGTACGGTTCAGGAAAGGTTACGAATTACAAGCGCAGGCAATATCGGGATTGGGACGACGAATCCTGGGGCGACATTAGATGTGAATGGTTCAATTTATCCAACAACAAACTTAGCGGGTTCGCTCGGAAGTGGAACAAAATATTGGTCAAGTAGTTATATAAATGGGATTAATTTAGGAAATGGAAGTATTACGGGAGTATATCAAATAAGATCCTATTCTACTGACCTTCCTTTCTATATTGCCAATTCAGAAATGATGAGACTGTCAGCCGCCGGGAATCTCGGCATCGGTCTCACCAACCCCGCCTACAAACTGGATGTCGCCGGCGTCGGCAACTTCGGCAGTAACCAGGTCCATAACGTGGCTACCCCAGGCACCGGCTCGGACGCCGCCAACAAGACTTATGTCGATTCCGTCGTTAACCCCGGTTCCGGCCAGTCTGGCTATTGGACCTTGAATGGCACTAACCTATATAACAACGCCGGGACGAATGTGGGGATTGGGACGACGAATCCCTCAGGACAACTTGATGTTGGTTATGGAACTAATGGGAATACAGTCGGAGATTTAGTTGTTGATAAAACTGGCTCAGGAACTATTTTTATAGGGCGCCAGTCACCCACTAGTGGTGATAATACAACGCTTATTTTTAGGGATAGGTTAAATAACATAAAATCAAGATGGGAAAATGCAGGTTCAGGTAGTATTGGTTTTGGAAACTTTAGTGACGGTTGGGGTGTAAAAATTCAGACTGGTGCTATTTCTGGCGCAATCGGTAACATAGGTTCATTATTTAAAGTTGATTCTACGGGTTTTGCTAGTCCGACAGCGGTTTTTATGGGCGGCAACGTCGGGATTGGGACGACGGCGCCGGGAGGTAGGCTACAGGTTAATGCTGATAATACGCATCGAGTTATAATTACTGACGGTACCGTTGCTGGAAATATATGGCCAGTCAGTGGCGAGTTTGATATTTCAACGGAAACCAATCATCCGATTAATTTTCTTACAAAACAACAATACCGAAAGACCATCAAAAAAGATGGAAAAGACGGCATCAACACCACCAACCCCGGCTATAAACTGGACGTCAACGGCGTCGGTAACTTCGGCAGTAACCAGATCCACAGCGTCGCCACCCCGGGCACTGGTTCGGACGCCGCCAACAAGACCTATGTCGACTCGGTGGTTAATCCCGGTTCCGGCCAGTCCGGCTACTGGACTTTGAATGGCGCTAATCTGTATAACAATGCCGGGACGAATGTGGGCATCGGGACGACCGCGCCGGGCTATAAATTAGATGTGAATGGCAATACAGTTATAAGAAATACTTTGTCTATATTAGGTCGCAATGATATATATTTTGGAAATGCAGATGATGGGGCGGGGCTTCGTTGGGTTTTGAGGACAAACACTACTGCAGAATCGGGGTCAAATGTAGGAAGTGATTTCGAATTTATCCGAAGAAGTGATACGGGAACCAGTTTAGGAACAGCAATGGTTTTACAAAGAAGCACCGGCAACGTCGGAATTGGGACGACGAATCCGGGGGCGAAACTGGATGTTAAAGGAACTTACGAACTTAAAATTAGCACAGAACAAGGCGTCCAAGGAGAAATTCCCGCAGGTATTTCATATTATGGTCAAGGGAATAGTATGTCCATAATTGGAGATGGGGCTGGGACAAATGGAAATAAACTTACCTTGAATTATTATAACGGTTCGTCGTGGCTATCCGGGCTTGATCTTGCCAATGTTGCAAGTGGTTATGGAAACTTGTTGCTAATGAAGTCTGGCGGCAACGTCGGGATTGGGGCGACGGGACCTCGTGGCAAACTGGATGTTGCTTGGTCTGGTACTGATACTGGAAATATATACTTTGGAGATTGGACAAACGGATGGTCTTTTGGCGAGAATGTGGATGCTTCAATGAGGATATATAAAACTTCAAACGGAACAACCTTAACACCTCTAGTAACAATCTTAAACGGCGGCAACGTCGGCATCGGCTTGACCAATCCAGCCTACAAACTGGACGTCGCCGGCGTCGGTAACTTTGGCAGCAACCAGGTCCACAACGTGGCTACCCCGGGTACTGGTTCGGACGCGGCCAACAAGACTTATGTTGACTCAGTCGTCAATCCCGGTTCCGGCCAGTCCGGCTACTGGACCTTGAACGGCGCTAATCTGTATAACAACGCCGGGACGAATGTGGGGATTGGGACGACTAATCCGGGTTATCTATTACATATTAAAAAAGACCAAAACGCATCAACAGATTTTACTATTGAAAATGCGACAAATGACACTAATGCGCGTTCCTTGGTGCGGGCTGGAGTGCCTGGAGGGTCGACCTATTTCGGAAGCGCCCAATCGAATTACACGGCCGTCTCAGATTTTACCTCATCAGGTTTTATCGGTTCAGACGGTTCGCTTACTAACGGTTTTGTTATTAGGACGGGTGCAGGAGGAATAAGATTTAACCCAGGCGGAGCAGAAGCAATGAGAATAGCAAACACCGGCAACGTCGGCATCGGCCTGACCAATCCCTCTCAAAAATTGGAAGTTAGTGGTACAATAAAGAAGCAGAATAGGACCATGGGCAGCAAGCAGATCCAGATTTCCAGCTCCTGGACCACGGTCCTCACCATCACGATGGCGGCCCATACCAGCGCGACGGTCAACTTATCTTATGGCGGGAACGACTGGTCTAGCCACAGCGCGACCAATTATCGCGCGCAATATATCGTCCGCGACGGGAGCGGCGGGTATGGCGATCCGGGCTCAATCATCTCGGAATTCAACGACACGGGGACGGGGAATGATTACATCCAGGGTCAGATAGTCAATGCCGGCAGTAACATCTATTATATCCAACTTAAGACTAATGACGGCGGCGACGGCTTTGTCGGCGGCAACAGCACGCCCAATTTCCCCTTGGAATATGACATTGATGGCGTCTATTCGGCGGCCAGCTAATCTTTATGGTTAAGCCTTTGCGAAAACTGATAGTCATCTTCTCTCTGCTTTCCTTAGCGGCCGGTTTTCCCGTGCAAGCGGCGACTTATAATACCCTCTGGGGGAATGTTGGCGTTGGAAATATCGCTCCCTCATATTTATTAGACGTGAACGGCGTTGGTGACTTCAGCGGCTATCAGATCCATGGCGTGGCCACGCCAGGGACTGGCACGGACGCGGCCAACAAGACTTATGTTGATTCGGTCGTTAACCCCGGTTCCGGCCAGTCCGGCTACTGGACTTTGAACGGTTCTAATCTCTATAACAACGCGGGGACGAATGTGGGAATCGGGACGACGGCGCCGGGGCAAAAGCTGGAAGTGTTGTCCAGTGCGGGTTATAACACCTATTTCTCTAATGGTACAAATAAAATGGCAGTATATGTCGGTAATACAGGCTCATATACGGGAAGTTTAATAACAACTTACGATAACAGTCCGCTAGGATTTTCAACAAATCAAGGAACTGGAGCAATGATAATTTCAACCTCCGGCAACGTCGGGATTGGGACGACGAATCCAATTTATAATTTACATACGGTTGGGACCATTGCAGCAGATACCTTACATTTAGCTTCTCGGGCAGACGGATATTACGGTGTAGAATTAAAAGCGTTAGATGATGGAGTCAACGGACACACTCTTGGAATTTTTTCGAGAGAAACTCCTACCGGCGCATATACACAGACGGTTACCGTTTTAAATAATGGCAACGTTGGAATCGGGACGACTAATCCTGAAGCGCCACTCACTGTTGTTGGTCAGACCGTTATTCGTTCTGGAAATCAATTACGACTTCGTAATGCTGCCAATAATTATGATTTTGATATTCAGCAAATTGGTTACACCTTACAATTTGGTAGCGCCAATATGGCAAATATAGCCATAACATATGATTTAAATGGTCTCGTCGGCATCGGTCTCACCAACCCCGGCTATAAACTGGATGTCGCTGGCGTCGGTAATTTCGGCAGTAACCAGATCCACGGCGTCGCCACTCCAGGTACCGGCACGGACGCGGCCAACAAGACTTATGTCGATTCGGTCGTCAATCCCGGTTCCGGCCAGTCCGGCTATTGGACCTTGAATGGCGCTAATCTCTATAACAACGCCGGGACGAATGTGGGGATCGGGACGACGGGTCCGGGGAACAAACTACAAGTTGTTGGCACGGGCACTTTGTCAGCTACTGGTGCACAAATTAGAGTTGGGGACGGGGGCGGTGCAAATGCAAAGGAACTATGGATTGGGTATGACACGACGAATGATTTATCATACATACAATCCATACATCAAAATACTGGTTATACGGCACTAGCGTTGCAATCAAACGGCGGCAACGTCGGGATTGGCACTACGGCGCCCAATGCAAATTTAGAAGTTAATGGAGCTATTAGGGTCAAGCCAGCAGCGACTAACGGGTATGCGACTATTACCGGAAATGCAAATGGAGCAATATATTCTTCTAATGGCGATCTAATATTTTATACAAATAATGCTGTTTATGATACATATTTCAGAAGCGCAAATGGCGCGGTTAATAATTTAGTTATAAAAGATTCCGGTAACGTCGGGATTGGAACTACCGCACCGGGAAGTAAATTGGATGTTCAGGGGACAGGGGCCGCGCCCGCAAGCTCCGGAACAACACCTAGTGGGATAACGAGATTTCGAGCCACTAATACAAATATAGTTTTAGATACCGGTGCCTTGGGTGTTTCCCCGTGGAGTTATTGGTTACAAGTAGCAGATTCTACCATCTTATCTCAGACATATCCCCTAATTATTAATCCTAATGGCGGCAACGTCGGCATCGGTCTCACCAACCCTGCCTACAAACTGGATGTCGCCGGCGTCGGTAACTTTGGTAGCAACCAGATCCATGGCGTCGCCACTCCGGGCACCGGTTCGGACGCGGCTAATAAGACCTATGTTGATTCAGCTATTTCCAGCGGCTCGGTCACTAATGCCGACACGGTGGACAATTACCATGCTTCCGGCGCGGCTAACTATGTCACTAAATTCAATTCCAGTAACAATACCCTAAACAGTTCCTTGATCTATGATAACGGGACTAATGTCGGGATTGGGACGACGGGGCCGAACACAAAATTAGATATTAGAACAACATCAAGTCAAACCAACGGTTTATATATTGGACCAGCCGGAGCCGCTAATCATAGTTATGTAATTATTGATAAAACCGCTGGTTATGATGGTGGAATTATATGGCAAATTGGCGGAGCAACTAAATGGCAGCAAGTCCAGGATGATAATGGAGATATGCATTGGTACGGCTATAATGCTCCGGCCGGAACAAAAGTTACTTTTCAAGGAGGCTCCGGCAACGTGGGGATAGGGACAGCAGTCCCGGCAGTGAAACTAGACGTTTCTGGAGCTATTAAAACAAGCAGATTAGGTCATTATGGTACGTATAATTCCGCTGAGGTCCAGGGCATTTGGTCAATATCAGAATCTTATCCAATCAATGCTGGCGCCAATACTTTCGGCAACCAATATGGCATAGGCTATGCCTATAGCACTAACGGTGGTGCGCCTTTTAGTGGTGTTCACCAAATAGTATTCACAAATAATGGCGGAATTGGTGCGTCTATTGGTTTAGACGGCAGGGCTTATTTCGCCGGCAACGTCGGCGTCGGCGTCAGCCCCAGCTATAAACTAGACGTCGCCGGCGTTGGCAACTTCGGCAGCAACCAGATCCATAACGTCGCCACTCCGGGTACCGGTTCGGATGCGGCCAACAAGACCTATGTCGATTCCGTCGTTAACCCCGGCTCTGGTCAGTCCGGCTATTGGACCTTGAATGGCGCTAACTTATATAACAACGCCGGGACGAATGTGGGCATCGGAACGACGAATCCCAGTTATAGATTAGATGTCCAGGGCGGAAATTTTGGTGTCAGTGGCACCGCTTATATCGGCGGTAATACCATCAACTTCGGCGACGGCACTTCTATCACCACTGAT
>Ga0172375_10011184_pt1 | contig 11473 bp, 9 predicted proteins | sample LakKiv1m_FD_114537 | JGI IMG/M metagenome (GOLD analysis project Ga0172375, IMG submission 114537) | Freshwater microbial communities from Kabuno Bay, South-Kivu, Congo - kab_092012_11.1m | ecosystem: Environmental > Aquatic > Freshwater > Lake | place: Democratic Republic of the Congo... | reverse complement strand
GTGTGGTACCGTAACTCTCTCCGATGAGGAATTTTGGAGAAGACCACCGTTGATAACGGGTGCAGTATAAACGAATAAAATCACCTACCGACTCGATATCGCCTTTTAATCCCAAGAAAGGTTTCGCTTTCTCGCCAGGCACAACGCGGCTGTAACCGGTGCTGATGGGATCAATGAAGACAAGATCGGTTTCAGCAAATAGAGAATATTGATTGTCCACCAGCTTATAGGGTGGCGCGAGTGGAAAACCATCTTTGTCCATGAGAACATGCTTTGGTCCAAGCATCCCCATATGCAACCAAACCGAAGATGAACCAGGTCCTCCATTAAAGGCAAACGTGATCGGACGTTGGCTATGATCATCCACATCATCACGATGATAGGCGATAAAGAAGATGGATGCTTTTGCTTTTTCACCCTCCGATACTCCTTCGTCTTCCCCTTTTTTCTCCTCTTCTCGTTTGAGTACGATTGTGCCGCATGTAACCGAATAGGGTATATTTTCGCCTTGGATAGTAATCGTGTGTTTGGTTTCAACTAATAGGTCATTGGGTTCAGCGAGTTTTTCTTTGGGGTTGTCATTTGAACTGGTTGTGTCTTTCTCATCGGTCATTGGGTTCATCCTTTTCACTATTAAGGAAATTATCGTTATGCTTTATTGACACTTGTCATGAAAGGCGAAGTTTCTAAATATTTTCGAGTTCCTCTTTGGTCAACTCTGAGCGGATATTGCCGGTATTCAATGTTCCAGTCGGTTCGAACATCATTACCCAAACTTCCTCATCTGCGATCGGTTTATGTTCAACCATTCTCGGAACGATGAAGAATTCTCCCTCCCCTAAATTAATCTCTTGGTCGGGTAAAGCAATCTTTAAATTGCCTTTGATGACCATAAAGAATTCATCTTCGTTATCATGATGATGCCAGATGAACTCGCCTTTCAATTTAGCGATCTTGATTTGCTGCCCATTTAGTTCACCGGCAATCCGTGGTTGCCAGTATTCATTGATCAGTTCAAATTTCTCGATTAGATTCACTTTCTGTGTGGTCATAATTTGTTTATCCTATCACTTGTTGTCCAATTAATTGTCTATGAATGGTTGATTATATCCTGGAATTTATTTTTTCTTCAATCAAAAACCAGCGTTTTTGGAAAAAGTTGAAATTATTTTCTCTCCTGCGAAACGCTTGTTATACAGGTCTTTTTTTTGATATAAAGCATCACCTCCAATATTTTGGAGGTGATGCTTTTCTGTAATTTGTAATTTTGATCTAATAATTGAATTTTTGAACTATTTCTTGTCTTCTTCGGATTTTGTTTCCTTGGGTGCTTTATTCTCTTTCATTGACCCTTTACCTCTTAATAATCGCACTAGCCACCAAAGCGCTGCCACAGGCAACACGAACAATGGTACGAAGATTATCATGATCCAGATCAAGGCATCAATCAAGCCGCGGGTGATGCTTCCCAAGGTGGAGAAGGCGGTATCGAAGGTCTTGCCGGGATTCCAGGGTTTGGGTGTGGGAGTCGGGGTGGGCGTAAAGGTTGGTGTTGGCGTCAAGGGTAAAATCTCGGGTTCCAGATAGACGGTGATGGTGGAGTAAGAGGCGCGATCGAAGAGGTAATTCATACGCCCTTGCACCTGTTCGATTTCTGCTTCGACGCTCGATAATTGTTCGTTGACCTTAAGGGCTTCTTCGACGGTATTTGCCTGTTCAAGGAATTCTCGGATGCGGTCGCGGGTAGCTTTTAGGTTGGTGAGGCGTGATTCGAGATCGACGTATTCATCGGTTACATCCTGTCCGGAGGCGGTTTCGTTTTGGACGCGTAAGGCGATACCGCGCAAGCGACGTAATGCAAATTCAAATTCATCCACTGGCACACCGATCGTGATAGCAGCATATTTATAACCTGATTGTCCTTCATCTTGGTACCATATTCGATTGCTGATGATATAGCCGCGCACATCTTCAACTAATTGAGTGACGCGGTCAATGGCGATATCAGTGTCCTCTACAAGCAAGTTGACTTCAGCATTCTTAATGATCAGTCGATTGGGTTGTTTGGCGCTGGTTAAGGGGACATTGGATGAAGTTTGCACTTCTCCAGCCATGGTGGGCATTGCAGTTGCTTGTAAAAGGTCCGCTTCACCCTCAGCGGGCATTTCCATGACTGGAGCTTCGATTTCTTTCTCGACTGATTCTTCATATATGGTTGCCTGCATGCCGCTTTCCTCAATAAAAGCAGGCGCAGAAGCCGGTGCACAACTTGCAATGATTAAGCAAAGAGTAGCAGTGAATGTTATTAGGATTACAGAACGGTTTTTCATTTCATCTTCTCCTTAGGTGGTTTTTTTACGATCCTACCGGCAGATCTCTTTACGCTTTGATCAAAAAACTAAGCATATTACACTCACTTAACGATGAAACAGTTGTCTGAGTTCCCTATTTCATAATTCTTACCAGCGCTGATGAACTTGATGGCGGATATATTGGTCATAGATCGAATAGATCCGTTCCATCGAATCATCACTTAAAGGTGGTAGATCGCTAACTTGCGCATTTTCAATGGCTTGTTTGGCGTTTTTCGCGCCTGGGATAGCTAATGTAACTGCATCGAACATCAAGATCCAACGTAATGCGAATTGTGCCATACTTATACCCTTTGGAACAAGATCACGTAATTCATCTACCGCTTGTAACCCGCTCTCATAATCAACACCTGAGAAAGTCTCTCCGACGTCAAAAGCTTCTCCCTGACGGTTGTAGTTGCGATGATCATCTTTTGGGAATGTGGATGACTGGCTCATTTTACCACTCAGCAAACCACTGGCTAAGGGGACACGTGCTAGGATAGCTACTTTTTCTTGTCGAGCAAGCTGGAAAAATAGTTCTGAAGGACGGATGCGAAACATATTAAAAATAATTTGCACAGATTGAACGTTAGGATATTGGATCGCTTTGATCGCTTCCTCCACTTTTTCCACGCTGACCCCATAATACTGCAGTTTTCCAGCTTGGACCAGTTCATCAAGGGTACCAAAGACTTCCGGCATATAATAAACCTGTGGTGGTGGGCAGTGTAATTGTAATAAGTCGATCGTCTCCACTTGCAGATTTCGCAGACTGCGTTCGACAAAAGCGGTTAGCTTCTCTCGATTGTATCCCTCGGCGATATGTGGATCTAGCCTTCTGCCTGCCTTTGTTGCCACATAAATACGTTCGCTGCGTTGTTTTAGCGTTCGAGCGATGAGCTGTTCACTGCGTCCATCGCCATAGAAATCGGCTGTATCGATGAAATTAACTCCTTTATCGATGGCAGCATGCAATGCCAACAACGCGTCTTCTTCCGAAACGTGTCCCCATTCAGCGCCAATCGCCCAAGCGCCGAAACCAATTTCGGATACTTGCCAACCAGTCCGTCCAAAACTTCTGTAATTCATGCTTACCTCTTTTCACTGAGTTCGATTTATAATACCATTATAGCAAGCTTTAGATAATTCATTCAAAAAGGTAAGAAGCATGAAGATCATCTATCAACCAATTGGGATTATTCATTCTCCATTTCTGGAAATTAATGGTATGCCGATCCAACCTCGAGCAGCTAAAGGCGCGCGTGGCAAGGTGGAGGTTTTTCAAGAATATACAGCAGGGCTAAAGGATCTAGATGGCTTCTCCCATATTTATTTGATTTATCACTTTCATCGAAATCAGGATTACCAATTGATCGTGACACCTTTCTTGGATACACAAGCGCGTGGTCTCTTTTCTACTCGAGCTCCTAGAAGACCTAACCCGATTGGTATTTCGGTAGTCAATTTGATTTCTGTTGAAGCGAATATTATCGAGATCGAGAATGTGGATGTGCTTAATGGAACACCACTTTTAGATATTAAACCATTTATCCCCGATTTTAATGCCCAAGGTGAGATTAGAGTTGGCTGGGTTGAGCAAGCGCGCAGTCATATTAGTAAAAAGAATTCCGATGGGCGATTTTCTGATGATTAAGAAGTGAAATGATCAAGATAATATATGAAAAGGAGTTTTTATGCACATCTTTCGAGATGATGATGCAAATTTAGAGTTGGTGCGTAACAAAACAATTGGAATAATCGGCTACGGAAATCAAGGGCGTGCGCAAGCATTGAACCTACATGACAACGGGATGGATGTAATGATTGGTAATCGACCGGATGTATATGCCAAGAAGGCTCATGAAGATGGCTTTCAGTGCTTATCGATTATCGAGACAGTCAAAAAAGCTCAAATTATCATGCTGTTGATTCCTGATGAAGAGATGCCGAAGGTTTTTGAACATCATATCTTGCCGGGGATTAAAGTTCCATGTACGCTAGTTTTTGCGTCCGGATATAATATCGCTTTTAATCAATTAGCGCTTCCGCAAACTATTGATGTAATCCTGTTAGCGCCGCGTATGATTGGCGCTGGTGTTCGAGATCGCTTTGTTAATGGAAAAGGATTCCCTTCGTTTATTGGTGTAGAGCAAGATGTTTCGGGAAATGCACGCCATACAGCATTAGCGCTGGCAAAAGGAATTGGTTCAACTTCTTTTGGTGTGGTAGAGGTCACCTTTAAACAAGAAGCAGAATTGGATTTGTTTACTGAACAGTGCTTTGGTCCCGCGTTTGGGAATGTACTCACGACTGCTGTTGATTTATTGTTGGAATTAGGTTATCCGCCGGAAGCGGTTCTTTTGGAATTGTATATGTCGGGTGAATTAGCGTACACATTTCAGAAAATCGCAGAAATGGGAATCATGGCTCAGATCGGTCTGCATTCCCGCACAAGTCAGTATGGTTCGTTGACAAGAGGAACTAGTTTTTTAATCCCTGAAATCCGTGAACGAATGGAACAAGGTTTTGATGATATCCGCAGCGGAAGATTTGCGCGTGAGTGGCTTGCGGAACAAGAGAATGGCGCCGCTACGCTTGATATGATGAGGGAAGTTGCCACCAATATGCCTTTAAATAAACTTGAAAAAGAATTATTAGAAGTGACTGGAGGAGAATCTCAGTTCGAGGAGACAGATACAGGGGATATTGATGAAATGGAAAAATTTGAACCAGACATTTTAAGAAGCGATTTGGAGAATGATGAGTTAATGAAAGACTTAAAGAGGTTTTTGACTTTTTGCGAATCTGATGCAAAGTTGGTCCAATTTGCTGAAACCACTTCAATATGTATTCAATATCAGATTGAAAAACCGGAGATCCCTTTTTTTATGCAGTTTAATGATGGGAGAATCTTGACAGATTTTGGTGATCCTGAAACTGAAGCGAGCATCACCCTTTTAATGGATGCAGAATTAATGGACAAAATTTTTTCCCGAAAAACTAATCCTATGCGAGCTGCATTGAGCGGCAAATTACGCTTCAAAGGGGATACACGATTAGCGATGCGGGTTCAAAAAATACAAGATGATTTATGTCGCCTTTATATAAAGGCTCGAAGTTAGATTCGATCAGGTAAAATTAATACGGTCATGCACAATAAGGTTTCAAGACGTATGTTTTTGAAAGGGACTGCTATATTTGGCGCCGCTTCTGTTCTAGCTGGTTCAGGTTACCGTCATCTTTACAACTTGAACAAAAGGGATTATCAACCTGAAGGTCGTCAATCTTATCTGGCAGGTATCCAGCCTCTGGACAATCAAGGGAATGTCCCCAATATTTTGCTGATTTGTCTGGATGATCTTGGTTTTGGTGATTTATCCATTTTCACAGAAACTCCCATAAACACTCCAAATATCGAACAATTAGCACATGATGGTACAAGTTTCTCGAATTTCTACTCCTGTGCACCGCTATGTTCTCCTTCGCGTGCAGGAATGCTTACCGGGCGTTATCCTGTTCGTACCTTAGTTCCAATGCCGCTTTATCATGCTGGTTCACCAATGGATATAATCTTCAATTTGGGTGGTGTGTATGCCTGTGGCGTGCGCGGCATTCCAGAAGATGAGATCTTGTTGTCAGAAGTATTAACGGCGCGAGGATATCGCACTGCTCTGATTGGCAAGTGGCATCTAGGAGATCGTTCTCCTAGTTTGCCAAATGAGAGAGGCTTTGATTATTTCTTTGGAGCCTATTACAGTAATGACGATAGTCCATATGCGATCTATCGCAATGATCAGGTCGCAATCAAAGCGCCAGCAGATCAAAACACATTAACGCAAAGATTGACTGAAGAAGCGCTGCAGTTCCTTGAGGGGAATCATGATAAACCATTTTTCCTATACTACGCGCAGCCATTCCCGCATATTCCCCTGCATGCTTCTAAGGAATTTCAAGGAAAGTCAAAAGCGGGTCTATACGGCGATGTTGTGGAAGAAATTGATTGGAGTATAGGAAAGATACTTGACTTTATTAAACAGAATAGTTTGGAAGAGAATACCTTAGTAATTTTTACGAGTGATAATGGTCCTTGGTGGCAAGGAAGCGCTCATGGTTTACGTGGACGTAAAAACCATATTTTTGAAGGCAGTTTTCGTGTTCCTTTGATCTTGCGTTATCCTGGAATTATTCAGTCTGGCTCCATTTGTCCTGCATTAACAATGAATATTGACCTGTTCCCAACCTGTCTGGATATTGCTGGTATTGATCTTCCTAAGGATCGCATCATTGATGGAAACAGTTTGTTTCCCATCTTGAGGGATGAAAATACCTTAGGACATGATACGCTTTATTTCTACAAGGGCGATACCTTATTAGCGATGCGTCAAGGGGATTGGAAATATATCAGACGCCATATGACTGATAATGGCGGTTATGCAAGTTTGAGGCAAGGACCTTTTTTATTTAATCTTGTAACTGATCCTTATGAGTCTTATAGTCTAATTGAATCTCATCCGCAAATTGCAAAAGAAATGCTTGAGCAAATGCACACTTGGGATCAGGAACTGACTAATAATCTACGTGGATGGTTGGATTTAACTTAAGATAAAAACAGTCGATAATGAATCCTGACGTTTTTTGGAGAATATCATGGAGAAACACAACAACTTTAAAGAGCAAATTAATTCAATTGAAGAAACTAAAGAGAATGGTTTGGATGAACGAAATAAGAAAAATTGGTGGATCTTATCGATAGTTGTAAGCGTACTTTTGGGTGTCATTTTATTCTATGAATTGTATAAGGAAGCGCATACAGAGCCACCGCTCAATCAAATTACCAACCCAGAAAAATTGCATGAATATCTCGAAGCGAATTGGAAAACACGCCATGATCCAGATGCAATCATCTTACCAACAGGAATTTATTTAGAATCGCTTCGTTTTGTTAATGACTCAGATGTACATCTAAGCGGATATGTTTGGCAAAGGCGAACAGATGGTATTCATGATCCTCTTTCGGAAGGATTTATTTTTCCTGAACAGGTAGATTCTATCATTGAACCAAGGGAGGCGTACCGGGTGAGAGAAGGCGATGAAGAAGTAATTGGATGGTACTTTGAAGGAGTGTTTCGACATCACTATGACTACAAAAGATATCCCTTCGATCACAAGAGCGTCTGGCTACGGATTTGGCCTAGAGATATCAATGAAAATTTAATCTTGGCGCCCGATTTTGGTTCATATCCTTGTCCTGATAATCCAAACCAAAGTTGTACAGGAGAAGATGATATTTTTGGTGTATCTGAATTTATTGTGTTGGATGAATTTGAGAGTGATCAAACTTATTTTGATTACTTCTTAGCCAGTTATACTTCCAACTTTGGGATTTATAATGATATCGGACAGGATGATCTTCCTGAATTACGTTTTAATTTGCTCTTACGTCGTAAAAGCGAAGATGCATTCATTCTCTTTATTATCCCTTTGATCGTTGTAACAATCCTGACCTATATCACTTTGATGGTTACTACAAGCGTAGAGGTGAAATCCTCCCGTTTTGGATACAGCGTTTTTGAAGTCATCAAGATCATTTCCGCATTGATCTTTGTTGTGATCATCTCTCAGGGTCAGATTCGTGAAAAATTTCCTGGCTCGGGATTTGTTTTTCTGGAGATGTTTTATTTTCTGATTTATATTATGCTTTTGATTGTAGCAGCTAATGCCTATTTGGTCAGTTTACCAAAATCAACCGAATGGAAATTGATCAGCTATGAAGACAACTTGATCCCGAAAGTAACTTTTTGGCCATTCCTTTTAGGTGTTTTATTGTTGATCACGATCATTTATCTTTAGATAATTAGGGAAAAATTGTAAGATAGGCTTTGATATATAAATGTGAATTTTTTCAATGATAATAGAGCTACTATTGTTTTTCCCATAGGAGTTAATTAATGAAAGAACTAACCTCTCGTCAACGTTTACTGCGTGCGATAAATTACGAAGAAACTGACCATATCCCGTGCTGTTTTATGAGCTTTTCAGCTTTACGCAATCGTTTGGATGATGATATCTATAAGTTATCTAAAGCGGAATTAGATATGGGATTGGATTCGATATTATTTTCTCCTTATTTGCCGCGCCGGGCGCGACTGGATCATCCTGATTTACGCGGCTTGCCGATAGAATTTCACGAAGATGTGGAGCTGCGAGAGTGGCGTGATGAAGTTAAAGGCGGTTACGATCTCCTATACAAAGAATATCACACTCCAGCAGGGATATTGAGAACTGGAGTGCGCTTATCCGCAGATTGGATGCATGGCGATCATATTCCCTTCATTGATGATTATCAGGTACCGCGTCAATTGGAGCCTTTGATTAAGGGTCCGGAAGATTTAGATGCTTTGCAATTCTTACTGCAACCACCTGCGGACAATATCAAGGATTATTATGATCGAGAAATTAGCAAAGCTATATCTTTTGTGGATGAGTTTGGGTCTTTGCTTGTCGGCGGTTGGGGAGTGGGAATGGATATGGCAAATTGGCTGTGTGGTATGGAGAACCTAATGGTCGCTGCCATGACTAAGACCGAGTTTGTGGAAGATCTGCTTGAAATCATTCACCGATGGAATCTTGTCCGAATGAAGATGGTTTTATCTAGAGGGGTGGATTTGTTTATTAAGCGCGCCTGGTATGAAGGTTCAGATTTTATTGTACCGAAGTTTTACAAAGACGTCATTCTGCCTCGTTTGAAGGAAGAGGTTGAATTAGCGCACGATTTGGGGGCGCGCTTTGGATATATCTGTTCGAGTGGATTGACGCCGATGCTGCCCTTTTTCGAGGAATCTGGTATGGATGTATTGATCGGTGTCGATCCAGTTCAAGGGACACAAACAGACATGCCATTATTAAAAGAAACCTTTGACGGAAAAATATCGCTTTGGGGCGGCGTTTCTGGCGCGGTGACGGTAGAAATGGGATCGGAACAAGAGATACGAACTGCCGTTCAGGAAGCGGTGGATATATTAGGACCAAAAGGATTTATATTATCCCCGGTCGATAATATCACCGTTGATGAACCGCAAACTTGGAAGAACGTGGATATCTTTATCGATGAGTGGAAAAAAATTAGATAAAACGACATATCACCGGTGGAAGTTGAATTTCCGAATATTGTAATGAAGTGATCAGCGTCATGAAGCAGCGTAAACGAACCCCAATCTTTATCCTTTCAATCGCCGTATTTCTCATCTCATGTTCTATAGTTAGTGCAATATTTGAAGGTGAAGTAGGTCTCAATCCTGTGATCTCATCAACTAAAGCATTTTCCTTAGATCCAACGCTACCATTCACATCAACATCTTTGGCGCCTTCAGAAATTCCAACGACATCGCCTAAAGAGAAAACTGGTACAGCTACTTTGGATTCTTCCTCCAAGTCGTTTGATATATTGCTCTTTGCGCCTCTACAATCTACCAAAACTTATTTGATGAATCGGGAAGGCATTCAACTCTATGCTTGGTCTAGTGACTATAAACCAGGAAATTCGGTCTATCTCTTGGAAAGCGGTAACCTCTTACGCACTGCTACGATCCATTCGGATCTATTTGACTCGGGTGGTATCGGTGGGATCGTGGAAGAGATTGCTCCTGATAGTTCTATTGTTTGGTCGTATGCGTATGCGAATAAGCAGGTGCATCAGCATCATGATATTGAATGTTTACCTAATGGGAATATCTTAATGATCGCGTGGGAAGCAATATCTAAAGATGAAGCGATTGCTTCAGGACGTGATCCAATTTATGTGACTCAAAAAGGACTTTGGTCGGATCATTTGATCGAAGTTGATCCCAAGACCAATCAGATTGTTTGGGAATGGCATGTTTGGGATCACCTTATTCAGGATCATGATGCTGCAAAGAAAAATTATGGCATTATTGCCGATCACCCGGAACGGATCAATCTCAATTATTTCAGCGGTAAGCGCGGCAGCCCAGATTGGAATCATATCAACGCTGTCGACTATAATCCCGAACTAGATCAGATCTTGCTTAGTGTGCGCGGCTTTAGTGAGATTTGGATCATTGATCATAGCACAAGTATCCTCGAATCTGCAGCGCACTCTGGTGGGAATTATGGAAAGGGTGGCGACCTTCTTTATCGATGGGGGAATCCTCAGACGTATGGGGCAGGCACAGAGGCAGAGCAGGCTTTCTATGGACAGCATGATGCACAGTGGATTCAAGGTGGTTTTCCAGGAGAAGGGAATATCCTTGTTTTCAATAATGGAATGGGGAGAGAAAATGAACTTTATTCCACGATTGATGAGATGAAGCCTCCTTTGATGGTCAATGGTAATTATGAAAGGGAACCGGGGGAAGCTTATGCCCCTAAAAAGTTGGTCTGGCAATACAAGGCTGAGCAACCCAAGAGTTTTTATGCTGATCATATTTCTGGCGCTCAGCGTCTCCTCAATGGAAATTCATTGGTTTGTGATGGGGTGCATGGGATATTTTTTGAGGTTACTCCGCAGAAAAAAGTTGTTTGGCAGTATGATTTTGGTGGCGAAGTATTTCGGGTAACAGGTTTTTCTCTTGAAGATGAGAGAATTCAGAACTTGAGTTTACGACCATCTGGTGAGGTAGAGGTTGAGTTGGGTACGATGAAAAACCTCACGCAACAACCTGAAGGAACCAAGGATTTAGGTAAACAAAGATTACCTCCTCAAAATGCGATTGATGCATGTCAAGGATTAGATCTGGGCGATATTTGCACACTAAAAACCGCGGCAGCCAATGTTTATGGAGTTTGTAGAATGGTGAAAAGTCAACTTGCTTGTATTCCAAACGACTTTCCGTAGGTTTTCGGATGAAAAATTTTACTTACTGGTCAGTGTCTTAATGCGATGATTTTTTGTTGTGTAAAAATATTTGTTTTGACTGAACGGGGGATAAGAAAAGCTTGAGAAACGCCAAATTAACAATGTCATAAAGTGCAAAAGAGTGTTATGGATTAATTTGATGGGGATGGATTAACTTGTTTGGTGGGCGTTGGCTCAACCGCGACGCGATTGCGCCCCGTTTGTTTAGCTGTATATAGAGCCGAATCAGCCGCGCTGATGAGCT
>Ga0172375_10011183_pt1 | contig 11473 bp, 15 predicted proteins | sample LakKiv1m_FD_114537 | JGI IMG/M metagenome (GOLD analysis project Ga0172375, IMG submission 114537) | Freshwater microbial communities from Kabuno Bay, South-Kivu, Congo - kab_092012_11.1m | ecosystem: Environmental > Aquatic > Freshwater > Lake | place: Democratic Republic of the Congo... | reverse complement strand
TATTTCTAACTTCTTTATTCAATCTTCCTAACCCGTTTCAACACCTAACTTCTTTTGTCTACCTTCTAAGCATTATTATATATTAAGCGGGGGGATTTTTTCATTAATAATTTCTTCAATTAAGGATCTTAGCTCGGTTTGGCTTACCTTTTTATCCAAATACCCCATTAACTTCATTGTTTCAGTCAAATATTCAATGATTACTGGTTTTGATGAAGGTTTAGAAAGATCTATCAGGAAGTTTTTTGTCAGGTTATATATCTTTGTTTCTTTTTGCAGTTCTGGAAGTAATCTGTCCAAGACAAACAAAAAAGTATACAACTGCTCTACTTTGTCATCAACTTTTTTAAGTTCGGAAAAGCCCGAGATCAATTGGCTTACCTGTAGAAAATAATGGTCGTTCTTTTGGCTTACGATAATATTAATTAAATTACCTGTTTGAAGGTGCGGGGACCTGCGACTGGTTATTTTCTTAACTCCTTTAGCTAAGACGGTGAGACGACCCATTTCTGCAGAAAATAGACTAATCAAAACATCCCTGTTAAGAAGGTCCCTCTTTTTTAAAACAACCGCTTCGGTCTTTACACCCCTTGAATTGAAGCTCATTTATTTAATCACTTTATCTGTTCTCAACAATCCATCAAATAAAGTTTTATTGTTATGACTTACTTTCAATTTCTGCTCTTCAACTCCTCCTTGTTTTTGCACAAGTAAGGAATAATTACTTGTATCAACATTAGAAGGCAAGGTGTATTTAACTGTTACCGTTGCCTGTCCTTGGGTTGGTACACCCAAGAAACCTTCAAAAACCGTTTTTCCCAACTCGTCATAGGTTTGGACCTTTTTAGACGAACCATCAAATTTAACAAGCTTTGATCCTTCAGGGACATAGAATCTTATCCAGTTCCTAAGAATGGCGTTCAAACAAAGGCCTCCCCTTTCCAAATTACAGTCTGAGGCCGGATAAGGATTTCTAAAGACGATCACAACCTCACGTTCTTTTCCATTAGTCTTTGATTCTATGCTTTCGCTGACGAACATGTTTGACTTGGCACCAGCAAAGTTTACGTTGTTGATATGAAGATAATCTCCCTTATAATCTCTTATTCTACCTGCAAAATTCAACTGCTCCAATGACTTTTGAGTAGCTGGATCTTTGAAATAAACCATGATATGTTTCTCATCAAGATTCTTGAACATTGTCTGCATCAAGGTTCCCCAGTATTTTGAAGGGGAGAAACCAATGGCGTTATAGAACAGTCTGTACATCAAATCACCTAGGATCCCTTTTCTATTTTCTTTTATATAGCCTACCGGTCTATCAACTAGGTCAAAAAGAGTATAGATAGCTTCCGGACAATCACATCTTTTATCTATCTTAGCACTGAATCTGATACCACTGACTTCAACATCTCCAAATATAGTCAGCATGTCAACTAAAATCTTTGAATCCAATGCAATGATTCCATCGTATGGAACTTTTTGTCCACTTTTTTGATAAAGACCTTCAAATAATTTGATTGATTCAACAAAATCAGGAGAAAGATTGCTGTCACGAAGATAAAACTTGCTGACTCCCTTATGATATGTCAATATTTCAGATGGAGCTGCTGGATGATCTCCAATCGATGCATCTAAAGAATATATATCATCTGATTTATAGATGGTCATCTTTCCGTTATTGATCTTGAATATCGCATAGAAGGTCAAGAATCCACCGGTCGCCCGTCTTTCTTTATCATTTTGATACAAGATAAAATAGGTTTTTTCTCCTTTGCTTCCAAGGATCTCCGGTAATTTTTTGATCAACGGCTTTGCATTGACAAAAAGTTCCGTCATCCCTTCAAATTGGTCTTTTAGGTTGACAATATTTTCACGAACTACCGTTTTGCCAAATTTCTTTGGATATAAATTAGGATTTATCTTCGCGACACTTTTTCCAGCCTGATCAAGATCTTCGGCAATCGGGTCAACTTTTTGAGCCATTTTGTCCAAGGTCAAAACTGCAGTTTGCAGTCTGTCCTCAGCTGATTTTTCCGCAAAGGACTTCTCGCCTTTTTTAAAACCAATCAGATCTGCATATGGCTCAATGGTCGTAATTGTTTCATTGGCAGCTTTTACTAAATACCGTCCTGCTGTCAAACCGTTTTTCAAGTCAGAAATGTATGGAATAAAAGAGGCCCAATAAATCGGTTTTGCCGCTTTTTCAAGATTTTGGTATTTATTAGAAAAATCATCCAGTTTAGTTTTTAAAAGTTCTATATCGTTCTTAGCAAAGATTGCTTTCATCTCCTTGGCCGAAGCCATGACGATATTTGCCTTTGCTTTGATATCCATGATCGGCTTGAAAACAAAAAAATAGCCCAAAACCAAAAGGATAACCCCGAAGATCAAAACACCTTTTTTATTTTTTTTCATTTTTATAATTGATGTACGGGTCGGGTTACCCACCCCTACTAAAATTTTTAACTGTCAATTTAATTATACTGCCCCTTTTCCACTTATCATTATAACCGGTGTCAGAAACATGATCTTCAGATCATTCCAAAGAGACATATGTTTTACATAGTCAGCATCTATCATAATTCTTTTATCAAAATTTATCTCTGACCTACCTGTTACCTGCCAAAGACCGGTCACACCCGGTTTAACCGATAGGACCTGATTGACCAATTTTTTTGTATGAGGATACTTGCTCAGCTGATTTTCCAACTCATCAGGATAGTAAGCTCTTGGACCGACAATACTCATTTCACCCTTCAATACATTCAAAAGCTGAGGAATTTCATCAATGGAATGACGTCTGATAAATTTTCCAACGCTGGTCACCCGAGGATCTTTTTTTAATTTATAGCTGCTCCTTTTGTATTCATCAAATAATTTATTAAAGCGTGGATCGGTTCTAAGAAGAAAATGAGCATTGTTTACCATTGACCTGAACTTATACATTTTGAATTTCTTTCCATTCTCCCCTATTCTTTCAGGAACATCGGCTAGGATTGGCCCCTTTGAATTGAGCTTTATCAACAAAGAGATCAATATCGCCAAAGGAAAAAATAATGTCAATATAAAAAGAGCTCCGACAATGTCTACAACCCTTTTGAGGCCTCTTTGATAGTTTCCATTTATTAAATAATTTGTCATAATAATTAAATAAGATCTTCGTGTTCTGTTCCCGGAAAACTTTCAACGATCTCCTTAACCTTTCCCATAGAATTTTTTTTGGTTATTAATATTGCGTCCTGTGTATTGATGATGATAAGGTCTTCAAGATCAACACCAACAATCTTCTTGTTTTCTTCATAGTTATAGATGAGAGAATCACTGACATTATCTAAATAAACTTTTCCGCTTGTGACGTTTTCCTCTGTCTTTACCTGTAAGGCTTCTTTTAATGCTTCCCAACTTCCAACGTCGCTCCAACCAATATCTTCAACAATGACACAAGCATCGTTTTTATCCAAATTCTCCAAAATTGCATTGTCGAAATTAATACTCTCAACTTTTCCATACGCTTCCTTTAAGCAGGACTGATAGTTATTTTTTCCATAATTTTTCAATATTGATTCGGTATTTTTAAAAATATTAGGAGCTAGCCTTTCAAAATATTTATAAATAAATCCGGAACTTGATACAAAATAACCCAAATTCCATCCGTATTTATTTGAGTGAAAGAACTTTTGGGCTGTTTCTTCATTCGGCTTATATTTCAGACCTTCAAATTTATATAGATTTATATCATCCTCATTTTTTATCAGTTCACCTATATGAATGTAACCCAAATTGGTGCTTGGAAATCGGGGTTTATTAGCAATAAAAACAATTTTGTTCGGATCTTTTTTAATTTCCGCTCCTGCTAATTTTAGTATCTTCTTAAATAGATCAACCTGTTTGACTAAATGATCACTCCACAAAATGGCAACCGGCTCATTGGGATCTATTTTGGAGATTATCCCCATTGCCAATGCTATGGCAGGCGCGACGTCCTTCTTTTCCGGTTCAAAAAGAAAATTTGCTTCCGGAATCTTTGGGAGTTGTTTTTTGACAATATCAGCATAAAGAAGATTGGTTGAAATATATATATCGGAATATTTGAAATCAGGGTACAATCTTTCGACCGCTAATTGAAGAGTCGATTGATTTCCTATAATTTTTTCAAATTGTTTCGGTGATTTTTTTCTAGATAAAGGCCAAAGTCTCATACCCGAGCCACCGGCAAAAATTATCGCTTTCATAAATTATTTAAAAATTTTTCTATAAATCTTTCTTTGGAGAATTTTCCAATATTTATAATTCCAAATTTTGCTGTATTCTTCCTTAAATTGTACTCAATACTATCAAATCTTTCAACCGCCCGCTTCAGACTTTGAACTGTTTGACCAGTGAAAAAAATACCTGTTTTCCCGTCAATTACTGTTTCCGTTGCCCCGCCTTTTCCATAAGCAATCACGGGGCAGCCAAAAAACTGCGATTCAAGGGCGACATAGCCAAAATCTTCTTCCTGTGGCATTATCAAGGCTTGAGAATTCAAATACAGGCTTCCAAGGTCGATATCTGATTGCTCAGACAAAAAGGTAATGTTATTACCAGCAATTTGTTTTAATTTTTCAGTTTGGCTCCCTTTGCCAACGATTATAAGTTTTTTATTCAATTTATTAAATACTTTTATTGCTATGTCAATCTTTTTATAAGGCTCCAACCTTGAAACAACAAGAAAGTATTTAGTATTTAGTATTTGGTATTTGTTATTTATTTGTAATTTGTTATTTATTATTTTAGATTTTATTCCTTCCCAGTATTCAATATCAAATCCCGGATAAACAACTTCTGTATCACGTTTATAGTATTTTCTGCAACGAGCCTGGACTGTTTCGGAAATTGATATGATTTTGTCCGGTCTCTGGGCAGTGACTTGGTCCCAATTTTTAAAGTAATCCAAGTAACCACTAATCAAATAATTTATGGAACTATTTTTTAAATAATCTTTTCTATGGGACCAAAGATATCTCGTCGGTGTTAAAAGATAACAGATATGTTTCGTTCCCGGTTGTGTGACAACTGATTTGGCAAATGAAGATGTAATAGAGATAACCAAATCATATTGTGAAAAATTGAACGACTCAAAAACGAACGGATAGAAAGGAGTGGATAGGATCCTATTTTTTTTGATCATATTTGGAAAATTTTGAAGGAACGAAGTTTTTATATTTAGTTCTTTTGCCCAAGTTGCTTTTTCCTTATCAAAATAAGACGTATAAAAAACTGCGTTTGGAAAAATTTCATGAATGTTGAGCAGTACCCTTTCCACTCCTCCCCATTTATCAATCCAATCATAAACTATAGCGACCTTTTTGTCTGAAAACATACCTTATTATATCAAGACATTATAGATCTTCATCGTTTCGTCAGCCATTATTTTAAAAGAATATTTTTTTGTAATATCCTTGTAATCAAATTTAGGTTTTTTATTTATGAACCTATTTATTTTTTCAGATATATCCTCTACATTATTTGGATCAAATGATAGGTAATTATCATCCATCAGTTCCTTAAAGACCTTTATATTTGACCCGATTATCGGGCAATCAAAATACGCCGCTTCAATCAACGGAAGACCGAAACCCTCAGATATTGACGGATGAATAAGAGCATTGGCATTTTTATAAAAAAATATCAGATCTCCTACCGACAAACTGTTGAAAAATAAAATCCTATTTTTTTGTTTCAGTTCATTGATAAGTTGTGATAGACGCCTTTTAAAAAAATCATTAGGCCCAAGTAACAAAAGCTTACTTGAAGTTTTAACAGTTGAAAAGGCTCGGATCAATTTTTCTATGTTTTTGTGAGGATAGAAATTTCCGACATATATAAAAAAATCCTTGAATTTTTTTCCCAAACTCTTGTTTTCCTTTGAATTTATTATTTGATAATTGACTCCTTCGTAGATAGGAGTTATTTTATTTGATATTCCTTTACCGTAGACCTTTTCAAGCTGGTCCTTTACCGTATGAGTCGGGGTAATTATCTTTGCCGCTCTCACGACCTGACAGCGAAGGATCAATCTGAAAAATAAATGCTTCAGATCATAAATAAATTTATTTTTGGTTGAGGCTTTTCCGGTTTTGAACAGTAAGGGCGTAACGTCATGAACGGTCGCAACAAATTTTCTAAAGTAAAAGATCGGATAACCGAAATAAGTAAAATGCATCAGATCCAAGTTATCCTGATATAATTTTACCGCGAAACCAATTTGTTCTCCGATAGTATGCCATCGCTCAGAAACTTTCCTTTTTAAGATATTTTTATTTTTGAAGGTGAGCTTTTTATAATCCTCAGGCAATAAATATATGTAGACCAGTTTATTTTTTAAATCCTTTTTCTCTAAAAAATATATGAGGTTCTTTAGGTAGGTTCCTACCCCCGTTTGAGAATATAATCTGGCATCTATTCCAATTTTTTTCATTTATTAAAAGATTTTTTAATATCTATTGCCAAATGTACAAATTTATTGATAAACCAACTATGATCTTTGGCATAATGTTTGTCATAAAAAATTTTCATTGAATCATAAAAATGATAACTGGTTTTTTTCCGTATATTCAGGTCATTTTTCTTTAATCCAGATACTGATTTTAAATGTAGAACTTTCCAAAACGGATAATAAATTATTTTATAGCCTAATTTTTTTATTTGAAATGCCATTTCAATATCTTCCCCATAAGCAAAATAATCCTTATCAAATCCGCCAAATTTATCAAGAATCTCCTTCTTTGTAAACAAAAATGCTCCTGTAGGAACATCTATTTCATGAATATTATTTAAATTAAGATCTATCAAGTGGTATCCTCCAAATAATTTATTTAATATCGGAATATTAGCAAATGCTTTTTCCAGTCCGGAAAAATAGGTAAATGATCTCCATATCGTTGGAAATCCTCTATGTGAAGCCGGATCTATTTCTCCGGTAGGCAAAACTACTTTGACCGTCAGGACTCCAATGTCCTTTTGCATATCCATGATCTTTATTAGATCACGGAAATCTATATCGGAAATGATAGCATCAGAATTAAGGAAGAGAATATATTTTCCATTGCTTTTTTCCAGTCCAAGATTATTTCCCAAACCAAAACCTGTATTTTTTTTGCTCAAAATAACATGAAGTTGATTCCAGTTTTTTTCCAGATCCAAAAGGAGCTCGGCTGACCCGTCCTGTGAATTATTGTCTACGACAATAACCTCATACTCCAATGGGTATTTGACTAGATTTTTACGAAGTGAAGAAAGATTTTTCTTAGTTATTTCCTTTGTATTAAAAGAAACAATGATGATCGAAAGAGAGATCATAAGTAAAAAAGTAAATTATCGCTTAGGTGATTGTTTCATTCTTCTTGCCTTTCCTCCGGTACCTACTTTTCTTGCTTCTTTCTTTCTTGGATCGCGTGTCAACAAACCGTTAGTTTTCAAAACTATTCTGTAGACATCACTGTCAACAGCCAAAAGAGCTCTTGATATTCCATGGACCATTGCGTCCAACTGCCCGGTCGTCCCGCCACCGTTCACAACTATAGAAACGGCAAACCTGCTTTCATTTTTTGTTAATAGTAAAGGCATTGAAAGAAACTTTTTTTTGTAGGTTTTAAAAGATGTTTCATCAATGTTCTTTCCGTTTATATATATCTCTCCTACTTTTATTTTTGATTTACCGACCAAGACCTCAGTGCTTTTCTTCATCAAATAAAGTCGAACGCGTGCAACTGATCTTTTTCTTCGTCCGATTGCTTCATAGAAGCTCAAGTTTTTTATTTTTTTTGCCATATTATTTATTTATAAATTTACTTTTAAAACTGTGTTCTTCGTTTGCAAAGACATTAACTCTGTTTAATCTGTCCTCACGAAATTTATTTTTTGCCAACATTCCAGAGACAGCTCTTTTGATAACTTCTCGTGAATCTTTCTTTAAAAGATCGGCAAAATTTATTTTCTTTAACCCACCTGGATATCCAGAATAGTTAGTATACTCTTTTGATAATGATTTTTTTCCTGAAATAGTTACTTTTGATGCATTGATAACGACAACATAGTCGCCAATATCCATGTTTGGAACATAACTTGTTTTATGTTTACCTTGGACCAATTTGACGATCTCAGGAACTAATCTACCTAAGACCCTGCCTTTTGCATTAATCAAGTGCCAGTTTCTGACAACTTGTTTTTCTTTGGTTGGTTTTGTTGATTGAGTTAGTTTATTCATATTTATTTTTGTTTAATGATCGGATAAACCCATTCGACACGGGCTGTTTCAGCTCCATCAGATTCTCTCTGACCGAGCTTAACAATTCTTACATAGCCGCCATTTATTTTTGCTATAACGGGACTTATGTCTTTGTATGCCATTTCAATAACCTCTTTGTTATCCAATTTCTGTTTTAAATAGTTAACGTTTGCTTCTGTTCTTACTTTCATTTTCTCGATTAATCTTTCCAGAACAGGTTTAATCGCTTTTGCCTTTGGCAAGGTTGTTGACAATTTTCCCCTTAAAAAGAAATTAACAGCCAACTTTCGGATCAAAGCACGATTGGCATCAACTCCGTTATTAAATTTAATTTTTTTTACTCCATGTCTCATATTTATTAGTTTAATTCTATTTCCATTTTCTTCAATTCTTCTTCGATAAGTTCGATAGATTTTTTACCAACACCTTTCATTCCGGTCAATTTCTCTTTACCGGTTTTTACAAGGTCGGCTACTGTTTCGATCTTTTCTCGAAGCAAGGCATTGATCACTCTTGATGGCAAATTCAATTCATCAATTATGATCTCGAATAATTTTTTATCAATAGCCTCTTTCTTTTCATCAGCCAAACTTGTTTGTTTCTTCAATTCTGGTTTATCTTTTCCAGAAAGTAGATACTCAAAGTATTGAGTCAACAGCTCAGCTGCTTCTTTGATGGCAGTCTCTGATTTGATACTTCCGTCTGTTTCTACTTCAATAATAAGTCTGTCAGAATTATCTTTTCTTCCAATTCTGGCTTCTTCAACTTTGACGTTTACTTTTTTGATAGGTGAAAAAAAGGCATCAACTGGAATATAACCGGTCTTTTTTTCTTCACGATCTTCAACAGTTGAATAACCAACTCCTACCTCAACAATCACTTCAAAAGAAAATTTTGCTTTGTCATCGGTCATCTCGCCGATATAAAAATCTCCATTGATAGGTTTGATCTCTCCTTCTAGGTCTTTTGCAAATATTTTCTTGGCGCCCTTACCTTCAAAGCTGATCTTATAAGGTCCGCCCTCTTTGACATCAAATTTAAGTTGTTTCAAATTCAACATGATCTCCAAAATGGATTCTTTCACTCCCGGAATAACTGAGAACAAGTGAGGAGCTCCATCAAATTTTATATTTGTGACAGCTGCACCTTTTAATGAAGAAAGAAGGGTTCTTCTCAATGCATGACCCATGCTTTGGCCAAATCCTTGTGGCAATGGTTCAATGACAAACTTTCCATAATTACCCTCTTCTGTTTTTTGGGTGAAAAAAATTGGACTAAACATACTATTTATAATTTAACTTTTAATTACCGAGAATAATATTCAATGATTAATCTCAGATTTATCAATTTTTCTATTACTTCTTGTGTCGGTTCTTTAATCAATTTTCCTATTGTGGCTTTCTTTTCCAACCATGAAGGTAAGATGACATCTTTGTTGTCCAATGAGGTTTCAACATAAGGAATCTTTGTCGTCTTGACATCAGAAAAACTTATTTCGTCTCCGACCTTAACCTGATAGGATGGGATAGATAATCTTTTTTTGTTGACGGTCATATGCCCGTGAGTAATTAATTGACGAGCGGCTGCTCTAGTTGGTGCAAAACCCAAATGAAAGACCATGTTGTCAAATCTACTTTCCAATGAGTGTGACAAGTACAAGGCAGTATTACCTTTCTTCATGCTTGCCTTTTTAAAATAGTTCTTCAACTGGGTTTCGGTGATCCCGAACATATATCTTAACTTTTGCTTTTCTCGTAGCTGAGTACCTCGTTCTGATACTTTCCTTCTTTTTCTAAGTCCATGTTGTCCTGGAGGTACACCCAATTTTTTCAATAAACGGGCATGAGTCTTTGAACCTAACGTTTTCAGTTCTAGATCTACTCCCTCTCTTCTTGCTATCCTGTTTTTTGGTCCTCTATATCTCATATATTTTTATTGTACGGGTCGGGTTATCCGACCCCTACTGGCATTTAAACACGCCTAATCTTCGGTGGCCTCACTCCGTTGTGAGGAACCGGTGTAATATCTATAATGCGGTTGATATCTATTCTTGAAGCTTTAATGGCTCTCAAAGCTGCCTCACGCCCCGGTCCAATTCCCTTGACTAAAACATCAGCAACTTGAAAATCATGTTTCTCTTCGGCTTTCTTTAATGCATTCTCAGTTGTGACAGTTGCTGCATATGGGGTGGATTTTCTTGTACCGGAAAATCCGTGCATTCCTGTTGATCCGACAACCAGTGGATTACCTTTTTCATCGGTGATCGTCACTAAAGTATTGTTGAAGGTAGAAGTAATATATATTTTACCTTTAATAACACTTTTCTTTGTTTGTTTTTTTATCATATTTATAAATAAATTTATTTGGCTGGGGCCGTTTTGGCGGCATCAGCAGTTTTATTCTGTTCAAGCTTTGCCCACATTTCTTTCTTCAGGGCTCCAACGGTCTTCCTCTTACCTCTTTTGGTTCTTGCGTTTGATTTCGTCCTTTGACCATCAACCGGCAAACCTCGTACATGCCTTATTCCTCTGTAACTTCCTATCTCCCTCAATCTCTTTATATTTTCATTTATGGCTTCTCTCAAATAACCTTCAACCTTATAATTTGTCTCGATCACTTCAAGAATTTTCTTAAATTCATCTTCGGTTACTTCTTTAACCTTTTTATTGGCGGCAACTCCTGTTTGTTTCAAGACACCTTTTACGTTGGTCCAACCGATCCCATAAAGGGTGGTTAGAGCGTAATCAATTCTTTTTTCATCCGGTAATGTAACTCCAAGCATTCTTGCCATAATTTTTAGCCTTGTTTTTGTTTGTGCTTAACATTAGAACAAACAACATATAAATTTCCTTTTCGTTTGACTATCTTGCACTTCGGACAAATTTTTTTAACTGATGAGTGAATTTTCATAATTATTTTCTATATGTGATCCTTCCTCTATTTAGATCATAATGGGTCATTTCTATTTTGACCTTGTCTCCTGGAAGAATCTTAATATAATTCTTCCTCATCTTGCCCGACAGATAACATAAGATTACCTTTTCCGAATTTAAAAGCTTAACCTTAAATAAGGTGTTGGGAAGATTTTCTACCACTTCTCCCTCAACCGTAATCACGTCATCCTTCATAAAGTCTATATTTTAACATAAAATAATTATATATTCATGTCAAAATTACTGGCCCCTTATCCGTAACAGCTAT
>Ga0172375_10011182_pt1 | contig 11473 bp, 6 predicted proteins | sample LakKiv1m_FD_114537 | JGI IMG/M metagenome (GOLD analysis project Ga0172375, IMG submission 114537) | Freshwater microbial communities from Kabuno Bay, South-Kivu, Congo - kab_092012_11.1m | ecosystem: Environmental > Aquatic > Freshwater > Lake | place: Democratic Republic of the Congo... | reverse complement strand
GACAGCAGGTTCTTCAATAACATCAAAGTTGAATTGTTTTTTTAACCTATCAAAAAAAGCTTCAATAATTATAAAAATTTCTCTAGACAATTCATCATCACTGTCCTGATTCTTTGCCTTATTAAACCATTCATACATTTCCTGAATGATTGATTCCTCCTCAAATTGGCTCATAAATCTCTCAACCATATTGACATTAATTTCTACATCTACATTTTTTATCGATCGTTGTAAATTAGCTGATAGACCTATTCCTTTCTTATTCCAATCGATTATTTTCTGAGCCTCATTGGATATTGATTTAAGGGATTTTTTGTGGCCCGTTTTATTTGTGAGATTCTTTCGACTACTCTTCTTCATCTTCAACCTTCTTTTGTTTATAATCAGGATTTGAACGAATGATTAAATCTATATCAGATAATCCAATTGGTACGTCAATATTTATATCATTCTCCGTATCAGAGTTTGCAAGTCTTTGTTTCAGTTCATCGGGATATTCTAATTTAAGACGATCACAAATTTTACAAAACATTTCTGTATTAGTTTTAGTCGGATATTTATTGAATTCTTCTTTAACCATAGACAGAGCAATTCGGTAAAGTTCCTTAGCTTCATGCTCTTTATAGTTTTTGATTTTAGCATCACCTAAGTATAGATGAGTATTAACAGACTTAGAATCCAAATCCAACGATTTAGAAAGAAATTGTTCTGCTAGAATATAGTCAGTGGTGTTCCATAAATAAGAAACACCTACATTATAATTGAAAATAGAATTTGAGGGGGCACACTCTTTAGCTTTTATATAGAATTGTATAGCCTCTAATGACTTTCCCTGAGCATTAGCGATCAGTCCTAAGTAATTATATAAGTTGGCAATGCTACTTTTAGTGAACATATCAGTTTCTAAAAATCTTAAACATCTGTTTTTAGCTATACTATAATGACCTGCTTTATACTCAGCCCAGATTAAGTCATATAAATCACCAAATTGTACAAAATTAAATTCTTTTTTCTGTTTTTTAATTTTTAATCTTAATTCATTAATTCTTTGTTCCCTCGGAGTTAATTCAACATTTGTCAACCAGTTTTCAGAAGTCAATTTGAATCTCAACGTTGGATCTTTAGCACTTCGGCAAGTGACTTCGAGTGTTTTGTCTAATTTCATTTTAGCATTAAATAACATTTTATCATTAGGGTAAATTTCAGTAGGAAGTGCAATATCCCAAGTTTCGAAAATATTCCAACTGCCAAAATTTTCGATGAAGAGGGGAACTTTAACATTTCTATTTCTGGTGTTTGGGACATATAGGATTTCGTCCGCCCCACGGTCTTCTTGATTTGGGTATGGTAACCCTTTCCCAGCTGGTAATAGACATATGTTATCTTCTTCAGCGGTCCTTATACCTATATTACTTGGACTGATGGGCCTTATCAATGACCTACCTAAAAAGAATCTATTATAACACTCTAATGCAGCACCCCTTGATATTAGTAAGTCTGGATCGGTTGTGGTTATTACTTCATTTTCAGAAAGATGTGGGAAGAGAGACAATAATAATGATTTGAATTTGGGTACTTGAAATATGCGTGAAGATCCACCAGCTAATATTACCGCTCCTATGTCATAATGATCCAAATTTGCCTTATCAATTACATTAGTTATCAAATCATTTATATCTAGAAGATCCCCTCTAATTTTTTTATTAATTATTGTTTCAAACTCAGATTGCTCAATTGTAACTTTATTTTTTCTAGGGATTTCGAGTGGTGTTATTAAACTCTTAAAAATAATTTTAATTTTTTCTAGATTGAACGTAAAGACATCTTTGAGTTGTCTTTTATTTCTAATTTTGTTTGATGATAATTCAGAAATTATTTGTTCTTTACTTTTCTGTGCAACTGTTTTTACCAGTCTATCTAATAATTTTTCAGTGGCTTCAATTTTAAGAATATCATCATTAAATAGATCGTTCTTTTCTGGATGGAAAATTTGCTTCATCACTAAATTTGCAACCTCATAATCAATTTTATTCCCTCCGAGTTCAGCAAAATCATTAATTGCTAAGTTAAGTATCTCTACACCATATGGTTCATTTGAAAAATCATCAGTAATTTTCAGTAATGATATGTCACAAGTCCCACCTCCAAAATCGAGTAACAATATATTATTAAGTTTTGCGCGCCTCACTACTGTCGAAAATAATGGAGTTGGAACTAATCCAAGTAATGCTGCATTTGGTTCATCGACTAAATTGTTATCCTCGGGATCTACACCTAGTTTTTCTAAAGCAAATAGAATCTCTTTTCTTTGTTGCACCCCAAATGAAGAAGGAACTGTAATAATGACCTTACAATTCTTTCTCTTTATTCCAGTTCTTTCAAATTCACGAAGCATTTCATCCAGAGTCAAATACACAAGATCTTGCGGTTCACAAAATTCTGGTGGAGCTATCGGATAGAAAATCCCCTTACCCAAATCTAACTTAGGTGAACTAACCAATTCATATGTGAGGTTATTTAATTTTCTTTCATCTTTAAATATTTTTGTTACTTCAAAACCTTTTTTAAGCTTAACTTTTTTATTTTTGACTTCAAATAGTACTGAAGAAGGAAACCGTTTTGATGTTTCATTACCCTCTATATTAAAAGAAACATTTTCAATGTTTGGAATGATATTAGTTTTCTTATTAATAGGTGGGGTCATATAAGCTAATTTGCATGAAGTGGTACCGTAGTCAATTCCTATAAATGCATCGATATTTTTACTCATATTTTACCTATATTTTGAGAGTTGTTTCGAAATTATTCTTTACGTCTTTTTATAAACTCTTTCACAAAACCATATAAATTCGTTTCGTGAGTAGAATCAAATAATCCGTTTTTAATCAGCAATTGAAAAACGTGATGCGTGATTGAATCTTGAGGAATTTTATCAAAATTTTTCAATACGACATTTAATTTATCATAACGTAAAATACCTTTATAGGAAGAGGAGGTAACAGATTGGAACCTAATACCATTATCAAATATTTCTTTTATTCTAATTTTTGCTTTGCCACCACCTGATTCGATGACATCTCCAACTTTGAAATATTTTTGAACACTTTCAAAATTTATTTTACTTGTTTTCATTTTCTATAGCCTTTATTTCTTTTTAAATTTTGGTGTTTTAGGTTTTACTATTTTTCTTCCTTCCAAGTTCTTCTTCCAAAATTCTTTGAAGTAATAATTACCCCACTCACCAAACTTGTTTATAATTTGATCAGCATAGTAATAGGCCTCGGACTTTTCAGTATTTATCGCATTTTCTAATATATTCTCTATTTCTTTTTCTTTTCCCTGGAAAAAATAAGATGGAGCTTTTGTGTTCATTAACTTTTCAAAGAGATTAATTGCAATCAGTGGATACTCTACGGAATTTTGTGATAAGTATTCAATAAAATTAGGTAATTGCCAACCCCTTTGATTTATTTTTATAGTCTCTAAAAGCAGTAGTTCCAATTCCTTAAGGGTTATATTTTTAGGTAGATTATTTAACCAGCTGATATATCTAGAAAACTCTCGATCATATTCGTCTTCTTTATCTGATCTCTTTTTCTTCTTTAACTCATTGTTTACCACATTAATTCTGATCTTCCATAACTCTTTTGTCTGAGGCCAAAATGACTTTCGTTTTTCATCAGGAAATTCTTTAAAAAGGTTTGTAACGAATTGTATCGCGTGAGTTATACTTGGATTATTTGGTATCTCAGCAAATTTTCTGAGCAAACTGTTCGATTTACGAATGTCATCTTTACCATTTAAGCAAGCTACTACCAAGTGTTCTGATAATGCATCTTCTGGTGATCTTCCAAAACCAGAAGGAATCATTTTGTCCCCTCTTGAAAGGTATCCAATTGCTTTTTCAAAATTAGTTTTAAGTAATCTGTATAAATCAGTAGAAAATCTTGATGCATTGATATAACCACCCCAGGCCGTGCTCCAATATACTTCCTTATCTTTTTCTTTCGGGAATATCTTGTCAATATTTGCTTTTACCCATTCATAATTCAGATATGCCAAGTTTGCTAAATAAACTCCGAACACTGAATGTATAGCTAAACTAGGATCATCTTGTTTATTAGTTAGTTTATCATCCAGCAATTTTTGTATTCTCTCTTCACCAATTAATCTGTTTGGGTTTTTAATATCCGTTGAATAATTACCCTTAGTAAGTGAAGCATACCATAAAGCATAATCTATAACGGCAATTATTGCATTCCCCCTTACACTGTTAATCGCTAAAGTATATGGATCCATATTTGTCTTAGAGTTTTCAATGGATTTTTCTGGATCCCATTCAAAATAACAGAGATAATCAATTATTTCCCAAATTTTATCCTGGTATTTTGCCGTAGATTCTTTCTGCTGTGTCTTAATTAATGATTGTACAAAATCCAGAGATCGTCTTTTAACACCATTAAAATTTATTCCCATATCATCGGTAAATCTCTTGGGTATATTTTCTATTCGTATTATTCTATTTATGAAATCAAGTAAATTTTCAATATATGAAACAAGTTCAGGATATTTTTCAGACTTATACAATTCATTTACATCATTCATAAACCAATAAGAATAATTAGGTTTAAGTAGAGTTAGTGGTGTTAAATCTTCCTTTAAATATTTATGAGGATTTTTTTTGACTGCCGCTGCAAATATTCTTGCTAAGCCTTCTGGAGATGGTGCGTCAAAATCTTTTCTGGTTTTTCGGAATGATCTAAAGTAATCCCATAATTCAACAAGATCTTTTTTATTAATTTCCTCTAAAGTTAAAGGCGATCTTTCACCGGTATAGGATTCGTGATAAACCGCTGTATCCCGAATTTTTTCACCCTCAAATTCCTGCTTTAATTGATCATAATATATCTTGTCATCAGCATCAAGATATTTTTCAAAGAAGTGCAATTTTCCCAGATGATGATATCTAATTTGTTTTTGTTGAATTTCTGTTTTTGCTTTCCTATCGTAACTTTTTATTTCACGAATCGAATCTATAATAAATTTCCTTTCGGACAGCTCTAATTTTTCAAAAATATCTCTAAGTAGAATATAATATTCGTGTGAAATGTCAGTTTCTTTAAGCAACTTTTTATTCTTTATAAATTGCTTAATAATATTAGAATAATTTTCATAGTTTAATCTTAGAAGATGAATTGCTAATCTTCTAAAGATGGAATACTTATGTTTTAAATACTCCTTGATAAATACCATTCCTGAAGCTGTATCGCGTTTAACTAATTCTTCAGTGGAATTCCTTAGTGCAACTAACAGTGCATCATTTAGTTCATAATGTTCATAGTTCTGAGGATGTTCTTCAATTGCAGCACGCCAGATATATGATAAGTCAAATCCTCCTTTAATATGACCATATTCAATTCTTATAGATTTTTCTAATGACGATTGCAATATTCTGGATAGTTTTAATGGATCGCGTTCAATAAGTTCAGATAAACCTTCTGAAAGTAATTGTTGGAGATAGTAATATTCTATTGCTGGTATCGGCTTGGACCTGTCCTTTCCTATAATTTTTTCAACTTTTTTGTCCCTCACTTTTGATGGTTTTTGAATCTTAGGAGTAGTCAAAATTTTTAGCAGTCTAAAAGCAGCGTCTAACTGATTTCCACTGGATAAGTACTGTATCCATTTAATTATTTCTGAATCAAAAACTGTCGAACTAAGGTTAGGATCACTAAGCCATTTTTTAACTTCTGCGACTAATTTTGAGGTTTGTTTTGGATCAAGCTTTAACCCTACTTGGACAAAGTTCCAAACAACACTACTATTATTTGGGATTACTCTTTTTATTAATTCAACAATTTGATCAGAATTTGATGGCGCAATTTTTTGGAGATACTCAGATACTGCAATTTGGAGAATGAAAACACTATTCTCTTTTGAATCCTGGTTCAATATATCATAGAACTCATTAGTCTCATTTAGAATATCAAACCAAGTATGATTTGAAAGATTGCGGTAGAAATATATCCTTAGTTCGGTCTTCGATAATAAAGATTTTAAATTTGAATAGTCGCTTAGAGTTATATCTTTTTTTGTAGACAATTCGTCCAATAATATGGCAACATTGTAAAAAGTTTTCTTTGACATACTATTACCTAATATAACCTTTGTATTAATGGTTCTGGCAATTTTGTATCCGTGACATTTTCGTATAATTCAATTAACAAATTTAGGAGTGAAGTATAATCCTCACGAACACCTGTGAACTTAATTGTATGGATATTATAATTTTTTAACATTTTCTCTCTTTTGGGAGTTATTTCATCGTTTCTTATTATTAAATAGTGGTCCCTTAACTTAAATTCTGTTTTATGAATTTCCTCTGCTACCCTTTTTTCCTCTTCTAAAATATTAATAATGTCATCTATTAGAGTTTCAAAAAATCTATCCTTAAAACTATAACCAACGAAAAGCAAGTGATGATTTTGCATTACAAGCGTGAGGAATCTATATAATGAACCATTTTTTGAATAAGCTTTATTGTATTCAGATTTAGAGAGAACTATTGTCTTGATATTATTAATAGGAGGATTTGTCTTAATAGTGATCCCGTGGAGATGGTATAGGTTTCCTTTTTTTAGTGGCGTACCAAAACCACCAGTGGTAAAAACTGTTGGATCTTTACCTAAAACTTCAAATCCAGCGTCATATAAACAAGGATCAAAGTTTGTTGTTAGAATTGATAAAAATGGAATTTTCCAAACATAATAGTGTGTTTGATCCCAATTCCTTTTATAATTTTTACGATCAAATTCGCTTATGATAAATTGTTCGTAAAGCTCCTGATCAAATGCTTTACAATCCTGGGCGATCTCATAAAGATCTTTGAGTTGTGACTTAGAATAATCTTTTAATCTCTTACCTACTGCTTGTACTAATCCGTGAATCACTAATTTTTGTTTTTTTTGTGTCCCAAGAATAACTTCTTGCCAGGATCGATAACCTTTAGATATGGATAGACCAGCCCCAACAAATGAAACACAATTTTGAATTTTAACGATATCCACTACTTTATTGAAGTTTTTCTCATCGATATTTCTAACAAAATACTTCAAAGACATCTATTCCTTATGCGCTACTCTTTGGTCTGCAGGTGGTGAGTTAATTATTATAAATCTATCATAAATAATTTGTCTCATATCGTTAAATATCCCAGCCCTATACGACTCTCCACACTTTTTACAAAACTATATTTCTCTGTGATTCTAAAACGTGGTTCAAAATACAAGTACCAAGAACGATATTCGATATCATCAAGTAGAATTGATTTTGAACCAGAAAGCTTTATATCTGTATAAATAAAAAATTCATTCAAAATTTTGTTAACAATTTTTTTGGTTGTTGTAAATTCATATATCCCACTTTTATCGCGATGAATTAGCCCAAGTTCCACAATCATTGGCATTATAGCATTTACTGCATTATAAATACCTCTATTACTCCCATACATTGAAGACATTTTTTGATCGATGTAGTTGCGATTAATCTTTTTTTGAACCTTGAATCCGCTTGATAAAATATTCAATAAATCATAAGTAACAGGAAAAGTTAATGCAATCAAACACACAGCAAGACATATACGATCGTTTTCTGATAAATTTAAATAGTTTTCAGTGTTCATATAAGATTTTAGTTTTATAATAATTGTATCGTTCTTTCTAAAAACCAAAATTATATGACTATATGCCTTATTCAGTCTATTTTCACCGTGAATATATTCTTTTAATAATTTTATTACTCCCTCTTTAGCAAGGGGATTATTATTAAAATAATGATAGAGCACTTCGTCCAAAACCTTATATGGGATTGGCTGATTGATACCTAAATATTTTTTATTCTGTTTCATTCAATTTCTAAAAATGGAATTAGTACTTCCCAAAAATGTGAACCACCGTGAGTAATTATTTTAGTACCAGCGATTGTAAATGCCTTATCGTTTCTCAGGTAAACTGAATTATCTTTTAATCCAAGTATCACATCAGGGTTTTGCTTGAGGAAATTCGATTTAACAACCTCATTTGAAAATAATAAATGTCTCTTACTTTTAGATAGTGTTACAGTCTTGTCACTTAATTTTAAGTTATTAATACCAGTAGCACAAATATTACCATGATCTGTTGTTACATAAATCTTAAATCCACGTTTAATTAAAAATTCAATCTCATCTAAAACTTTACTTTCTTTTATCCACTGCTGTGTTGAGCTATAAAGTTCTTTATTACCTAATGTTATACCATGCATCATTGCATCTAGATCATTACAAACAATTCCTAAAATTTCAGTCGTATCAAAAACTGTTTTAACATTAATATCCTTATACAGGCCTATCTTTATAAATTCAATCTGCGTAGTAGAATAATTATTCATTTTCCAAAATTGGGTAAATAAAGATTCTTCCTTTGAATTATCTTCATTCAGATCTGGTTTTGCTCCTTTAAATATTGCCTGTCTTGACCAAGCGGTAATAGAGGGTATATAGGCTAAAGTGGCTTTGGGGTTTACATTAATTCCTCTATTGTGTAAATCTTTTATTAAAACTAAAGCTTGCCAATAATTCATACCATCGATAACAAACAAAGCTTTCTTCTTAAATGATTGGGTTTTAATATATTCGAGTATTCTAGGGACAAGGACCGGCTTCTTTACACCGCTTAACGAGAATAAACTCCAATACACATTATCTATAAATTGCTGAAATCGATTATTAGTTAAACTCTCTATCCTTGTGAAATTCTTTATCAAACTCTCATTCTTTGATTGAAGTTGTTTTAACTTAGCCTTTGCAAGTATCTGAATTAAAGTAAACCAATCTTCATAGGAATCTTCTACTGATTGAATTTTTTCTTCAAGATATTGAGTGAGTGTATCTAACTCAGTATCATTATTTTCATTTTCATCTACAAATACCCCAACTTTTAAAGACTTTGGAATAGTTTGAAATTGATCTCTGGAAACTTTTATTGGTTTTAGGATTTCAAATAAAAAAAGAAATCCAAAGTTTTTATTCAGTATTGGGTCTTCAAAATCAATTTCATTTTCATTTGAGTTAATCAATTTTGACCAACTCTCATTCAGGTAACTGATTAGTCTGTTTTTATCGAGAATTGAGTTTGATAGAATTGGGAAATAAGGTTTCGCAAGATTTGTTAAATACTTTGATATTGCTTGATTAACATTATTCTTATTTAAAAAAACCACTATCAAAGCATTAAGTATTCTTTCCTTAGCCTTAATTTTTGTCAGTGTATCAAAATCAAGATTATATACATTTTCCAACACAAATTTTACTGTTTGCTCATACCCCAAGCCTTCGAATATTTTTATACTTGATAGTAAGTTAAGCGCAGTAAAATTTAATCCTTTTATTACACTTGATTCCAAATGCGGAAATAAATCTTTAAAACTAATAGATTTAAAGTGAACGAATACTTCTATATCTGGTAAAGGATTATAATTATTAGGTGCAATGATTAAATATTTATTCTTACTATTTCTAACCTCTGTTTCAAATATTATTCTCAGCTCTAAATCAGTTTTTACTTTTACGATCTCATATTTTTCTTGTTCAATACTGAGTTGAAATTCATCATAACTCAATAAATCATCACTGTCACAAATAATGGAATGTAATTTATGACTGGAAATAATGAGCTGTTTGAATTTTTCAACAAGATTAATCATTTTGGATTTGACAAATCATTATGCAATTTAATTCCGGGACAACTTGTTTAGATGATTCAAAAGTCTGAGTCCATATCTCTTTTTCTTTATTCAAACGCAGTAATCTTGATTTTTTTATATTTTCAATGCCTATTTTTTTCATCTGCTTTTCCTGGAAATCAAATGCTTTTTGTTTATTAGACTTAATTTTATTCGTGTTCTCTTCTATTCTTTTTGCGAGTTCAGAATATTTTTGCTGCAGAAGTTCTTCTGCTTTTTGGGATATATCGATAAAACTCACTTTACTATCCTCAACATTTTTTAATCCAATAATCTCAAAGCATTCTTCCTCTTGAATTAATTTTGACCAAATGTCTTGAGCGAATGCTGGAAATGAATCTCCCTCACTAGAGATATACAAAGGATGAAAAAGATGCGCAGACTCAAATTGATTTTTAACACATAGATACCATATGCTCCAGTAGCCTGATGCAGACTTTTTATCTTTCAATTTGACAACAGGAATATTTTGTGAATTATTAAAAGGCGCGGCTTCAGATAAGATGGTTTGAATAATTTCATGCTGTAAAGAAAGAGGTTCTGGAATAGGATCATTTATACTGTCTTTAATATTGAATGTATAAATGTTTTCAACATAACCCGGAAATTGAAATTTTAAACCATTCAACAATTGTGTATAAGTGATATTTTTTGATCTCAAATAATTCTTTGTCAATCCTTCTAACCAACTTGGAATTGGACTATGTTTTATTGAATCGACTTTTTCTGCTTTGATTTCTTTTGAATCAAGACTTGGTAAAGCTCCTTCTGTACTTTTATATTCGCTGAGTTTCTTCTTAATATCCTGCAGCCACGACTTACTTTCTTTTTCAAATTCTTCCGGATTAAGAAGTGAGGCAAGATAAAGTCTATTAATGCTATCTCTTTCAATTGCACTATCAAGAACGTCCGAAGTTTTATCTATGCCCAATTCCTTCATAATTTGATCAAGTTTGGTTTCGATCACCTCATAAACTCTTTTTTCAATTGAGTTATCAAGCATAATATTCAACGCAATTACTTCATGAGTTTGACCAATTCTATCAACACGACCAATTCTTTGCTCAAGTACCATAGGATTCCAAGGCATATCAAAATTTATTACAATATATGCAAACTGCATATTCAATGATTCACCAGCAGCATCAGTTGTAATTAAAATTTGAGACTTATATTTAAAATTCTTTAATGCTTCTATACGCTGATCAAAGTTCATTGAACCATTAATCGCCTCGCAAATAAATCCACCTTTTTCTTCAAGCTGTTTCTTCAACATAAATTGGGTACTAGTAAACTCCGTAAAAATCAAAAACTTGACTTCAGGATTTTGTTCACTCTTCTTTAGCTCAGATAATTTATTTAATAGAAAATCAACTTTTGCATCAGACTCCATGTTCAGGCAATCCTTTGCTTCACGTATTAAGCCTTGTAAAATTGAAAGTTCTGTATCGTAGTTAGCTTGTGTCTCTCTTACTAGCGTAAAAATCTTTTGTTCAAAATCCATCTCATATTGTCCCTCATAACCGAATTCTTCAATATTATTAATTACATTCTCTCTTGTAACATCCTGTTTTGCTTCAGACAATCTTTCAGCCCTTTTTTGCATTGCCTCTAAGATAGCCTGAGTTGAGCTGCTCATCATACGCTGGAATAGTAACATTACAAAACCATAAGAAGTGTTTTTTGTTTGCTG
>Ga0172375_10011181_pt1 | contig 11473 bp, 13 predicted proteins | sample LakKiv1m_FD_114537 | JGI IMG/M metagenome (GOLD analysis project Ga0172375, IMG submission 114537) | Freshwater microbial communities from Kabuno Bay, South-Kivu, Congo - kab_092012_11.1m | ecosystem: Environmental > Aquatic > Freshwater > Lake | place: Democratic Republic of the Congo... | reverse complement strand
CGGCCGCCTCCGCGGCCTCTACCTCCCGGGCTGAGGGGCGCGAAGTTCACTACCGAGGTAGTGAACTTCGCACTTCGCACATGTTCCACGGGCGCCGCCACCGAGTTTCCTGTACGAAGTGCCACTCGGCGGTGTGCTCGGCCAGACTGCACGCATGACCTCGTACGACGCTTCCCCACCGCGGACCGCGGCTGGTCCCGTCCGCGTCACCCGGGACGGGCCGGTCACGGTCGTCGAGATCGACCGGCCGGCCGTCCGCAACGCCGTGGACCGGGCGACGGCCGAGGCGCTGCACGACGCGTTCGTCGCCTTCGACGAGGACGCGACGGCCAGCGTCGCGGTCCTGACCGGGGCGCACGGCACCTTCTGTGCCGGGGCCGACCTGCAGGCGATCGCCGGCGGCGACGTCAACCGCTTCGAGCCCGACGGGCCGGCGCCCCTGGGCTGCACGCGTCTGCGGCTGTCGAAGCCGGTGATCGCCGCCGTCGAGGGGTACGCCGTGGCGGGCGGGCTCGAGCTCGCGATCTGGGCCGACCTGCGGGTTGCGGCCAGCGACGCCGTCTTCGGCGTCTTCTGCCGTCGCTTCGGGGTGCCGCTGATCGACGGCGGGACGGTCCGCCTGCCGCGCCTGATCGGTCAGTCGCGCGCGATGGACCTGGTCCTCACCGGGCGCGAGGTCGGCGCCGAGGAGGCGCTGGCGATGGGCCTGGCCAACCGCGTCGTCGACCCGGGCACGGCGCGGTCTGCCGCGGTGGCCTGGGCCCACGAGCTGGCCGCCCTGCCGCAGACCTGCCTGCGCCACGACCGGCTCTCGATGCTGGAGCAGTGGGGTCTGTCCGAGGAGGGTGCGCTGCACCGGGAGTACGAGCACGGTGCGATCTCGCTCGCCGACCCCGACAGCGCCCTGGCCGGCGCGGCGCGCTTCGCCGCGGGGGTCGGGCGACACGGCGCCCGCGTCGATGCAACCTCCCCGGACGGCGCCGCGTCTGGGGGGTGAGTGGTCGGAGGTGCCGACCCCGCACGACTTCGGAGGTCGCCATGTCCCGCCTGCCCCACCCCGTACGCCGGTCCCTCACCCGCCCGCTGCTGGCCGCGGTGACCCTCGCGGCCGTCTCGCCCGCGGCGATGGCGATCGCGCCTGCGCAGGCCTGCGGCTGCCCCGACGAGGGCATCGCGGTGAAGGCACCGCGGACCGCCGAGTCCGGTGAGAGCTTCCGGATCTCCGGGGTCTGGATCCAGGCCGGCACGCCGGCCGCCGGACGGACCGTCCGCGTCCAGACCAAGCGCGACGGCCGCTGGCAGCGCCTGCGTGGCGCGACCGTGACGACCCGGGCGAACGGCGAGTTCGGGATGCGGCTGGTCCTCCAGCAGCAGGGGTCGCGGATCCTGCGGGTCGTGGGCGTGAACCCGGAGCGGCCGCACGTCTTCGACCGGTTCGTCGTCCGCGTCGGCTGATCGGCCGGCCGGCCCGCTCCGGGAGGCTCAGAGCCGCTGGAGCATGAGCCGCATCCGGCCAATCTCGGCGGACTGGCTCAGCGCGACGTCGGCGGCGAGCTCGCTCACGGCCACGTCGACCCCGGCGACGGCGACCTCGTCGGCCATCGTGATGGCGCCCTCGTGGTGGGCGATCATGCCGGAGAGGAAGAGGCGGTCGAAGGCGCGTCCGCGCGCCTTCGACAGCCGCGCCATCTCGGCGGGCGTCAGCATCCCGGCCATCCCCGAGTGATCGTGGGAGCCGCCGTGCACGCCCCCGTGCGACCCGTGGGCCCCGTGGCCGTCGTCGGAGCCGTCGCCGCTCGGCGACCCGTGCCGGTCGAGGCCCTGCCGGTCCAGCAGCGACTCCATGTAGCTGATCTCGGGACCCTGCGCGGCGCGGATCCGCTCCGCCAGCGAGCGGACCTGGGGGTCGCGGGCGTGGGCGAGGGCGAGGTCGGACATCTCCAGCGCCTGCTCGTGGTGGGGGATCATCATCACCAGGAAGGTCGCATCCGCGGCGTTGAACGGCCGCTGGATCTCCACGTCCTCGGCCCGCACGGTCGCCGCGGGCTCCCCGGGTGCGCCCGGCTGGAGCACCGTGACGTCCTCGCCCGCGTCCGTCGTGACGCCGGAGTCCTCGGACGTCGGGTCCTGGGCGCCGCCGTCGGCGGCCTGCTCGCCACCGCCCGCGCACCCGGCCAGCAGGCCGACCAGGGCGGCGCCGGCGACGGCCGTGCGGAGGGCGGGACGCGGGGCGGGGCGTCGGCGGGGGCGGGGGCGGATGGTGCGCACCCCCCAGTCGTACCGGACATCGTCCGTGGGCTCCAAGCCATCGCCCGAGAATGTGCGCGTTCCTGCAACCCTCGGCGCACGATTGCCCACTTGTGCAGATCTCTTTACTCCCCGCCTCCGCACCCGGTACGACAGGACCGTCCGCAGGGTGCGGCGTACTCATGAGAGAGGTCTCGGGACATGGGGAAGACACGATCGACGCGCGCGCGTCTGCGCCTGGCCGCCGCGTGCGGGGCGGCGGTGGCCGTCGCCGTCACGACCGCACCGGTGGCGGCCGACGACCGGCCGGCGCGTGAGCGCACGCCGGCCAGCCAGTCCACCGGGACCGCGCAGGAGCGGTCCGCCCAGGGCGGCTGCACGCTGGCCGAGCTGCGGCGGCTCCAGCGTGCCGGGGACAACTTCGCCGAGGCGTGCGAGGTGCCGCCGTCGGCGACCGCGACCGACCCCGGCGAGGTCGAGCTCGCGCCGGGTGAGGAGGCCAGCAGCCGCAACGTCCGCCTGATCGCCAACGTGCCCAAGCAGGGCGCGTTCTCCCCGGAGGCGGCCTACAACTCCGACCTCGCCTTCAAGGACGGGTACGCCTTCGCCGGCAACTACGAGGGCTTCACGATCTACGACGTGCGGCGTCCGGCCCAGCCGCGCATCGTCGCGCAGGTGGTCTGCCCCGGCTCGCAGAACGACATCTCCATCCACGGCGACCTGCTGGTGCTCAGTGTCGACTCCAGTCGCAGCAACGACTCGTGCGACAACGTCCCGCAGCCGGCGACCGACCCGAGCTCGTGGGAGGGCATCCGGGTCTTCGACGTCAGCGACCCCGCCAACCCCGCCTACGTCGCGGCGGTCGAGACCGACTGCGGCTCCCACACCCACACGCTCGCCCCCTCGAAGGACGGCAAGGACCTCTTCGTCTACGTCTCCTCGTACGCCCCCAACGCGGCGCTCCCGGACTGCCAGCCGCCGCACGACAAGATCAGCGTGGTGAAGGTGCCGGTGGCGGACCCCGGCGCTGCCGCCGTCGTCTCGGAGCCCGTGCTCTTCCCGGACGGCGGGATGCCGACTGGCGGCTACTCGCGGGAGACGTCGGGCTGCCACGACATCACGGCCTACCCGGCGAAGGACATCGCGGCCGGCGCCTGCATGGGTGACGGCATCCTGCTCGACATCAGCGACCGGGCGAACCCCGTCGTCACCGAGCAGGTCCGTGACGAGGAGAACTTCGCCTTCTGGCACTCCGCGACCTTCAGCAACAAGGGCGACAAGGTGGTCTTCACCGACGAGCTCGGCGGTGGCGGCGGCGCGACCTGCAACCCCGAGGTCGGTCCGGAGAAGGGCGCCAACGGCATCTACGACCTCAAGCGAGGGAAGCTGGAGTTCCGCAGCTACTACAAGATCAGCCGCACCCAGGGCGCCACGGAGAACTGCGTCGCCCACAACGGCTCCCTCATCCCGCTGCAGGGCAAGGACGTGATGGTCCAGGCGTGGTACCAGGGCGGCATCTCGATCATGGACTTCACCAACTCCCGCAAGCCGAAGGAGCTCGGCTGGTTCGACCGGGGCGCGCTCGACGCGGACCGGCTGGTGGTCGGCGGGTCGTGGTCGGCGTACTACTACAACGGCCACATCTACTCCAACGACATCCAGAAGGGCCTCGACGTCCTCGCGATCGACGACCAGCGGTTGGCCCGCGCGGCGAAGGTCCGCACCGGCACCTTCAACCCGCAGTCGCAGCCGACGTACGACGCGAAGCGGCAGCAGTAGCGCAGCAGTGATGACAGTGGCCCCCTCCTTCACAGGAGGGGGCCACTGTCGTGCTCGAGCGCCGGCGGGGGAGGCGGCGCCGAGCAGTCCGTGGAGTCCGGTCGGTCAGCCGATCAGGCTCGAGCGCCGGCCGTGCCGGTGGCCGTACCGGTCGACGTAGGCGACCACGCGGCCCATCAGGCGGCTGACCTCGCCGAGGTCGGCCGCGGCGGCCAGCGGGGTCTCCGCCAGGTGGTAGAGGGCGGGGGCCGCACCGGGGGTGTCGAGGTCGGCGGCGATCTGGGCGCAGGTGCGCGCCGCGCTGCGGACGACCGCGGGCTCGACGCTCCAGGCGGACTCGAAGAGCCGGTCCGCGTCGGGTACGTCGTCCTGTCCGGGAAGCTCCCAGGCGGTGAGCACGGCCGGCAGGCCGACCGCGTCGCACGCGACGATCCACTCGCGCCGCAGGGGTGCGTCCGGGGCGAGGTGGACGAGGGCGGGACCGCCCTGCTCGGGACCGTCGAGGCCGGCCAGGGGATCGGCGTCGGGGTCGGCCGCCGGGTCGGCGAAGTCGGCATACGCGAACGCCCCCCGCGCGAGCGAGGTCAGCGCGCGCCAGCGCTTCTGGGCCGGCTCGAAGAAGCGGCGCTCCTGGAAGGTGCCGAACAGGTAGGGCCGCTCGGCCTTGGCGCAGAACTCGTCCTCGATCGCCCACGACAGCGCCAGCAGCGTGCTCTTGCGCAGCCGGTGGATGGGGACGTGCGGGTGCTCCTTGCGGATCGTCGCGAAGACCGACGGCGCCTCGGGGGCCGAGCTCGCCAGGGCCTCGGTGATCGCGATGTCGAGCCGTACGCCGCGGTCGCGCCGCGCGAGGATGTCGCGCACCTGGGTGACGGCGTGCGCGTCGTAGCGGCGGTGCCCACCCGAGCCGCGGGCCGGGCGGGGGTAGCCGTAGCGCTGCTCCCACGAGCGCAGCGTCGCCGGCGTGACGCCGGTCTGCTCGGCGAGGTCGCCGATGGACAGGGACGTCTCGGGCGCCGCGGCGGGGGAGTTCTTCGACATGGTGTCGAGCATACCCCCGAAATGCTCAGTTGTATGTCTAACTTTGTGACGACGCGGCGGCGCGGGCGCTCCACAGCTGTCGGGTGGCGACCGCGGCGAGCACGCCGCCGCCGAAGACCAGCACCAGCCCCGGTCCGGGGAGCCAGCCGCCGAGGCCCACGACGGAGAGCACGTGGACGACCTGCCAGACGGGGAGCGCGAGCGCGACCAGCGCCATCAGCCCGCCCTGGATCGCACCGACCGTGCGCGAGGGGATGAGGGCGCCCGCGATGCCGAGCATCGCGGCGTAGAAGGTCCACAGTCCGGCACCGCGCGCTCCGGAGATGCCGCCGGTGGCGACGTAGAGCCACGGCAGGAACGACCCGACCAGGATCATCAACGACGCACCCACGAGGCGCCCTCGCCCGGGGACGCGCGGTCGGCGGGTGCGGGTGCGGCTGGTCGCGGGGGAGGCCATGGGGGCGACTGTAGGTGAGGCGATGTGGCGCAGCACACAGCCGGCACCGCCCGATCGCGCCGAGCGGGCGGTGCGCGCGACGAGCGGTCGGACCGGCCGCGACCTGCGCGTCGGCGCCGCGCCGTTCGTCGCGCCCGGCGTACCGCTCGCCGCACAAAGTGACCGGAGTCACAGATCGATCTTGACCCTCCCGGGACGCCGCTGGTTCCGTCCACCCACCCGTGGGCCGCGGCGGCCCATGTCTCGAGAGTCCTGGAGGGCCCCTGCATGGACGACACGCAACGCCAGGAGTACTGGCGGAGGAACGTACGCCTGATGGCCGTGCTGCTGACGATCTGGGCGGTGGTGTCCTTCGGCGCCGGCATCCTGTTCGTCGAGCCGCTCAACAACGTGGTGATCGCCGGCTTCCCGTTGGGCTTCTGGTTCGCCCAGCAGGGCTCGATCATCGTCTTCGTCGTGCTGATCGCGGTCTACGTCTGGCGCATGGACCGCCTGGACGCGGAGTTCGGCATCGACGAGTACGAGGAGGAGGTGCACCACTCGTGAGCGACATCCAGACCTGGACCCTCGTCTTCGCGGTCCTGACCTTCAGCGTCTACATCTACATCGCCTACGCGAGCCGGGTGAGTGACACCTCCGGCTTCTACGTCGCCGGCGGCGGCATCCCCGCCCCGGCCAACGGCGCGGCCATCGCCGCGGACTGGATGAGCGCGGCGTCGTTCATCTCGATGGCCGGCATCATCGCGCTGTCGACCAACGGCTACGGCGGCTCGGTCTACCTCATGGGCTGGACCGGCGGGTACGTCCTGCTCGCGCTGCTCCTCGCGCCCTACCTGCGCAAGTTCGGCAAGTACACGATCCCCGACTTCGTCGGCGACCGGTACTCCGAGAGCGCTCGCATGGTGGCGGTCGTCTGCGCGATCGTCATCAGCTTCGTCTACGTCGCCGGGCAGATGGCCGGCGTCGGCCTGGTCTTCCAGCGCTTCCTGGGCGTCGACACCACGACCGGCGTCATCATCGGCATGGCGATCGTGTTCTTCTACGCCGTCCTCGGCGGCATGAAGGGCATCACCTGGACCCAGGTGACGCAGTACACCGTGCTGATCATCGCCTACCTGATCCCGGCGGTCGCGATCTCCACCCAGGTCACCAACATCCCGCTGCCGCAGATCGGCTTCGGCCAGATCCTGGCCGAGCTCGACGCCCTGCAGGTGGAGCTCGGCTTCGCCCAGTACACCGAGGCGTTCACCGGCACCAACATGCTCAACATGGTGCTGATCACCGCGTCGCTGATGTTCGGCACCGCGGGCCTGCCCCACGTGATCGTGCGGTTCTACACCGCCAAGAGCGTGCGGGCGGCGCGGTACTCCGCACTGTGGGCGCTGTTCTTCATCGCCCTGCTCTACACCACGGCCCCCTCGGTCGCGGCGTTCAGCAAGCTCAACATCATCCAGGACGTCGACGGGCAGACGGTCTCCTCGCTGCCGCAGTGGTTCGACACCTGGAGCGAGGTCGGGCTGATCACCCAGGCCGACGGCAGCTCCTTCGAGGGCGTCGCGGGCGACACCGTGCTGAGCTACGGCGACGTCGCGATCAACAACGACATCCTCGTGCTCGCCGCCCCGGAGATCGCCGGCCTGCCGGCGCCGATCGTGGGCCTGGTGGCGGCCGGTGCGCTCGCCGCCGCGCTCTCCACGGCCTCGGGTCTGCTCCTGGTCATCTCGAGCTCGGTCGCCAACGACCTGTACTTCAAGAAGATCAACAAGCAGGCCACCGAGGCCCGGCAGCTCATGGTCGGTCGGATCGCGATGGCGGCGGCGATCCTCGTCGCCGGCTACCTCGGGATCAACCCGCCGGGATTCGTGGCGCAGGTGGTCGCCTTGGCCTTCGGTCTCGCCGCGGCGAGCTTCTTCCCGGTGCTGGTGCTCGGCATCTTCTGGAAGAACTGCACCGCGGCGGGTGCGACGGCCGGCATGCTCAGCGGCCTCGTCGTCACCTCGGCCTACATGCTGTGGACGATCGACATCTACGGCAACAGCGACGGGGTCTTCGGGATCCTCGAGACCGGCTTCGGCGCGATCGGCATGCTGATCAACTTCGCGGTGACGATCATCGTCTCGCAGTTCACCACGAAGCCGTCGCCGGTCATGCAGGAGCTGGTGGAGGAGATCCGCTACCCCGGCAAGACCGCCCTCGTCGCCAAGCACGCCGAGGGGGAGCTGCCCGAGCACTGATGGTCGGTCGAGCTCGCCGAGACGTCGATCGTCGGTCGAGCTCGCCGAGACCCCACGCCGAGGGCCCGTACGTCACGTACGGGCCCTCGGTCCGTGTCCGGGCGAGGCTGTCGGCGCGCGAAGGCGGGTACGCACTCCCCATGCCCGTCCGCGCTCCACGCCCCGAGACCCGCACGGATCTCGCCCAGATCGCCAAGACGGTGCTGGCCACCGTCGCGGCGTGGTGGGCGGCCGACGACGTGGTCGGCCTCGAGCAGTCGTTCCTGGCCTCGTGGGTGGCGCTGCTGACGGTGCAGGCGACCGTCCACCGGACGTTCTGGCGCGGAGCGCAGTCCGTGCTCGCGACGGCCCTGGGCATCGTGCTGTCGTACCTGGCCGTCCTCGTCCTCGGCACGAACGCGCTCGCGCTCGGAGCCGCGGTGCTGGCCGGCCTGCTGCTCGCCCGTACGCCCCTCATCCGGCACGAGGGGGTGGCGGTCGCGACCACGGCGGTCTTCGTGATCACCACCGGGGTCGGCGACCACGAGATGCTGCTGGCCCATCGGCTGGGCGACACGGTCATCGGCGTGCTCGTCGGGCTGGTCGTCAACGTGGCGATCCGCCCTCCCCTGGACGACCGTGCCGCCGTGCACCGGCTCGAGCAGGCGGCCGCCGCACTCGGCGCGCTCCTGCACAGGATCGCCGAGGAGTGCGCCGAGCGGAGGGAGCCCCCGACCCGGTCCTGGATCGAGGAGACGCGTCGGATCGACCGGCTCCTCGACATCGCCGGGGAGGAGATCGACTTCGCGCGCGAGAGCCAGTGGGCCAACCTGCGCCGTCGGCACGGCGGCCGGACGCTCGACGTGGCTGCCACGCAGGACCGGCTGGTGCGGCTCGAGGAGGGGGTCGCGCACGCCCGGTCGATCGCCCGGGTGGTCGACGGCGGCGCGGTCGACGTCGACGAGTGGGACGAGGACTTCCGGCGACGCTGGAGCGACCTGACCGAGCGCCTCGGCACCCGCCTCGCCGATCCGGACGGCGAGGTGGCCTCGCTGCGGTCCGAGGTCGACCGGCTCGCGGCCGACCTGTCCGGGGACGACCTGCCGACCGTGCACTGGCCGGTGTACGGGGCGCTGCTGACGGCGCTGAGGGTGATCGCCGTCGTGGTCGACGACGTGGCGTCGCGGCCGCTCGCTCCGGCCACCCGGACGACCTGACGCTGGGGTGGTCCGCCGCCGATTCGACGGCGCGGTGCGGGGTACACCACCGGGGTGCGGCTGCCGGCCACCGGCCGGGACGCGGCCGCGGGATCCCGAGCGAGAGGAGGCCCGTCATGGCCACCCAGAAGGACCACGGACCCAGCGTCAAGGACGACGAGCTGTACGAGAAGCTCCGCGACGAGGGCAACAGCAAGGAGAAGGCGGCGCGCATCGCCAACGCCGCGAATAACGAGGGACGCTCGTCGGTCGGCGAGCGTGGCGGGTCGTCGGGGTCGTACGACGACTGGACCGTCGACGACCTCCGCTCGCGCGCCGCCGAGCTCGACGTCGAGGGTCGCTCCGACATGACCAAGGACGAGCTCATCGACGCCCTGCGGAACCACTGACCGCCCACAGGCAGTGAGGACGGGGTTGACGCTCCCGGCGAGCGGGAGGCAGCGTGCCGCCATGCGCGACCCCCACGAGCAGGTCGCCGCGGTCCTGGTCGACCCGGCGGTCCTCGGCGCGCTCGAGCTCGACCTCATGGGTCGCGACCTGTGGGTGTGGCCCGTCGCGACCGCGCCCAACGTCGTCGACGGTGAGCGCGCGGCCTTCCAGATGCGCCGCCGGATGGTGATGGCACGTCGCGGTGCCTGGGACGACGCCCACGACTTCGCCGCGATCTGGGTCTCCTTCGGTGCGAGCTGGCGAGACGGCGCCGAGCCGCTGCCCTGGGCGGCGCACGAGGCGGTCTGGGCGACCCTGCGGGCGTACGGCGATCGCGTCCGCTTCCGTCCCGCCCTGGTCGGTGTGCCGCCGCTGTCGGTGCCGGTCGAGCGCTCGGCCTGACGATGGCCGACGCGCCCCCCGAGCCGGAGCGGACCCCCGACGGGCGGTACGTCGTCATCGACGGCCGGCGGTGGCGGGCCACGGACCCGGCGATCCCCGAGGAGCGTCGTGCCGAGCTGACGCGCGTGCTGATGGCCTGGCGTCGCGACGTGCGACGGACGCGCGGCACCGAGGCCGAGGCGGTCTCCCGCGCCGGGGTCCACGCGGCGAAGGTCGCGCTCGGCGAGCGCGGGACACCGTGGTGGGAGCAGTCCGACGCCGAGCGGCGCGAGCGTTGGTCGGCCGAGGTGGCCGCGCCCGACGGGACCTGACCGGCGTGCGTGCGGCGACCGCGACTTGGGCCGTCCGGCGATCCTGGGAGGCGTGACCCGCCGACCGCCCGAGCCGATCAGCGCCGACGCGCCGGCGCTGCGCGGGCCGGTCCTGATGAACCAGGACTGGCGCGACCTGACCTACCTCCACTGGGCCGTGCCGCCCGAGGCCGTCGCCGACCGGATGCCGCCGGGGGTGCGGCCCGACGTCCTCGACGGGGTGACCTACGTCGGCCTCGTGCCGTTCCGGATGGTCGACGCCGGTCCGGGACGGCGGATCAGGGTCCCGTGGCTCGGGACCTTCCTGGAGACCAACGTCCGGCTCTACTCCGTCGACGAGCAGGGTCGCCGCGGGGTGGTCTTCCTGAGCCTCGACGCCGACCGCCTCGGCGTGGTGCTGGGCGCCCGGGCGGCCTTCAACGTGCCCTACCGCTGGGCGCGGATGCGGCATCGTGAGGCGACGCTCGACGACGGCGCGCAGACCCATCGCTACGAGGCGACGCTGCGCTGGCCGGGCGCGCGGGGGCGGTCGCTGGTCGAGGTGCGCGTCGGGGAGCGGCGTACGCCCGACGCGCTCGACCACTTCGTCTCGGCTCGGTGGCGGCTGCACACGAGCGTCATGGGGCGCACCCTGTTCGTCCCCAATCGTCACGAGCAGTGGCCGCTGCACGACGCTCGCGTCGTGGCGCTTGAGGAGGACGCCGGTGGTCTGCTCGCCAGCGTCGGGCTCGGCGACCTCGCGGGTCGGGAGCCCGACCACGTGGCCTTCAGCCCCGGGGTGCACACGGAGTTCGGACTGCCGCGGCGAGCAAGTTAGGACAGCCTCACCTATACTGACGTCCCGTGACCCTCCCCCTTCCCACGACGGCGCGTCCCGAGTCGGCCTCGGGGCCCCTGCCCGGGACCACGGCCGGACGGCCCGCGCGAGGATCGCGACTCGGCCGCGGGGCGGCGCTGGGCGCTGCCCTCGGGCTGTTGGCGGCCTCGCTGCTGGCCGGTCTCGCGTGGGGGTCGCAGACGATCCCGTTCGGCGACGTGGTCGCCGCGCTGACCGGGCACGACGGCTCGGAGGCGGCAGCCATCGTGCGGGAGATGCGCTGGCCGCGCACCGTCGTCGCCGTCGTGGTCGGCGCGGCGCTCGGTCTCGCAGGCGCTCAACTGCAGTCCGTCACCCGCAACCCGCTGGCCGAGCCGGGCCTGCTCGGTGTCGCCGCCGGTGCGGCACTCGGGGTGGTGCTCGTCGCGACCCTCTCCACCGGGTCCGCCGGTGTCACCCGAGCCGCGGCTGCCGTCGTGGGGGCGGCGCTGGCGACCGTCCTCGTTCTGGTCCTCGCGGGCGGTGCCGGCCGGGGGCCGCTTCCGCTGGTGCTGGCCGGT
>Ga0172375_10011180_pt1 | contig 11475 bp, 8 predicted proteins | sample LakKiv1m_FD_114537 | JGI IMG/M metagenome (GOLD analysis project Ga0172375, IMG submission 114537) | Freshwater microbial communities from Kabuno Bay, South-Kivu, Congo - kab_092012_11.1m | ecosystem: Environmental > Aquatic > Freshwater > Lake | place: Democratic Republic of the Congo... | reverse complement strand
CAACCTTAATGCGATGATTTAGTTTCTTATTATTAACAATATTTATTACCGAACCACATGCCCCTGTCTTAGGATCTCTAGCGCCAAAATAAATATTTTTTATACGCGCCAACACAAGAGCCCCTGCGCACATACTACATGGCTCAATTGTAACATATAGACTAGCTTGGTTCAACCACTTTGTCCCCAGATAATTTACTGCGCTTGTTATAGCGATAATTTCTGCATGAGCCGTGGGATCTTTCAAACACTCTACCTGATTATGACCACGAGCTATAATAACACCATCCTGAACAATTACCGCTCCAATAGGAACTTCATTCTCTTCAGAAGCCTTTTTAGCTTCTTTTAAAGCTTCAGTCATAAAAAAATGTTCTAATCTTCTCATTTTCATAACACTCTAAAATTTTATTGTGGGATTAAACCAGGTAAGAGAAAAAATTTATCTTTAATCACGCGGCAAGACAACAATAAACTTTACCCCTTTGTCCGGAACATTCTCAGCCCAAATATCTCCGCCATGAAACTCAATAATATCTTTTGCAATAGCTAAGCCTAATCCTGTCCCTTCTTTCGCATCGTCCAGTCGTTTAAACTTCTCAAAAATTACTCCTAGTTTATCCAAAGGGATATTTTCTGAACTATTAGCAAATTCTATCCTTATAAACTCACCCGAAACAAAAGCATTAACACTTACCCAGCCAGAAGCAGGAGTATATTTCAAAGAATTACTGAGCAGATTGTTAATAACCTCCTGAATCTTGCCTTTATCGACTTTTGCAAATAAATACTTTTCAGAGAATTTTCTTAATAAGGCTATCTTATTTTTCTCAGCTAAAACATGAAATTCAGCGATTTTTTCCGTAATTAACTCAGCTAAATTACATGATTCTTTTTTAAGATCAACTAAACCTGCTTCAACTTTATATAAATCCAATAACGTTTCTATAGTGTGCGACATATTTTCTAACGTAGAGCAAGAGGAATGAATATGCATCTTCTGTGTCTCATTCATCGCCCCAGTCGAATCATTAACAACTAGAGTAAGTAACTCTTTGATAATTGATATCGGAGTCTTAAAATCATGGGAAACCGAAGCAGCCAACTCTGCTTTTAATTGCTCGCTTCTCTTTATCTCTGCAGCATAGAAAATAATCTTATTAAGGAGCTTTTTTATAGTTTCATAGCCAAGTAAAAATCCTAAAAGTGAAATAAAAATTAGGATATATAAAACAAAACTGATATTAGCAATATTCGCTCCGCTACCTATAAACACATAGAAAAATGTCAAAAGCGGAATCACGCTCATTAGAGCAAATACCAGTTTAAATTTATAGAAAGGGTCCTCTTTTAGCTCCTGCAGGACCAGCTTAGATATTCTATTCATTGATTCCTTATTATATATTTTCTTAGCCATTTTATTTTCTTAATTTTATGCGCCCAGGAGGAGTCGAACCTCCAACAACCAGCTTCGTAGGCTAGTGCTCTATCCAGTTGAGCTATGGGCGCAATTATATTTATTTATTTATTTCAATAAATCCTGGCGTTTTACTCCTAATTCTTCCAGCGCTGAATTCGGATCAGTTGCATATTTACGGCAGAAAAGCGTTACCGCTTCCATGCTTTTAACGCCTTTTTTAAGTAACGTCCTTAAGATATTCGCGCGTAATCTAATTTCATCCATGACTTCAACAGAAGTCTTGCCGCTTACCTGAGCAAGCCTGTCTCGGTATTCACTGCTAACTGCTGACTCGCGAAAATTAGCAGTCCCTAAATCATAAGACCATAGAGTCGAAAGAAGTATTGTTTTATCTGCAATCCCTGTAGTCTCAACTAACTCTCCAACTACGCGAACAATCTTACCGCCGATATTGTAGCGCCTCATAATTACAAAAACATCAACCAAATTTACTAACACTACCGGAGCATTCATAGGTTCATTTTCTAAACGAATGATTGTCTCCCGGGCAGTAGATGCATGCAGAGTGCCCATGCAATATTTACCAATATTCATTGCCGTCATTAAATCCTGCGCCTCCTGGCCCCTGACTTCCCCAACAATTATCCTATCCGGACGCATACGTAATGAATTTTTAACCAAATCCGCCAAGCTTGTATCTTCATCACTTTCAAGACGCGAACAATTCTCTTCAAGAGCGGTATTTAATTCCAGTGTGTCCTCAATAACAACAATTCTGTCGTGAACCGGAACAAAACTGAAGAGAGCATTCAAAAGAGTGGATTTTCCCGTTCCGGGTCCGCCGGAAATAATAATATTTGCCGGTTTTATACCTAAGCCTTCAATATAAATCCAGAATTGAGCAGCAATTTCAGGATTAAATGTTCCGTTTTCAAGAAGCTCAATAATACTCAAAGGCCTCTCTTTAGCCCGGGTTATTGTAATCTGCGGGCCGAAAGGAGAATAAACGATGTTGCCTCGTCCTTTTATTTCTACAAGCTCAACATTATTAATCTTGTTTATCGTCTTTCTCCCGGAGAAAATAACCAGCTTCTTAATAAACAAATCTATTTCTTCCCGGGAATTAAATTTCTTGTCCGTCTTAATCAATCCGCTTTTTGTTTTATGTATGTAAATAGGCGAAAGATAGTTTATCATAATATCTTCCACTTCCGGATCGGCTAGAAATTCATCAATAACTCCATAAGAAAGAAATTCATTAAAAAGCTTCTCTAGGTCAAGATTGTTTAATTTGCTAACCAGATTCTGCCCATTTGTAGAATTATACACCTCTAGAAAAGTTTGAAATATTATATCGCGTTTACGAGCTAGGTCCTGAAGTAAGAATATCTTGCCTGCCAACCTCTCCAGAATTTCATTCTCAATTGCGATTCTTTCTCTTTCCACTTCTCTCCTCCCCTGGCTTAAGAAACCAGAAAAGCTTTAAATTAACTAGTTATTAAATTACTATTATATTATAACCTAACAACTTTATTGTCAACGACTTATCCGCCTCGCCTGTATTTATGCAATTTCTCAGATAAGACTATTTAATGATACATAGGAATAAACAACAAAACAACCCAAGCAATAACGGTAGTTAAGATTCCTACAGTCAGTCCCACACCGAACCAGCGCATAAAAGTAATGTGTACCTTACGCTCCTTCTCCAAAATCCCTAATGCTACGATATTAGCAGTAGAACCCACCAGAGTAATGTTGCCGCCTAAACAACCGCCGAAAAGAAGCGCCCACCAAAGAGGCTGCACTCCTAAGCCTAACTCCTTAAAACTAAGCAAAGCTGGAGTAAGCGCTGCTACCATAACAACATTATCCAACACAGCTGAACCTAAAGTAGAAATCCATAATATAGCCGTAGTTAAAATCGGGATATTAGATCCGGTTAAACTAATAAGATTCTTAGAAAGCACATCGGTTGCGCCAGTATACTTAAGCGTTCCCGCTTGAGCAAAAAGTAATAAGAAAAAGAGCAATGTCCACCATTCTACATCTTTCTCAATCCTCGCTCTGGCATTATGCCGCTTCCAAATCAAAACTAAACCGCTAGCAAAAAGCGGGACAGTTAACAATATTGTATTAGGGTTAAGCCCGAATAATTTCTCAATTCTATAATGCATTGCGATAACAATAAGAGTAGTTATAAATACTGCTAAGATAACTTTTAAACCTTTACTAACAGGCTCATGGACTCTCATTGCTTCAATATCGCTATTCTTAAAATGTTTAATTCTATGATCCATCTCATCCAGCGCTTTTCTATACCAAAGCATACAAATAGCTACACTACCTAAAAGACACAATACTGCAACCGGAGCAGCTTTAATTATAAAATCCTCAAAAGTTAATCCTGACTTTGTGGCAATCAATATTCCTATAGGGTTCCCCAATACGGTTGCAAAACTTCCTATGTTGGTAGCAAAAATTGACATAATTATTAGAGGAACCGGATCTATTTCCAAATGATCACAAACCTCAAGAACTGCTGCAACTATAAATATAATCGAAGTGACCTCATCAATTGATGCAGAAAGTAGTGCTGCTATTATAGAAATGATAATCATAAGTTTACGACCAGTAATATGCTTAATATTTAAGAGAGCCCTGGATATCAAACTAAACAAACCATTCTCTTTCAACAATCCGACAAGAACCATCATCCCGACTAAGAAAAGTATAACTTCCAAAGAAGAAAACATGACCAAATGCTCTAGATCAATTGTCTTGGTAGCCAAGAGAATAGCCGTGCCAATAAAGGCAAAACTTAAACGAAAATCCCAAAAGAATAAAGTCCCCATTACTGATGTAGCGAATATAGAAATAGCTAAAGACTGTTGAAAACTAAAACCTGTGCCTTTAGCCAAAAATCCTAAACCTGTAGATATAGCAATAAGGATAATAAATTTTCTAAACATACTTACCTCAATGTGCTTGGTCTCTTTCGCGCCTTAAAATTGGGTCGTCGCGGCCTATCACTACTTTTACGCCAAGGCTTAGCTTCTCCTTCAGCCTTCTTCCAGGGCCTAGCAGAACTCATCCCCTTCTCCCAAGGTTTAGCGCTACTACGATTCTTCTGCCAAGGCCTTGCTTCACCTTCATATTTCTTCCAAGGCCGAGAGTCACCTGTTTTCTTCTCCCAGGGTTTAACGCTACTGCGATTCTTCTGCCAAGGCTTATCTCCGCCTTCAGATTTTTCCCAAGGCCTCGGCTGATCGCGCCTCTTAAGCCAACGCATAGGATTATCTTTTGGTTTTTTACGAAAAATATCTGTTTCTACAATTCCGGCTGCTTCCTGTCTCTTAACATAACTACGAGTTCTTCTTCCCCCTTTAAAGGTGCCTGGTTTAGGGAAGAACCTTTTAAATGCCGAATGTTCTCTTCTTTCGCTTACCTGAGGCCGCCCTAAATTTAGATCAATACTCTTAGCGTTTTTCTTCTTCTTTCTTTCAGCATCTCTTTCTGCGCTAGTTTTAGGGATACTCAGGCTCACATTAATAACCCGGCCCATAAAATCTTTTCCGTTTAAAGCTGCTATTGCAGATTTTGCCTCTTCTTCATTGGGCATCTCTACAAAACCAAATCCCCTGGATTTAAGGCCTTTCTTCTCCATAACAATCGCAACAGAAGCAACATCCCCAAAACCAGCAAATAACTCTTTTACATCCGCTTCAGTTGCTTCAAATAATAAATTTCCTACAAAAATATTCACATTTACCCCCTCTTCCCAACAGTTTTTTCCTGCAAACTCATTCTTTGGATATGATACTCCTGTAAAGATTTAGGAGGAACATTTTTTTCCTGCATAGCTTCAATTGCCTCAACAGAAGCACGAGCCGCAGCCATAGTTGTTATATAAGGTATTTTATGCTGTATAGCCATAATCCTGATATAACTATCATCAAATTTACTTGCCCGGCCGGCAGGAGTATTCACCACCAGATTTATCTCCTTATTTTTAATTGCATCTGCAATGTTAGGCCTACCTTCATGCAATTTCTTAATCTGAATATTCTCAATACCCTTTTCTTTAAGAAAAATACTAGTATTCTCAGTAGCTAAAATAGAAAAACCTAGTTTCTTAAGACGCCTTGCAATATCAATTACCTCTGCCTTATCTTTATTATTAACAGTTAGTAAAACATTGCCGCTTAAAGGTAACCTTAAACCAGCTGCCTCCTGTGCTTTATAAAAAGCAAGGCCGAATGTATCGGCAATACCCATTACCTCGCCGGTAGCCCGCATTTCAGGGCCTAAAACAGGATCTACCTCGGGGAACATATTAAAAGGAAAAACCGCCTCTTTTACACCCACCCAAGAGAATTTACTATTTTCATTTAACTGGGAAAAATCATTTAATTTTTTACCTAACATAATCTCTGTTGCAATACGAGCAATAAGCACGCCGGTTATTTTAGAAACAACAGGAACAGTCCGTGATGCACGCGGGTTCGCCTCAAGAACATAAACCTTGTTGTTGCAAATTGCATACTGAATATTAATCAAACCCACAACACCTAAGGTAGTGGCAATTTTATGTGTATATTTCCTAATAGTCTCCAAATGTTCAGGCTTAATAGATCGGGAAGGAATCAAACAGGCCGAATCTCCGGAATGAATCCCTGCATACTCAATATGTTCCATCACGGCCGCTACAAAAGTGTTTTCTCCGTCGCAAAGAGCGTCTACCTCTGTTTCTAGTGCATTATCTAAAAAGCGATCAATAAGCATCGGGTATTCCGGCCTAACCTGTATTGCTTCAACTGCATACTTACGCAACATTGCTTCATCATAAATTATCTCCATACCTCTTCCGCCCAAAACGAAAGATGGCCTAACCATGAGCGGATAACCAATACGATTAGCAATTATAATAGCTTCATCAAGTGAACGCGCAATACCACTCTCCGGCTGCAAGATATCCAACTCAATCATCTTCTGCCTAAAAAGCTCACGATCTTCAGAGAAAGCAATACTCTCCGGAGTAGTGCCTAAGATACGCACCCCGCACTCCTTTAATTCCTGGGCTATATTTAAAGGAGTCTGTCCTCCAAATTGCACGATTACTCCTTCGGGCTTTTCTTTCTCATAAATCGCCAATACATCTTCAACAGTCAATGGCTCAAAATAAAGCTTATTGGAAGTATCATAATCAGTAGATACTGTCTCCGGGTTACAATTGATCATTATTGATTCATACCCTGCGTCGCGAATAGCAAAGGCAGCATGCACACAGGTATAATCAAACTCAATACCCTGGCCAATACGATTTGGCCCGCCCCCCAAGATCATTATTTTCTTACGATTTGAAACAGGGACATCATCTTTGCCCGGACTATAGGTAGAATAATAATATGCTGCATTTTCTACGCCGCTTACAGGAACTGCTTCAAAACGCGCGATTTTTCCTAATTTAATACGACGCAGACGAACTTCCGCTTCTTTAATATTAAAAAGCTTGGCAATATAGCGATCAGAAAAACCCCATTCCTTGGCTTTTATCAACTGCGTATCTGCTAATTCTTTCCAAGTAGATGCCGACAGCTCCTCCTCAAGATTAACCATATCCTGCATCTCTTTAATAAACCACTCACCGATATGTGTCATTGAATGCAACTCGTCAACGCTTATACCCTTACGCAAAGCCTCATACATAAGGAATATTCTTTCGCTTGAAGGAACAGCTAAACGTTTTTTTAGCTCATCAAGCGATAAATCATAAAAATTCTTCGCTCTTCCTAAACCATATCTTCCAGTCTCTAAGGAACGAATCGCTTTCTGGAAAGCCTCTTTAAAGTTCTTCCCGATACTCATAACTTCTCCGACCGCTTTCATCTGCGTGCCTAAAATATCTTTTGCTTTGGGAAATTTCTCAAAAGCCCAACGGGCAAATTTAACCACCACATATTCACCGCTTGGAGTATACTTCTCAAGCGTTCCATCTCTCCAATAAGGAATTTCATCAAGGGATAAACCGGCAGCAAGTTTAGTAGAAACTGAGGCGATCGGGAAACCGGTTGCCTTAGAGGCCAATGCTGAGGAGCGCGAAGTACGCGGGTTAATTTCAATTACAACCAGCCGGTCATCTTTTTTATTATGCGCAAATTGAATATTTGTTCCTCCGACTACGCCTATAGCATCTACGATCTTGTAAGATAAATCCTGCATCTTCTTCTGCAGCGGGCCCGGGACAGTCAACATCGGAGCAACGCAAAAACTATCTCCGGTGTGTACTCCCATGGCATCTATATTTTCAATAAAACAAACTGTGATCTTCTGATTTTTCTGATCACGCACCACCTCTAATTCAAGCTCTTCCCAGCCTATTACCGCCTCTTCAACCAGCACCTGGTGCACTAGACTTACATTTAAACCCCTCTGCGCGATAACCCTTAACTCTTCAACATTGTAAACAATACCGCCGCCAGTCCCTCCCATAGTATAAGCCGGCCTAATAACAACAGGATATCCCAATTTCTTAGCAATGGTTTCGGCTTCTTCTACGGAAATAGCAATCTCTGACTGAGGAACAGGTATACCAAGCTCTTTCATTGTCTGCTTAAAGACTTCCCGATCCTCTCCTCGCTCTATCGCGTCAACCTTAACTCCAATTACCTCTACTGAATATTTCTTCAAAACACCGGCCTTATGCAGAGCCGAAGCAAGATTTAACCCCGTTTGGCCACCTAGATTAGGCAATAAAGCATCAGGCCTCTCTTTTATAATAATCTTTTCAACGCTTTCAACTGTTAAAGGTTCAATATAAGTTCTATCAGCCATTTCAGGATCAGTCATAATTGTAGCCGGATTAGAATTAACCAGTACAATTTCATAACCTTCTTTCTTGAGAGCCTTACAAGCCTGAGTTCCGGAATAATCAAACTCACATGCTTGGCCGATAATAATAGGGCCGGATCCGATAATTAATATTTTATGAATGTTATCTCGACGGGGCATAATTCCTCCTTAAACTTATTACAAAAAATAACTGATTGCCTTTATGGCTAGTGAAACGGACAAATTTTACTGGAAGGAGATCAAATCTCTGCACTCTTCTAGACAATTATACGAATAATTATTAAAATTAGGTAAGGCACCACGAATTGAGATATTATACCAATAAACAAACTAAACGCAATAACTTTGTTAATTTACACCGTTATTTTTACTTACAATAAATCTTAATCTATAAAATATGCGCACACTTACCTAGCTATTAGTTTTGTTTGCCTTTGCGATACCCTTAAAATTATGAAACAATGACTCTAAAACCACGCTCCAAATCACCTTATACTCCTCATCAAAATGAATCGAGTCAGCAACCGACTTCCCATCCACAGTGAGGACTTTAACTCCTGTTAAAAATACTGGCTTGCCCTTACTTTTCTCCGGGGCTTCTTTACACCAGATAACCTCCCCCTCCATCCTCACTGGCTTCTCAATATTAGGAGGATATACCCCTAAAAATAATAAATCTCCTTTTTTTAATTGATTATGCGAGAAAAAACATATTCCTTCTGCACTAATGTTTCTGGTAAACCCAAAATGCCTATGTTCCAAAAGTCTTTTAAAGACGCTTGTGATAATAACAAACTTAACTCGGATTTTAACATCATACTGTTTATAAAAAGAAACCTTTAATCCGGTATCGTACCTGGGATACTTTCTTTTTTCTTTATCTATATGCTCCATCTCTCTATTCCGTTTTTACTTTTTAAGTATATAAACCTATTGCCCCCTCTTTTCCATCTCTTCAGCTAAGTTACGGGTAAACTTAATCGAAGCATAGCTGGGATTATTTTTATCAATATATTTTTCCGCTTCTTTTAGATAATAAATAGCTTGTTTCCAATCTTTCATATTAAAATAGACAGTGCCGATATTCCCCCAGGCCTGCCAGCTTTCCGGATAAACTTCCAGAGATTTCTTAGCAGACTCAATGGATAATTTATAGAAGCTATCATCATTATTATTATTAAATGCATCAATTCCTCTTTCAAGGTAGTTTGAACTCAAACTATAATTAATAGCCCCTATTAAATTCTTGTCTGTTGTCTTCTTAAGGGCAGCCTCGCATAGTTCAATGGCTTTATCATATTCATGCATGGAGTAATAATAATCGACCTTTTTTAGAATATCTTTAACATCCGATCCTGAATCAATCTCAATATTATTATTTTCATCAGGTAATTTTGCGTATCCTGGGTTGAGAATATCAATTACAACTTTTTCTTTAGGCGCATTAACCTGCTTACCATCGATGCTATCGATTTCATTAATAAAATAAGTTAACTCAACTCCCTGAAAATCAATCTTTACAAATTTATCATTTTTCTCCAGCAACTTTCCTTCAACTGATTCTCCGGTCTTAAGAAGAATCGTCTCCGCAAAAATTATTGCCGGGAGAAATAAACTCATTACTAATATAAAGAATACTACCCTGTTATTTCTCATAAATCCCTCCGCTTCTGCCTATTGCGCTTACAGTAACATCTCCGCTTACGCGCACATTAGCATCGCTATTTGCAGACTGATCCTGCATGGACCTACAACCACTCAATAATAATACCCCTAACCAAATAACTATTATTTGTTCTCTATTTACTTTTTTCTTTAACATACTTATCTGATAAATTATAAACTAACGATAGAAATAAATTCTTGGAACCATAACAAGCAAGCCTTAATGTTTTTTAGGATTGTTCCTTTTATCTTTATACATAGACTTATCTGCCCGAATCAAGAATTCATCAATAGAGCCAACATAGGGAGCTTCGCAAACTGCCATCCCCATACTCAAAGATAATGAATAACGCTGCCCGGGCTTGCTGTTTCTGGCGTCTAAGTTTTTCTTCAGACGGCCGATAAGAACATTCTCTTCCTTCCTGGCTGCCTGTATCGCAATAACAGCAAATTCGTCGCCTCCTATACGCGCTATTATATCGGGTTCACGAAATGTCTCTTTCATAATCTTTGCGACTTCCATAAGAGCTAAATCACCTTCGGCATGCCCAAAAGTATCATTAATAAGTTTCATATTATTCATATCTAGAAAAAGCAGCATGACATCCTCTTTATTACGCTTAGCAATCTTCATTTGTTGATCCCCTAGAGCCAAAAACCCTCTACGGTTATAAAGACCTGTAAGCGGATCTGTAAGAGATAGAGCCCGTAATTCCTGCTCAGCATTTTTTAACACTGTGATATCCTGAGCAGTACAAACAATATAATTAACATTATCTTCCTTATCCTTCATCACCGAAATACTAAAAAGAACAGGGATATCTCTTTTATCTTTGGTAAGAAAATGCATTTCGTAATCTACAAGCGTCCCTTTCTTGATATGCTGTTCAAACTCTGTCTCATTAAAAAGTAAATGCGAAGATGAAAAAATCGTAGTAATCGGCTTTCCTAAAAGCTCATCATTGCCGTATCCCAATAATTCACTTACTGCTTTATTAATCTGAATAATCCTTAAATGAGAATCCAAAACCAACAACATATCAATCATGCTATTGATAATGCTATCAAGGTAGTTTTTCGAAACTGTGCTTTTGCGCAATTCTTCTAACATCAAATTAAATGAATTTGCTAACTGACCAATCTCATCCTTGGATGATACCGATACTCGCGTTTGAAAATTCCCTGAAGCAATTTCCTGAGTAGCATTATGCAGCTTAAAGAGATTACGAGTAATTAATTTCGCTAATAGAAAACTTGCTAAAAGTCCAGAAAATACAATAAGTACGATTAAAATCAAGAAGACTTGTAAAAGTACTTTAACAATCCTCTTTTCTTCAGTAATAATCTCAAGTGACTACTTAAGCTTCTGGTTCTGAAAGTTCTTCTGGGCTTCTTCAAAGTTCTTAAAACGATCAACTGTTTCAAGAAGTCGCCTATTCATATTGTAAGCTGCTTCTTTTTTATTTATATAAGCAATCAGAGTGCCTGCTGCATTACTTATTTGTTCAGCGAGCATTCTTATCCCACGCAGACTCTCT
>Ga0172375_10011179_pt1 | contig 11475 bp, 15 predicted proteins | sample LakKiv1m_FD_114537 | JGI IMG/M metagenome (GOLD analysis project Ga0172375, IMG submission 114537) | Freshwater microbial communities from Kabuno Bay, South-Kivu, Congo - kab_092012_11.1m | ecosystem: Environmental > Aquatic > Freshwater > Lake | place: Democratic Republic of the Congo... | reverse complement strand
AGCAATGGCTGTAGACATTGATGAAATTTCTTCAAAGTTGGTACTAATTGGAGAAGTGATGTGGGACTTAGTCGATGTATACTTCAGTGGTTATCGGGTTGGTCAGGAAGGGCGGGGTAAAGAAGCATTGAAAGCTTACTTTCAGTCTGAATTGAAAAAATATGATCCTGAGATTATTGGCGACGGTAAAAAGATACCCCTTATTGGAAGTTGTGTCCCTCAGTGGTACTATATGGGACCATTTCAATTATTCCCCAGCATACCTTATGAACTAAGAGGCTGGACTTTCCTCCCAGATAGTATTCGACCAGATCATGTTGATGGGGGAGGATCATTTGACCTTAGATGTCATGAAGGGGTACCAAAAGATATGCTAAGTAAACATTTGCGAGATGATAAAAAATCTTGTCTAGAATACCTTTATAGCGGATTCCGTAAAGTCGAGTTGAGGAACGGTGTATCCTTATATTTCCCTTCGGAAAGAATTGTTCCAGCGGTGATGGATGAACTAGAAAGAAGGATCAGAGATTAAAACCAGAACTGCCACTTAGAATCTTTTTTCTTTTCTTTTACCAAATCATGCATACCGGCTTTCTCAGCTTCTTTTAGCAATTGCCGGGCCACTCTTTTCATTCTCAATCCGTTGATATCCACGTCGTTCTGGAAATCTTCATACTGGAAAAGGATCTTATCGATAAGCTTTGCTTGAGCATCAATATTTATCTGGACTACTCCTTGAGTTGCCACTTGTCTTTCTTTTTCCAACTCTTCCAATTCCGCGATAAGCTTCAATAAAGATTCTGTATCCTTCTTAGATTGGATTAAAAACTCTCCGATGGCTTGGACATCAGCCACCGTGTCGACCTGTTTTTCGTGATGTTCGCTCTTAAACCATTTCTTCCACCACTTCTTTTCATAGATTGCCATATCTCCGATAATTCTGCCGAGAGTTATAAAGTTTTCGTGAACATATAGTGCGCTGATATCCTAAACAATAATTCTTCACACTATATTAGAAGGGGGCAATGTCTTTGCAAGATTATTCGTGTCCTTCTGTATATAGAATTTTGTAACGAAACCTTTTTAATATACAACATTTTTTATTTTTCTATGAGAGGTGACATTAAAACTTATCTTGATCAGGTCAGTGCACTATACGGATGGAGTATTAAAGCAAGAAATCTTTTTCAGGAAGGAAAAGTTAAAGAAACGTTGCATCTGCTTAGGCAAGAATTCTCTCGTCAAGCTCGTACTTTTTCCTGGCGAGGAATCAAGAACCTCCCGGAAATTCTAGACCTTAAAACATTAAGAAAACACTTAGAATCGGCCCGAGCGGCATCTAAGTTGATCATATCTTCTTTGAATAATCACTTAGCTGAGATTGAGTATGCTAAGAAAAAGGGACGTTCTCTTGATGTTCTTAAACAGAATAGTAAGTATCTTTCCGAAGCGGAAAGAAATTTTTCCATGATGATTGACTTGTTACGTCTAGCTCAAGAAGAATTAAAAGAGAATCCGTTAGAACATTATCAAACTTTCAACCTGCCACAGAATTTTGAATACTTAATTCAACTATTGAAAGGAGAAGGGCCATTTAAAGGAATGGATATAAATAAAAGAGCAGATATTATTCACTATGTTAATCTTTCTAAACGGGATTTTTCGGGGTTAAATCTTAAAGGGGCACTGTTCGCTAATCCTAATATGGAATATTCTAAGTTTGAAGGAACAAACCTAGAAGAAGCTTTTTTTGAAGGTGGGCATGCTTATGGAGTTAGTTTTAAGAATGCCAATTTAAAGAAAGCTAAGTTTCAAGGGACCAATTTAACGGGAGCAGTGTTTACCGGAGCAGATTTGGAAGAGACAGAATTTATTAATTGTGAAGTAATGGCGGTGAATTTCCAGAAAGTTAAGAACTTAACTAAGGCTTTATACTTGCACACTTGTAAGAACTTACGCAAAGCTTATTTTGATCCAGATAGCGTAGATCATGCTAATCATTTGTTTGTGAGACATTTGTTTGAAGAAATGTAAGTATTCTCGCCCCAAACCTTTAAAAACCGCTGGAATAACCTCTGAAGAATGTTAACTCCTTCAGAAGTAGAATTGATTCGAGAAGAATTGGCTACTTCCAAAAACCCTTTATTTATTTATGATGATGATCCTGATGGATTATGTTCTTTCTTACTGTTATATCGTATTCATCATGAAGGACACGGAATACTGGTAAAAAGTGCTCCTAAAGTGGACCTTTCTTTCTTACACCGGGTAGAAGAGTATAAACCGGATAAAGTCTTTATTCTGGATATGCCCATGGTAGACCAAGATTTCTTGGACGGTCTGAAAGTTCCTGTATTCTGGATTGATCATCACGAACCCCAGCAACGTCAGAGAGTCCGTTATTTTAATCCATGTATTGCTCATCCGAAAGAGTACATGCCCGTTACACGCATGGCTTACCAGATTTCCGAAAATAAAGATGATCTCTGGCTAGCAGCAGTGGGTTGTTTATTTGATTGGAGTATGCCCGACTTTATCGAAGAGTTCATTGAGAAGTATCCTCATCTGCTGCCTAAGAAGATAGATTTGAACGATGCCGTGTTCAGACAACCGATAGGTAATCTAATCCGGTTATTCTCTTTCATCTTGAAAGGACCCACTTCGGAAGTTAACAAGTTTGTAAGAACTCTAACTCGGATAAAGACGCCAGAAGAAATCTTGGAGCAGACCACTCCGCAAGGAAAGTTTTTGTACCATCATTACTTGAAATGTAATCAGTATTACTTGAAACTTCTGGAACAAGCCAAGAAAAAGGTCGGAAGAAGCAAACTATTACTATTTTATTATCAAGAGCAGAAATTATCTTTTACTTCTGAGCTAGCTAATGAGTTGTCTTCGACTTTTCCCCAAAAGATAATTATTATTGCTAGAAACAAGTCCGGAGAGATGAAATGCAGTCTTCGTGGTAAAAAGCCCATCTCCAAAGCGCTGGAGAAGGCCTTGGTTGGCATTAATGGTTATGGTGGTGGACATCCAGAAGCTTGTGGTGCCGTGATTAAAGAAGAGGACTGGGAACAATTCTTAAAGAATTTCAAGAGAGAGATTAAGGGTATTAAACTTTAATTAGAAAAGTAATCTTTATAAACAGCGACATTCTTCTCCAGACTGAAATGTCTCTCTTTTCACAAATAGGGATGCTAGGAATCGGACTATCTGGAATCTTGTTTGGATTAGCCTTAAGCTATATCGCTAAAGAAGAATTAGCTTCTGGAAAGAAATATTTTCTCTTCTTAAAGAGCTTGTTTTATGTAATCTTTACTTTAATGGCGGGATACTATTTGTGGGACAAGAACGACCTTATTTCCGTAACCTTACTTCTGCTGTTAGTTATTGGTTTGGTGTTAACGTATAAGTTACCTACTAAACATTACACTTGGATCGGCGTATATGGTATAACTATCGCTTGCTACCTTTTAGTTTCGGTTCCTGACGCTAAACCAATCATGGTGGTATTAATGTTCTTGTACGGTTTACCGACGGGAACTTTACTCAGAACAAGATGAAATCTAAAGAAAAACAAGATCTGGAAGAGGCCCTGAAAGAAAAAGTTTCTCCTTTGTTAGAAGAAACTATGGAGAAGAATTGGGGCATTACTATCCCCAAATTAGAGACGGATATTACCGATAGCTTGAAAAATCCGCAACTGAACATTTATATTCCCCCTGATTTGAATTTTAATCAGGCTAAGAATCATTTCAAGGGAGAGTTTATCAAACGTGAACTACGTCTGAATAAAGGCAATGTCTCACAATTGGCTAAACTTCTGAACATCAATCGTAGAAGCGTTCATCGTGTGATTAAGGATTTGCATATTGACAAAAATAAAGATCCTTTGCTTTCCAAGGAAGAGTACCATCAAGATATAATCGGGCAGTCCATCCGTTCTACATTAGACCAATATAAAGAGATAATTCATCCGCAACAGATGGATAAGATGTATCAAGAAGTTTCTACTCTTTCCCGAAACATCGCTAAATTTATCCCTTTTGAAGAGCTTTCTTGGAAAGATGCAGAACGGGAATTTGAACGCCAGTTTTTAGCTCAAGCCTTGCACGAAAACGAGAATAACATCTCTAAGACTGCCCATAAGATCGATCTGCGGATAGAAACCTTGTACAGAAAGATCAAGAAGTTGGGGATAAAATAACCTTTAAGTTAAGCAGTCATACTCTTGCTGAGAAATCGTCCCATTATTTTTAAGTTTTTCATAGATCTCCCTTCGGGGTAAACCTTTCGGGATAGTTCTCAATCCTTCTATCCAAGAATCAAGAGGAAGGCTACTTTGAATGCGATATTCTTTTTCTATAGTGTAAACTCTCACTAAAGAGAGAATGATTCTTTCCATAGGATCTGAGGTTGAAAGCATATTTCTCCTTTTCAGGCCTTAAATTATAAATTTTTTGAGTCAAACGGTTAATCTACCACTCCACTACCAAAAACTTTAAGAAGCCTGCCGCTACCCCTAGCCTTATCTCAAAAGAGGGATAAATTATGGTAAAAGAATTTTTCATGAACTTGTTGAAACGGCTCTCTTTTAATCCGTTTTCTAAAAAGAGCCACATCAAGTTAGGGTTGTACGGTCCCCCAAACGGAGGAAAGTCTACTTTAGCTAATCGTATCTGTGAAGACTGGCTAGGCGAGAGTATGTCTAGTGTTTCTCATATTCCTCACGAAACCAGAGAAATCGTAATTAAGGAACAAGTTACCATTAAGAACGGTAAGGGGAAAGAGTTGACTTTTTCGTTGGTAGATACTCCGGGAATAGCTACCAAGATTGATTATGAAGATTTCCTTAAACGCGGGTTGAACAAGGAAGAAGCTAAGAAAAGAGCTAAAGAAGCTACTAAGGGGGTTATTGATTCTATTAAATGGTTAGATAAGATGGAGTCGGTTATTGTAGTATTAGACGCTACTCAAGACCCCTACTCTCAGGTTAACGTGACTATCTTGGGCAACTTACAAGCTCGAGATATTCCTGTTTTGATTGTCGCTAATAAGGTGGACTTAAAGAAATCGAGCATTGACGCGATTCAATCCGCTTTCCCCCAGTATAAAGTTATTGGTATTTCCGCTAAATACGGCAAAAATGTAGACGACTTTTATGAAGAACTGTTCAAGTTTGCAAAGTGATCTACATCCTACAATAGGCATAATAAAAAATAAAGTTTAAAAACTATAGATGTTTCCTATACATAGAAAAGAGGTTTAAAGTAGTAAAATGGTTACGTTTCAATTTGTTCCTTATCAAGATATTGAGAATTTATCTTCTGCTAAGCGTATCAATAAGCTTCTAAATATCGTTAAAGAGAATAAGATAGTTCTGATGGAAGGGCGTTTGAAGAAGGAAGAAGAAGGAGACTTGATCGAGATAACTATGGGAGAGATTACCCAAAAATTTAAAGGGATTGAGTTAAGCGTGATTTATCCGGACAGAAGCAAGCAAGACCTGTTCCAGAAAGTTAGAGGCACTATGACCAGCGTCCTGCTGGGCAACCGTGAAGGCATGACCATTATCGGGCCGGCGTCGATCGTAAAAAAGATTGAAAAGAACCCGAACAAGATTGAACTCTTCACTAGAGAAGCGCGTGGAGAGTAAAACCTATATAATAAGAAAGAGAAAAGGTTAAAAAGCCTTTAGGCTGGTAATTATATATGCCACACCAATGTGTCCGATGTAACACCCTTTATCCGGAAGGGGCAGAAGAGATTCTTAAAGGATGTAAATGTGGGGCTCGCTTATTTTTCTACATTAAGCAACAGCATATCGATGAAGGCAAGAAAATTATCAGCAACTTAAGTCAGGAAGACAAGAAAGCGATCGAGGAAGATGTCGCTGAGATCTTAACTCTGAAATCCGAACCTGATGCTCCAGTAGTTCTGGACATTGAAGCCATTCGCATCTTGAAACCGGGCAAGTATGAACTTGATTTAGTTCATCTGTTCAAGAAAGATCCCTTAATCATCAAGTTAGAGGAAGGTAAGTATGTGATTGATTTACCACATCTGTTTAACCAAGAGAATCTGGATAAGGATCAGGAAGGAATTTAGTTTTATATCTTCTAATCTAGAAATGCTTATAAGCCGCAATTTCTCCTAGCAAATAATGAGTTATTTGAATAAAGTTAAGGTAAGCGATGAAGGAGAGTTAGATTTAGACAGCCTTACTTCTTTAACTTCTCTGGATTGGAAAGAATGGATTAAAGAAAGACTACATGGAAGTATGGATCTGATGATTAATGAAGGTCATGATGGTGATGAAACTTCTATCTTCACAAGTTATGTGCCTGAATTGGACTATGCGGTGAGAGTTAAAGCTTACGAAGGAATCGCTAATAACTTAAATCAAGCGTATGAAGAGAGAAAAAGTGGTTCTAGTCTAACTTGGGATGATCGTTCTTTAGATATGTTATTGTTCTTAACCGTTTGTATTGAGACTCAATCTGAAGGAATAAAAAGCGTCCATCAAGATAATTATTTTGCCGAGAAAGGGGAGATAATTACCCGATTTTTAGACGTGATTGAAGCAAAGCCGAGTTTCAAATCAGAGGTTGATCTTTATGCCCGAACCTTGCAGGCTCTGTGTGGAACACAGACTAAGCGACCTTTAGAGTTTTGGAATACGCAACTGAATATATCTCCCTGTGTTTATGGTTCGCTTTGTTTTAGTGGCGCTTGTTACAATTCTCCTTATGATGGAATTACTCTTCTTCCTAAGGTAGATTGGTCTAATAAAGAATGCGAGGGCAGAATGCATGGCTCACTATTATCCTTTTATATCGAATATAAAGACGACGCTGAAGTCATGGCGGCAATAGAGAGAATTAAGCCCAGCTTGCCCAAGAGAGTAATAAAAGTGTTCAATTTCAACAAGAAGATCGCCGAAGACATAGAGAAAAAATTAAAAAAAAATAATTAGTTCTTAACTTTTTCTGGGGTTAGAACCTCTACTCTAGGAGATTTGTTTTTCTGGCATCAGAGTTTACTCTTCTGGGCCTTATCAGAGATGATAACAGAATGGCCAGAAGGGTCTTCAATAATAATCTTTAATTTCTCTCTGCCGACTAAGGCTCTACCCAGCTTCTTGACTAAATTGCGGCCTTTGTTTTTGATTTCTTCATCTTCTTCTCCTTCGATAGATGATTCAATGGTTTTCTTGATCTTCTCCAACAATCCTTCTACATTAGTAACATAACCTTCAGAAGCAACTCCTGGTTCCATGGTGATAATGTGAGGAATCTTTACTGTCGCTTCTCCTGACTTAACAATACGGACATTTAAGTCTTCTTCACTTTCCACTTCAAAAGTGTACTTGGCAGGCTCTTTATCTTCTGCCGGCTCGATGTCTGACTTCTTAAAACCACAAGCTTCACATTCCATTGACAATACATACACTTTTCCGAAGTAAGGTATATCTAATTCTTCCTCTTTCAAGATAAGTTTCTTTTCTCCACATAAGTGGCAAGGTTGTCCCTTTAATTCAGCCATAGACGGTAGGATAGAATAGGCATTTAAAAAGATTTCTGTAAGATTAGTTTATGTTCCGGTGTGTGAGAAGTTTGCACAAGTAAGTTTTATAAATAGCTCCCAGATTTATTCTCTTGATGCACCGGTGGTATAACGGCTAGTATCTCAGCCTTCCATTAGCTAAGAAGTTAGCTGATGATCCGGGTTCGAATTACATTGAATTGTTGCGAAAGTCCCGGCCGGCGCACTCATTTTTATTTTATCTGCTTTATCGTAATAATCTTTATATATGCGACTTCCTCGAAGATTAAAATGGCAACTCTATACGGAATCCTTTACGCCGGAGATCAGTTAAGGTATATGGATTTAACTCAACCTAAAGTGGTGCAGCGTCAACCTATCGGGCCTTTGTTTAAAGAGAGAGATCAAACCATTGACCGAGTTATACCTATCACCAAAGAGAGATAGCATGCTCATCTGGTAGAAAGGGGCCAGCAGATGAAGAAAAAAGGAGTTAAAGATTTCCAGCCCATCATTTGTGGTGGCGGATGTGGTTGTTAGAGATGACGATTTTTTAAAGCTTATTAAAGTAAAGCTTATATAGGTAAATTTCTTCTCTCCCAAAAGTGATAGAATGAAAATTACCATTGATACTAAGGAAGATTCTCCGGAAGAGATCCGTAAAGCCATTACTTTCTTGCACAGTCTAAGCAATTCTGGAGGTGGAGCTTACATTCCTGCTCCATCCGAGCCACAAGATACCACTAACTTAATGAGCATGTTTGGTGATGATTCTACTGCCCCCACACCAGCTAGTCCTGCTACTTCTGACACTGCTCCTAACTTTGGCTCTTTTCTTAATCTAGTAGATCAGAAGAAAGAAACATCCAAGAAATATCTGGATGAACCGAAGATAGAATTTTATTAAGTTTACAACAAAAACATTAACACTATTCCTAGAACAACTAATACCACATAGAAGCTTACAATAATTCTTCCAAACTTCTTTCCTCCAAAGAAGTAGGCTATTCCTCCTTTGGTGCAAATGTTAGCTAATGTGGCAATAATTATTCCTTGTGCAGCAATGCTCATGTTCAGGCCGGTCTTAGCCAGTTCGGAAAGTGAGATGATAATAGCATCGACATCCGCAAATCCAGAGATGACACTTACTGCATAAATTCCGTTGTTAGAAAAGAAGACGTTAGCCAGCTTAGCAAGAGCCAACATTAAAGTAAATACTGCTCCAAACTTCAGTGCGGGAGTAAGAGTGAAAGGAGAAGGCAATTCCACTTTACTTTTAACATTAGGAGTTTTTCTCCAGAGAAAATAAGAGAAAACTGCGGTGAATAAAGTTAGTATAACCAGGGGTAAAATTATTTTAAGTGAAAGAGATTGGTTAACGATTAGAACCAAAACGAACACGCGAACCAACATAATCCCGTTGGCCAGAATCACGCCTAAAGCTAGAGCACGATAAATCTTCTGTTCTTTCTGACTGCGTTGAGAAAAACTCATGGTTAAAGCGGTACTGCTGGCTAATCCTCCCAATAGTCCGGCTAAGGCAATCCCTTTCTCTCCTAACCATTTCAAAGCGATGTAACCCACAAAGCTAATTCCTGATACTAGGACCACCATTAGCCAAACCAAGTAAGGATTAAATATTTCGTAAGGGCCGTATCCTTTGTTAGGAAGCAAGGGAAGAATGACAAAAGCGATCACCGCAAATTTAAGCGTATCAGCCATCTCTTCTTTACTTATTTTTTGAGCAAAGCGGTGCAATACTGAACGTGCATAGAGTATTATAGTGATAACAATAGTTAGAATTACTGCTAAAGTGATTTCATTGTTATAACAGAGCACACCGATAAAGAAGGCCAGAAACCCTGCCATTTCTGAAGTGGCTCCGACGTATTGTCGAGAGTGGCCGGAAAAGGCAAAGTAGGCTACGATGATAAGTATCCCCAGAAGGGTTATGCTGATGAACAATATCCATTCTGAGATGGTCTGTCCGAGATAAGTAGCCAGAGCACCAAATAGAGCAATAAGCGGGAAAGTACGAATCCCCGCGAAAGAATGGCCCCGATTTTTATATGTAGCATACTCTCGTTCTAAACCAATAAGTGCACCGAGAGCCAATGCTGCTAAAAATCGTTCTAACACGCCTAATTCAAACATCTATTCCACCAGAGTTAGGAAGAGAGTTTTGCTTTATATAGTTTACTGAGGATTATCTGGAACAGAATTAAGTTTTTCCTTTTCTCTCTTCTGCTGTTCCTTCTCTAACTTCTTGGCTTCTCTTTCCAACCGCTTCGCTTCATTAACCTGTTTCTTAGCTTCTTTAGCTGCTAGCTTTTCCTCTTCCTCTTTATTCTGGAGGTGGTCTTTCCATCTTAATAAGGTATAATTCACCGGGTTCTTGATATGAGCACATAAGCTGTCCGGCTTGCACACGCCAAAGGATTTATAGTATCCTTCGTTGTTGCAGTTGGGGGGAAGTTTCTCTCCCGGTTTAAAGTAACGCAACTGGCTTTCAATATAATTGTCACGTAAGGGATTAGCTTTATTCTTCTCTCGGTTCCACTCTTGAATAAACATATCTATCTCTTTCCTGCTCCAGCCGATCTTGCCCAGGAAGTTGCTCCAACAAAATACTGCCCGTTTCTTGCCGTCTTCCATCCCGTTTAGGAGTAATTTCATGCAGGGAGGAAAGAAATCTTCTCTAATAGGTGAAGTTACTTTGATTTCTTCAACCGCTTCTTTTTTCTCTGCTTGAATCTTATCTTTGATCTCTTTCTCTACGATGGTCTTGGTCTGAAAATCTAAGGCAGAAGCCAACAGTTTTCTAGCGCTAGGTCCAGAAACGTTTCGATCTAAAAAGATGAACATGGGTGTCAAAATCTTTTCGGGATCAGCCATTTCGCGCTGAAATTCCATGACCCGTTCCGGATCGATGGGCAGACTGACCAACCCCGATTTTTCGTGCAGAGAGTAAGGCATGCGATACAGATGGCGAGGAGCAATCAGGATGGTATCAATCTCCAGGAATTTGTCAACGTTAAGTTTAGCAACTTTGTCTCCGTAATGGTTCTTTTCATAACTCGTTATATCTTCTGCAGGCAGGCCCACTTTATCTTTGATCCTGCTGAAATCGTTACTTTCAAAAGAGAGAATTCTCCTTCCTAATTCTTCTTTAATGTTCTCTTTGATGTACGCAGCAATTTTACGAGCAGCTTCTGGAAAAAGAATTTTAGTCTCAACATTTCCTACCGTGGAAGGAAACGCTTCAAACGGTACGCCGATATGAAATCCTTTGTTCCCTGAAAATTTCACAGAAAAATCCTTTACTTCACATCTCTTAAGAAATTTAATAATCAAGTCAGCACTGATCTTACTGTAATCGATAAATTTACAATCGATGTCTAAAACTAAGTCCCATCCTCGGCGAAGCTCTTCCATCTCTTTCTTATTTGAAGTACTGCTTAAATCTAAAGGGTTGTCCCATATTTCTTCACTACAGTGAAAAGAAGTTGCTCCTTTAAGGGCTAATTCCAGAATTTCTTTAGGATACATCAGGATGTCTGGGCGTTTACCAAAGCTTTCTCCATATCTGACACTAAATTCTTTTTGCTGAGCATGTTCTACTATTGCTTCTTGGATATCTTTTCTCTTATAGAAACGCAAGCAGGTACCTTTGTCTATCATCGAAACTAAATTTAAGCTAGAAGTATAAAATACTTTCTTTCTTAGAAAATAAGCTTACAAACCACTAGCTTCTTTCTGGAACTCTTTAGCTTTCTTCTTCAAGTCAGCTAAGGCTTCTTTAAGGGCTTTTCTGGGTTCGATACCTTTGGTTTCTAATAAGAATTTAGGCACCCCCGTTAAAGGATGGTCGATCTTATACGTTACAGTTTCTACACCTTTAACTTGCTGTAATTCATGCTTTAAGGCGTT
>Ga0172375_10011178_pt1 | contig 11475 bp, 14 predicted proteins | sample LakKiv1m_FD_114537 | JGI IMG/M metagenome (GOLD analysis project Ga0172375, IMG submission 114537) | Freshwater microbial communities from Kabuno Bay, South-Kivu, Congo - kab_092012_11.1m | ecosystem: Environmental > Aquatic > Freshwater > Lake | place: Democratic Republic of the Congo... | reverse complement strand
TCCAGACCCAAAAGATTATTTCACTCATTTTTCATTCCTCACATAAAAAATTGTGATGGTTAAATTATTAGCAGTTCATTTCGAAAACATTAATCTATAAAGATTGGGTATCTCGTCAATCTTCTTCCGTCTTAATATGGTTTCGATTTTCAGACGCAAATATGTCTTGTCCGGCACGTTTGGAATCCTGTATTTCCACATACATAGAAAAGTAAACGTAAATAAATCTATTTCTTTGCGCCCCTTGGTTATAAGAACTCTTCGATATTCGTTTATTAAATCAGGGAGATCGTTCATTACATTTATTAAAAAATTTGAATCCTTGATATAAGTTAAAAGTCCATCGGAAAGTTTGCTTGTTTTGAAAATATCAATCGGCCATCCATTTGGATTTGCTTCGAGGTTAATTTGCTGAATCGCAAATTTGTAGCATAAGTTCGCAATTGTGTTTTGCAACTCTGATGGAATGTCATCGAGACGACCAAGTTTTTGATTAAGCCACTCCTTTGCGTACTGAACAGCTGGTTCATAAATATCTCTCTTAGTCATATTATGTAAACTCCAACATATAATCTACAGCCCCCTTTCCCCATAACTGCCTAAAATATACTACATCCGGAAGTTTTTTGGAATAAAAAATTGCATGAAATCTTTTTAAACCTCTTTCAGTAACTCAAAGTATTCTTCTCTGCTCATGTTTGCGGTTCTCAGGTTATTCTTGATAATGAATACCGGCACCTCTTGCCAGTCAGGGATAACAACAGGCCTGGGGATGTCGGGCTTTGTATATACGAAATGATCGCCTTCTGTTCTTACGCATTTAAATCCTGCTTTTTCAAACAGCCTGCGGAGTCTGTTTGCAGGAATAGCGGTTATCTTAGGCATGTGTCAGATGCTGGCAAGCTCGGTTGCGACGAGTTTTGGAGGAGTCCATTTGCCGCTTCTGTCTTTTACATAATTAGCTTCTTCAAGAATATCATTTAATGTGCCTATCTTTTCGGCTTCTTCAAGAAAGAGCCTTACTGCAGTCTTTAACATCTCTTTGGCATGTTCAACATTGTTGCCGCAGCTTGAAATGTCCAACTCAGGGCAATAGGCAACATAAGTATTATTTTCTTTGAAAACTATTATGTCAAAGTCTATTTGTGCCATAGATGCCTCCTCAAGGTTGCTGGCTCTATTTTAACAAAAAACAAGAATAATGATTACCGATTTTTAAACCCTCTGATTAATTCCTTAATCGTCCTCACGCCTTCGTTCACTGATACCTTATTTGTCTCAATCACAAGCTCCGGTCTTTTCGGCTCTTCGTAGGGTGCGTTCATCCCGGGCACGGGCCAGCCTTTTGCGCCTTTTTTGTAAATCCCGCGCGGGGCCTTATGCGTCCTGAACCTTTTCCTTTCTCGCGCCATGCATATTTCCACAGGGCATTTCAGATATATCTCCGCATATTTTGGAATCAGCCTTCTCGCGAGGCTTCTCCATGCCCGAAGGTTTCCGGTTGCATCTATAATCATATTATGCCCCTGCCCTGTCATTATCTTTGCCAGATACACGAGCGCGCGGTAAACAATATCCCTTTCAAGCTCTGAATAAGTCGGTTTTGGCGTGACAATCCTTCTGAATTCGTCAGACCGGATGAGGATGAACTTTGGGTAAATTTTCTTGATGCCGTCTGCGAGCGTGCTCTTTCCGCTGCCGGGAAGCCCTGTTATCCATAGCGCGATTCCCTTCATGCAATAAGTTTAATACTAAGGGCGAAATATGGCAATTCAATAATCTCATGTGCTATGATAATTAGTCTTTTTTAGACCTTATTTCTCACGAAAATTCGTGCATGCAAATCATTAGGTGAAAAATGGCTGAAATTATCCCTTTCAGGGGAGTTCTCTACAATACGTCCAAGGTTTCAGGGGAGGATGCGGTCGCCCCCCCTTACGATATTATTTCCCCTGAATATAAAGAAAACCTCTACGATAAGAGCCCCTATAACATTGTCAGGATTGACTTCGGCAAAGAGCAGGAAGGCGATAATGATTCCGAAAATAAATACACAAGGGCTTCAGGTTTCCTAAACTCATGGTTGAAAGATGAAATCCTTCAACCGGGAAAAACTCCCGCCTTTTACGCCTACGAAATAGAATACAAAATTAAAGAAAAGTCAAAAACACTCAGGGGCTTTTTCGGGCTTGTAAGGCTTGTTGAGCTCGGCAAGGGCGTATATCCGCATGAGCGCACCCACTCAAAACCAAAGGCTGACAGGCTGAACCTCTTAAGGTCATGCAAGGCAAACATAAGCCCGATTTTTTCGCTTTATAACAGCCCCGAGAAAAAGGCGTCACAGATAATAAACAAGATTGTAGCGCAGAAGCCTTATATGGAGACAAAGGATTCTGACGGCGCAATTCACAGGCTATGGGCTATTGAGGCTAAAGAAGATATTGAGATAATCACGAAGGACCTTAAAGAAAAACCGATATTCATCGCAGACGGCCATCACAGATATGAAACCGCGCTCGAGTTTCAGAAAGAAATGAACGCGGCATCAGTTGCCGATTCACCGATTCACCGATTCACCGATTCACCAAATCCATGGGATTACGTTCTTATGTTCCTTGCCAATATGTCGGATGAAGGGCTTACAATACTTCCCGCGCACCGGCTTGTTAAGAATCTGCCGGAAAACTCTCTCGATATTCTTTCAGCGCATTTTGAGATAGAGGCCCTTGCGGGAAATGAGAATATCATAGATGTTTTATCAAAACATGAGCATGCCATCGGCTTTTTTCAAAAGGGAAGCGAAAAGATGTATCTTCTCCAGAATAAAGGCTTAGGCCTTGAAAATATTAACCCTGCGTTAAAAGAACTTGATGTTACCCTGCTACATGAACTAATATTTAGGAAACTGCTGAATATTACCGAGGTAACGTACGAAATGGACCCGTCTCAAACAAAGGCTATGGTCAGGGAAGGAATGTATGATGCGGCGTTTTTCCTGAATCCTACGGGAGTGAAGGATGTGGAGAGAGTAGCCCTTTCAGGAGAAAGGATGCCGCCAAAGTCCACATATTTTTATCCCAAGCTGTTAACAGGAATGGTTATATATAAATTCGGGGATTAGGGACTGGGGATTAGGGACTGGTAAAAGATTTAACTAGTCCCTAGCCTCTAACCCCCAACCCCATTAACTAAGGGAGGAGTTTTTATGTCTATTAAAGTAGCAATTAACGGATTTGGAAGGATTGGAAGGGTTTTTTTAAGGCAGAGCGCGGGGAATAAAGATTTTGAGATTGTCGCGATTAATGATCTCACGGATTCAAAGACACTTGCGCATCTTCTCAAATATGATTCTGTCCATGGCATATTCGGAGCGGATGTAGAAGCAAGCGATAGCGGGATAAAAGTCAACGGCAAAGAGATAAAAATACTTGCTATTACAGACCCCGAGAAACTGCCGTGGAAAGACCTTGGCATTGATGTTGTTCTGGAGTCAACAGGCAGATTTACGGACAAGGCGTCAGCGTCAAAACATCTAACAGCAGGCGCAAAATGGGTCATTATATCGGCTCCTGCAAAAGACCCGGATGTTACTGTCTGCATGGGGGTTAACGAAGAAACTCTTGACCCGTCAAAGCACAAAATAATCTCAAACGCCTCATGCACGACAAATTGCCTTGCGCCTGTTGCAAAGGTATTGCATCAGGAATTCGGCATAGTCAGGGGTTTGATGACGACAATCCATTCATATACAAATGACCAGCGCATTCTTGACCTGCCGCATAAAGATCTAAGGAGGGCCAGGGCTGCCGCGATGTCCATGATACCAACGACAACCGGTGCTGCAAAAGCAGTGGGGCTCGTTCTTCCTGAACTTAAAGGCAAGCTTGACGGCATGTCAATAAGAGTTCCGACCCCGAATGTCTCTGTTGTTGACCTTGTGGCAGAGCTTAAAAAAGATGCAACGGCAGAGGATGTGAATGCAGCATTAAAAAAGGCGGCAGAGTCCAGGATGAAAGGCATTCTGCAATATACGGAAGACCCGCTGGTATCCATAGATTTTAACGGCAATGACCATTCTTCTATCGTTGATGCGTCTGTCACAAAGGTGCTTGAAGGGAGAATGGTGAAGGTTATCTCATGGTATGATAATGAGACCGGATACAGTTCGCGGGTGAGAGACCTGATAGTCTATCTTACAAAAAGGAGATAGTTGGCTATGGCGAGAAAGAATAACGGCAATCCTGTGCCAATCAAGGATATACTGAGCAAGCTCACTATAGAAGAGTTAAATATAAAGGGCAAAAAGGTATTTATCAGGGCTGACTTCAATGTGCCGCTGGATGATAACCTCAGCATTACCGACGACCGCAGGATTCGTTCTACGCTTCCGACAATAGACTATGCAATAGACGAAGGGGCAAAGATTTTACTCGCGTCCCATCTTGGAAGGCCAAAAGGGAAAATAGACCCGAGGTTTACACTGGCGCCGGTTGCAAAGAGGCTTCAGAGGCTTCTTGGCAAGGAGGTCACATTCGCGCAGGACTGCATAGGCCCTCAAGTCGAAAGCATTGTCTCAAAGATGAAAGAAGGCGATGTCGTGCTGCTTGAAAACCTCAGGTTTCATGCGGGAGAAGAAAGGAATGACGAAGAATTTGCAAAGGCGCTTGCAAGGTTGGCAGACTTTTATGTAAATGACGCCTTTGGGGCGGCGCACAGGGCGCATGCATCAATTGTCGGAGTCCCAAGGTTTATTCCTTCGGCTGCCGGGTTTTTGATGAGGAAGGAAATAGAATACCTGAAAGGCACGGTCCAGAATCCTGTCAGGCCGTTTGTCGCCATACTCGGCGGGGCCAAGGTCTCAGGCAAGATAGGCGTTCTCGAAAATCTTGTTGACAAAGTTGACAAGGTTATAGTCGGCGGCGGCATGGCATATACATTCATAAAGGCTATGGGATACGAAGTTGGAGATTCTCTGGTTGAGACGGAGATGCTTGAATTCGCAGAAATGATAAGGAGAAAACTTGTCAGCAATAATGTGAAGTTTTATCTCCCTGTTGACAGCGTTATAGCCCAGAGCATGGAAACCGGCTCCGAGACAAAACTTGTTACAACGCAGGAGATCCCGAAAGGCTGGAGGGCTCTTGATATAGGGCCTGCATCTGCCAAACTTTTTGCGGAGGCAGTGCAGGACGCAAAGACAATAATATGGAACGGCCCGATGGGTGTTTTTGAGATGGATGCGTTTTCGAGAGGCACCTTTGCCATCGCGCATGCGGTGTCTGACGCATACGCGCTCACAATTGTGGGTGGAGGCGATACTGACCTTGCCGTGCACAGAGCAGGCGTTTCGGACGCGATATCTTTTATATCAACAGGCGGCGGGGCCTCGCTGCAGCTGCTTGAAGGGAAAGAGCTTCCCGGGATTGCGGTATTGACGGATAGAAAAGAGGAGTAGAGGGCGATTAGCTCAGTGGTAGAGCGCTTCCTTCACACGGAAGAGGCCGTGGGTTCGATACCCTCATCGCCCACCATAGATTAGAACATAGATTAGAATTTTTTAGCTTACTTCTTTTTGCTTTTAGCTTTCTTTTTATGCGTATCGCAGGTCTTGCACATGGCCGTCCCTCCTTTTACTTTTTCCTTTTTTTGGTTATCTCCTCCAGCTTTTTCTTTGCCAGAGCCGCCTCTTTGGATTTAGGATATTTTTTTATCAGTTGTTCAAGGATACCTTTCCCTGCCTTTTTATCTCCCAATTCAATAAAAGAATAACTCTGTTTCAGAAGCGCTCCCGCGGCTTTTTCGCTCTTGGGATAGGTTCTAAGCAGCGAATCATACTCAACGATTGCTCCTGCATAATCTTCTTCCGCATAATAAGTCTCTGCGATCCAGAACCGGGCATTGGCGGCAAGCCTGTCTCTTGGAAATTCCTTGAGGAATGCCTCGAACTTTTTTCTTGCCTCTTTATATTTTTTGTTTTTGAAGGCGGCATAGGCTGTTCCATACGCCTTTGCAGGGTCTTTTATCTCCTGCTCTTTTGTCTCGGGATCTTTTGCCTCTGTTATTGTCTCGCCTGTCCCGGTTTTAGCATCTGTTGTTTCTGCTTTATCTTTTTCTTTTTCTTTTGCATCTGCTTCCTGCTTTTGTGAGAACTTATTATTCAGTTCTTTTACCTGCGCCTCAAGCGCGGTTATCTGTGAGCGGAGCAAATCCATCTCTGCGGACTTATCCTTCAAAAGTTTATCAACGAAATATTTATTTTCATCAAACCTGCCCGTCAGTGTCTGGAGATCTTTTGAAATCCCTGAGACCTCTGAGCGGAGCGATGCCTCGCTCTCTCTCAGAGCAGTAAACGATTCTTCTTTGGCTGCGTTTTCTGTTTTTTTATTTAAGGCAGCCAAAGACGTCTTTATCTCAGAGGTCTCTTTCCGGATATCAAAAGAATCTCTCTTCAGTTCATTTATATCGGCCTTCATCACCTCAGCGACATCAGCGGTTATACAGCCCGCAAGAAACAACAGCAAGACAATAACGATAAACGGTTTCATTTATTTAAGTTCTTTTCCCGTTGATGTGAATTGAACCCTTCTGTTTTTCTGCCAGCACTCTTCGGTCTGTTCCGTACAGAGAGGCTTTTCCTCGCCGTAACTTACCATCTCAAGCCTTGTCTTTGATACGCCTGATGATACGAGATAATCCCTTGCCGACTTTGCCCTTTTTTCGCCAAGCGCAAGATTATATTCGTTGGTGCCTCTGTCATCTGCATGCCCTTCAAGGGTCATTTTTGCATCCTTGTTTTTCATCATCCAGTCTGCCACATCTTTCAGAGTCGGCTTCGCGTCTTCCCTGATGTTGTATTGGTCAAAAGCAAAAAGTATGTTCCCGAACATGGAAGTTTTGACGTTTATCGGCTCTTCTTTTACAGGCATGGTCTCTACTTTTTTAGGGGCTGCTTTTGACGCCTCTTCCGTCTTCATGGGCTGCTCGGTCTCAGCCTTCGGCGCTGTTTCCTTTTGGACTGTTTCCTGCTTTTCAGGCGCAGTTACTGTTTTTTTCGCGCATCCGGCGAAAATAAATCCTAAAGCTAACATCAATACAAAAAACCTTCTCATAAAACCTCCTTCTAAAAAGTTAATTAGGCGACCATTTAGGGCCAAAGGCCCTTAACCATGCAGGTATTATTCTTTTCTGTGCTTCTCCGTTTGCTCTCATTATATAGATGCCGGTTTTGCCGTCCCTGTCGGACGAGAATATTATAAATCTTCCATCAGGAGAAAGTGAAGGGTCTTCATTGTTTCCTTTGTCCGTAAGCCGGGTGAGTTCTGAGCCGTCAACGGCAATCGTAAAAATCTGATGCCTGCCTGCATGTCTTCCAACAAAGACAATTCGTTTCCCGTCCGGCGCCCAGCTCGGAGATGTATTATATGAGCCTTCAAAGGTCAGCCTTCTCGCATCCCGCCCCTCCTTATTCATTATATATATTTGCGGTGTCCCGCCTTTATCCGAAACAAAGGCTATCAGTTTTCCGTCAGGCGAGACAGCAGGTGAAACTTCTATCCATCTTGCTGACGTTATCCGCGTCAACGATGACCCGGAAATTTTCAATCTGTATAATCCATAAGTTTCATCTTTCGATGATGAAAAAATAACTTCGTCGCCGTTAGGGAAAAAATTACCTGACATATTCAGCCCGGTTGAAGCGAATATTTTTTTCTCCGTCATTTTCGTAAAGTCTAACAGATATATGCCCCATTGTCTATTCCTTTCCGAAGAATAAACAAGCTTGGTGCCGTCTTCTGACCAGTGAGGCCTAAGGACAAAATTACCCCTTATCCCTAACCGTTTAATCCCTGTGCCGTCCCAATCCATTATGTAAAGCCCTTTTTTGCCCTCATCTTCGGCAACAAAGGCGATTTTTGTCTTGAATATTCCGTTCTCTCCCGTGATATGTTTATATATGTCGTTTGCGATAGTATGGGCGAACTGTTTTATCGAGGCCCTTCCCGCTTTATACTCTCTCTTGAAAACCTCTCCGCTGCCTGTTACATCATAGAGGGATACTATTGCAGTAATGTTCTGTTCGCCGCTGACCGTTCCTTTTATGACAGCCTCTGCGCCAATCACGCTCCAGTTCTTAGGATTGAATGCCTGAGAAGAACTTTCTATATAAGCGTCTTTGTCAATGCAGAAGAACAATCCTGTGAAATCAAGGTCATTTTTTATGATCTCCGAGATAACTTTTCCGTCGCGCCCGGTGAATTCAGGGATGGCTATGGGAAGTTTTTTTATCGCGGGAGAATTAATGTCAATGTAAATCTTTGCTTCGCAAACAGCAGTGAACAGTGAAAATATCAGAAAAAAAATTATGATGCACGATGCATGATGCACGATACAAGATACAGAATTCTTATATCCTGCCTCCTGTATCTTGTATCCTGTATCTTTAAGATTCATGGCGTAAACCTAAGCTCTATCTCCATCTCATAGGGCGGAGGAGAAACAGGGCTTGCCTTATTGATTGCCCTTAATACAGAGCGGTCAAAAAGAAGATTGCCTGAGCCCCTTTCAATTTTATTTATTCTTATGCTTCCGTCCTGCCGTATTATAACCGATATTATCGCCTCAAAATTTTTACCCCACGCTTCGGGGAATGCCCAGCGCTGCCGTATTTCATTCCCTATCTTATCGGAATAATTTTTTTCGGGAGAACCGGATGTTGTTTTGCCTGCAGGCTGAGAGGCCTCTGCCGTATCTCCTTTGGGGATGTTAGAACTTTTTATGGAAATGCTCTTCCTTAATTTGACGAGGCGCTTTGCTTTTTTTATAGCTTTCATTACAGCAATTCTGTCTGATATATATTCTTTTGTTTCTTCGAGATTTTTTGCTGTATCGTCAGTTTGCGAGGATATGCCCGGCCGGGGAGCCGAGTCGTTTGCAATTGTTGCCCTGTTTTGACTTGAAACAGAAGGCTTAGCAAGTTCAGGGCCTACAAGACTTACAATATACGGAGAAGGCATGGCAAAGTGGTTTGTCTGTTTTATAATGATAACTGCCGCAAAAAAAAAGGCTGCATGGATTATGAGAGAAAAGATCGCGGTTGCAGGAAGGCTTGGCCCCTTCATTTCCTGTCTATGATTATCTTCGGTTCGGTTATCATCCCAAGCTTCTCGATCCCTGCCTCCTTTATATCGCTCATAACCTCGACAACAAGGCCGTAGGGCACATCTTTATCGGCTTTTAGGAAGACATTCGGATTCAGTTTGCTGATGGCGCTGAGCTTTTGTTTCATGGCAGGCATAGACATCGGAGTGTCGTTCACATAGATAATGCCGTCTTTTTTTATCACAAGGGTTATTCTTTCCTCAGGGGGCAGGTCTTTGCCTTTTGCCTGCGGAAGGTTTACGTCAATTCCCTGCTGCAAAAGCGGCGCTGTCACCATAAAGATAACAAGCAGCACGAGCATCACATCCACGAAAGGCGTAACATTTATCTCTGAAAGCACCCCTCTGTTTCTTTCGGCCTTCATGCGGTTTCCTTTGAGAAGAAGTCAAGGAGTTCTTCGGAGAAGTCCTCCATCTCGATAATCATCTGGCGCGCCCTGCTAAGGTAATAATTATACGCAATTACAGCCGGGATGGCCGCTACAAGCCCCGCCGCCGTTGCGATTAAAGCCTCCGCAATGCCCGGAGCGACAACCGCCAGAGACGCTGCGCCTGCCGAGCCTATGCCGCGGAACGAGTTCATAATTCCCCAGACAGTTCCGAAAAGTCCGATGAAAGGTGTGGTTGAACCTGTGGTTGCGAGGAAACTGAGATACCTTTCGAGCTTGGCTGCCTCAAGTGCCGCATATCTCCTTAGGATCCTTTTGATCTCTGTCCTGTCACGAGCCTCTTCTATAGATGCTGACTTGAATATATTCGCTGAAGGGCTTAGATTAAGATTTCTTGTCGCGCTTAAAAGGCCCTTTATGTCGCGGCCTGCTCTGTATGCCCTCAAGAATATATCGGTTTCCTTGTTTGCCCTGGAAATGTAACGGTATTTGTAAAAGATTATCGCCCATGAAACGACCGAGAAAAAAAGCAGAAGGACTAACACCCCTTTGACAACATAGCCTGCTTGAAGTATCAGCTGAATAGCGGAATTTTGCATAAATACCTCTCTTATTTCTTAAACTTAAGAAACTAAATTTCTATGTTCTGTATTTCTGTATTATAGATTAAAAAAAAGATTTCTTCCATCCTCAGTGCGGTTTCCTTGCCTGCACGAGTTTTTTGGCGGCAGTGCGGAGAGCTTCCGCAACATTTCTGTTTTTTTCGATAGTGGCCAGGTCTTTCATTTTCAGGTTGTAAAGCATCGGGATTGCTACCCCCGGAGGAGTTTTTGGATTAGTTGCAACCGCAAGCACTATCCCGTAATTTTTCATCCATGCCTTATTTTTTGTAATAGTCCTTAACGCTTCGTCGGGGATAGAGCGCGAGTGCGCAAGAAGCTCTATTTCTGTTTCTGTAATTTTTGGATTTTCAAGCACTGCCAGCATCACCTGCTTGTTCGTATCCTTAAATAAGATTGACCTTGCTTCGCGCCCTCCTCTCATTGCAAGCAGTCTTTTTTCGGACACGCTTAATTGCTGGATCTTCTGCATCAGGGTCTGGGATTTTATCTCGGGCGTGGTTTCCTCTGCCGGAGATGAGGCAGTCATATCTCCATGGGATTGCAGCAATTCTGCAGCTTTTGTTTTGATATTTTCAGGGACCTCAGGGTTTGTTAGCAGCAGCCCGATAATGTCCGGCCTTTTAATATTTGCCTGCAATATCTCTTCAAAGGTGTCCGCATCTGCTGTCTCGGCAATCAATGCCTCTATCATCTCTTTGGATGCAATAGAGAGGTCAACGCCAATGCCTTTCTGTTCTTCCATGCTCGTTAGCCCTTCTTCAAGTATAAAAAATATTCTATATTGCCTTTTTGTCCCGCAATAGGCGACTCAAATACGCCTATAGTTTGCAATCCGATACGCTCCGTCTCTGTCTTAACGGAATCAACCGCCGCGAGCCTTTTTTCTTCTTCTCTTACAATGCCGCCCTTGCCTACTTCTCCCTTGCCTACTTCAAACTGCGGTTTTACGAGTGCAAGTATTTCGCCGCCGTCTTTCAGGAATTCTAACACTTTTGGAATGACCTTTGTAAGGGATATGAAGGAGGCGTCTATTGTTGCAATGTCGATCATGTCGGGAACTTTTTCTCTTTCAAGATGCCGTATATTGGTCCTTTCAAGAAGTATAATGCGCAGGTCATTTCTTAAAGACCATGCAAGCTGGCCGTATCCGACATCAATGCAATAAACTTTTTTAACGCCTCGTTGCAGCATGCAGTCAGTAAAGCCGCCTGTTGATGAGCCCACATCCATTGCGATTTTGTTTTCAAGCGGTATGTTAAAATGCTTTATTGCTGCCTCAAGCTTTAATCCGCCGCGGCTTACATA
>Ga0172375_10011176_pt1 | contig 11477 bp, 9 predicted proteins | sample LakKiv1m_FD_114537 | JGI IMG/M metagenome (GOLD analysis project Ga0172375, IMG submission 114537) | Freshwater microbial communities from Kabuno Bay, South-Kivu, Congo - kab_092012_11.1m | ecosystem: Environmental > Aquatic > Freshwater > Lake | place: Democratic Republic of the Congo... | reverse complement strand
CTCGAACAGTCCTGTTCGCCGTTCATACCCCCCCACCCGTACGGCTGGTTCAGCATCCTGAAGGCCTGTTCTATGACTGCGCGCGGAGTATATGGTAGATATCCTATATTTACGTCTTTTTTGTCCATATACGCGGTCATTTCCGTAAAACTGCCGTCTTCCCGGCTGGCCGGAACTATTACTTCTATGGTATTTTTGTCAGGCAATTCCTTACAGGCCAAACGGGCGCCCATCCTGCAGTGGTCATAGAACTTCGTCATTTCAGGGTCAAGATATATGTCGGCTTTCGGGCTTGTCACTACGCAAAAGACCGGTTTCGAGACAAGCGACAGGAACTCATCATACGGGCAGGTTGTAACGGCATCCTTTTTGAACCATCCGATCGTGGTAGCTGTCTTTCCGTACACCCAGGCGCCGTCTTTACTTGTATGATAAATAACGACCGGGGTGCCTAAGTCAAAAGAGCTGTTCTGCAGTTCGTCAAAATCAATATCGAGCGGTTTATCTGTAAGGATCTCCTCAGTAGGAAGCACGCGCTGGTCGGCATAAACTTTAAGGAACCCGTACTGCAAAGTTACATCTTCAGGGATATCGTCAAAGTCCATTTTTTGGCGAAGATCCGCGAAAAATCCGGGTTCCGCGGGTTGTCCGTTACGCCTGTAATAATGCCTCCTCGAGACAGAATCGATATCTTTTTCAAGTGAATCGGCAAGCATTACCCCGGAATAATCCGTCCCTGAGAGGCTCAAGTCATCTACAGAACCGAGTTTGTCGCGGATATAGGCGTTGAACTTATCGACCTCTTCAGGGGTCATGATGACCTTATCCGGGTACGGGTGGCGGGCTATCCAGAAACCCGCGGTCTGCATTTCTCTTGTCGTGCCGGAAAGCACTGTCGGCGCGACGTACTGAAGCCGCTCGGTCTGCCCGCAGCCGGCCAGGAACAGCGCTAACAATAATATAAATGATATTTTTATCCGCATATGTCAATGCCCAACCGCGTAACATATCTGCGCCGTGATGATCCCCAAATACGTCCCGACGATATTCCCGAATACCGCCAAAAGAAGCCCGACCGACGCCAAATGAGGTTCGTAGACCGCCGCAACTACAGGCGCCGATGCTACTCCACCGACATTCGCCTGGCTCGCTGTCGCGACCAGAAAAAGCGGCGCCCTTATGATCCTTGCCACTAAAAGCATGATAAATGCGTGGAATATGACGACCAGGAACCCTGCCAGTATCAAAAGCGCAGCCTGGTCGATATGCGCGATATTCGCCCGCGCGCCTATAGATGTAAGCACGAAATAAAGAAGGAAATATCCGGCCTTTGAAGCGCCGTGCTTTTCAAAATGCCTGGCCTTCGTGAAAGATAATAGCCCCCCCAATAGCGTCACTACTATGATCGTCCAGGCATAGGTCGAGATCATGTTCTTTATTTCAGGCAGGCGCCCGGCGATCACCTGAGCGATCCAGCCGAATATAAAGGCGAATATGGCCATGCACACCATTTTGAACGCAACCATTGTAGGGGCAGCCCTTGTGGCTGCCCTTGTAAAAGAGGCCTCTGTTTTATTCCCTGAAACCCTAACCCCCAGGTCTTCAACGATCGACCGGTCAGCTTTATTCCATTTGTCGAATAACGGCCCTAGCCCTACGAGCGCGACCAGTATCCCCATCCACACGTAAGGCACGACCGTGTCCACTATGACCATCGGCATGAATACAGCATCAGGAGTGCCTATGGCTTCTTTGACCGCTATCATATTGGCGCTGCCGCCGATCCATGACGCCGATAAGGCCCCGAACCCAGACCACATCTGGGGCCCCACCCAATGCTTGAAAATAGAAAATACCAGCGGCATGCCTATCATAATGCCTATCGACCCGCTTATCATCATCATTAAGGCCGGACGGCCCAGCCGCATAATGCCTTTAATATCAGAGGACAAAAGAAGCAGTATAAGGCTCGCCGGCAGAACGCTGATAGAGATCTTTTGATAAATCGGGCTTGAAGCGTCTATGATACCGGAACTCGCAAGAAGCATGGGGATAAAATATATCCAGAAGACCGGAGGCAGAAAATTAAAATACCGTTTGAACCGCGGACGGCTTGAGATGTATAGCGCCGCGGCTTCGACGCACACCAGGATCAGAACCAGAAAATAATAGTTTTTAATCATTATTCGTCTAGACTTGCTGGCGCAGGGTTGGGGATGCGCCGTAGCGAATTTATTAAATTGCCCATACAAACACACAATTCCAGTTATGGGTAATTTAATCAACAGTGAGCGGCGGCTGTGATTGCCGCCGCGAACGACGAGCGAAGGCGCACCCCAAACCTGCGCGCCCGCGCTACTTTCTTCTAAAAAATTTAACCAACTCCATCGCCCACAACGGCAGCGACGATATCACGATCACCATAACCCAGTCAACGAGCCCCAGCGGCTCGGTCTTGAATATGCGCGGCAAAAACGGCGCGTACACGACGACCATTTGTAACGCGAACGATATCATTACCGCCCAGATCAAGTTCATATTGGTAAATATCCCGAGCTTAAATAGCGATGTCCTCATGCTCCTGCAGTTGAACGCGTGAAAAAGCTGCGAACATGCCAGCACTACGAACGCGGCTGTCCTCGCCCTGGCAAGACCTTCCTTTTCTATATAAAGCACCAGGCAGAAAGCCGCGAGGCTGCACAGGGCAATGAACGCGCCCTGGAAAAGCATTATGAACGCTTGGTCCTTTGTCACTACCGGCTCCTTAGGACTGCGCGGGTGACGCTCCATAATGCGCGGATCGACCGGGTCCACTCCGAGCGCCAAGGCCGGCAGCCCGTCGGTCACAAGATTGACCCACAATATATGTATCGGTAAAAGCGGCACAGGCAGCCCGATAAGGGATGCCACGAACATGACCATTATCTCCCCGACGTTACATGAAAGAAGATAATGTATGAATTTTTTAATATTATCATAAATACCCCTGCCCTCTTCGACAGCGGCGACGATCGAGGCGAAGTTATCATCGGTAATAACCATGTCCGACACCTCTTTTGTAACATCTGTGCCGGTTATCCCCATCGCCACTCCGATGTCGGACTCTTTAACCGCAGGCGCGTCGTTCACCCCGTCGCCTGTCATGGCAACGACATGCCCCCTCGCCTGCCACGCCCTGACGACCTTAAGTTTATGTTCGGGAGATACGCGCGCGTAGACCGGAATAGTTTCGACCATCTTTTTAAGATCTTCATCGCTTAATCTTTCGAGCTCTTCACCTGTAAGGGCCCGCGAATCAGCGCCGAAAAACCCGAGTTCCTTTGCGATCGCTACCGCTGTATTTTTATGGTCCCCTGTTATCATGACCGCCCGGATACCTGCAGAGCGGCACTCGGCCATTGCTTTTTTTACCTCTTCGCGCGGCGGGTCCATCATAGCGACAAGGCCGGCGAAAACAAGGTCTTTTTCTACCGCGCCCGGCTCGACTTTTCCGGGCAGGGCGTCGATATTCTTATACGCGACCGCCAGGACACGCAGCGCCTGGTCAGCCAATCCGTTATTTATTTTATTTATCTCATCTCTGTCGCCTGAAGAAAGCGGTGTCACAGCGCCGTCTTTTTCTATCATGGCGCAGTCGTTCAACAATATATCAGGCGCGCCTTTTACATAGACCCCGTACTGCTTTTGGTCTTTCCTTATCATGGTCATCTTTTTGCGCTCTGAGTCGAACGGTATCTCGTCTACAAATTCATACCGCGCATTCTCTTTTTCTTTCGAGATGCCTGCCTTTGCCGCAAGCGTCAGAAGGGCCCCTTCGGTCGGATCGCCGAGTATCTTATAATTCCCGGCGGCTTGAACAAGTTCGGCGCCGTTACAGAGAACTCCCGAAAGAAGCGTTTTATAAAGCCCCTGGTACTTAGCCGGGTCGACCGCCGCGCCGTCAAGCAAGAACTGCCCTTGGGGCGCATATCCTGTCCCTGAGACCTTGAATATCTTGCCTCCTGAAAAAACCGCCTGGACGGTCATCTCGTTCTTACTCAATGTGCCGGTCTTATCGGAGCATATTACTGTCGCGCAGCCGAGCGTCTCAACCGACCTGAGCTTGCGGATAAGGGCGTTCCGTTTCACCATGCGGTGAACGCCCAAGGCCAGAGCTATCGTCACAACCGCCGGCAACCCTTCGGGGATCGCGGCGACAGCCAGGCTTACAGAGGTAAGAAAAACATCTATCATCTTTCCGCCGCGGAGCCACTCAAGCAGGAACACCAATCCTACGAGAACAAAACAGGCGTAGACTATCCAGCGGCCGAATTCCTCCAGTTTTTTCTGAAGAGGCGTGGCTTCTTCTTCGATCGATTGGACCATACCGGCTATCTTGCCAAGTTCTGTCGTCATACCGGTGTGCGCGACCATGGCCTGCGCCTTTCCGGAGGAGACCGATGTGCCCATGTATACCATATTCGCCCTGTCCGCAAGCGGAACGTCTTTCCCTTCGAGCGCAGCGACGGTCTTCATAACAGGCACAGATTCTCCTGTAAGGCTCGCTTCCTGGACAGAAAAGTTAGATGTCACCCAGGTAAGGCGCGCGTCGCAGGGTATATTATCTCCTGCTTCGAGTTCGATCAGATCGCCAGGGACCAGATCGGCCGAGGCAACGATCTTCCTGGCGCCGCCGCGGATGACTTTGGTCTGCGGGCTTGAAAGTTTCCTGAGCGCTGCCAGAGATCTTTCAGCGCGATATTCCTGCAAAAATCCTAAAGCGGCATTAAGAACAACAATACCTACGATAGCAAAAGCGTCTATCCATTCCTGGAGGAAACCGGACACGCAAGCCGCTCCGATAAGTATCCAGACGATAAGGTCTTTGAACTGGTCGATGAATATCTCAAGCGGGCCTGTTGTCTTGGCTTCTTTAAGCTGGTTTTGTCCGTACGTTTTTGTCCTGGCAAGCGCCTCTGTATCACTGATACCTGTCTTGACACTGCTAGACAACGACAGCGCCGCCTGGTCGACCGTCTTATCATAAAAGGTGTCAGCCATATAACCTTCCTCGTTGGTTAAATTTTTATAGGCACGATAACAAAAGGGATACCAAGACGATATAAACGTTTTTGCAGTGAGAATGCTATGTTATTGTGGAGCATCCTTTTAAAAAGGGATTCGTCCGGAAATATGATCTGGCCGCCAAAAAATACCGCGCCCGGAAACCTCTCGGCAATAGCAGGCGCGTTCTCGGTTATAGTGTCGACAGGATCGACACCTGTCAGGCAAACCCCTTCGGCATACAGTCCCTGACCGGCCATGAAGCGGGTATAATCCTCGATATCTTTAGATACCTTTTCCTGGAGCGCATCGACCTGCTCCTGTCCCGTAAAACTCTTGGCGTCCAGGATACCGACCTGCACAAAAATAAAATTCCTGAACATCGTGCCGAACAGCCTGATGATCGCGAACAGGATATGCAGCCCCAGGCCGTTAAATCCGTTGACCAATACCACCGCGGTCTTCGCCGTCGGGTCAAACTTCGGCGCGCTGTCCCCAACCCCGGCCGCGGGTTCCGACATCAATGTCGCCGCAGGCAGTGTATTCAGCGATCTAAGCATCCGCGCCGTATGGTTATATTCCCGTTTTATGAGGATCGCCACCGCGATCAACGCTCCGGTAATAAAGAGGGTTATCCATCCGCCTTCGTCGTACTTTATAGCGATCATCGCCGCCAGGATGAATGCCGTCAACGCGAGGCCGAGCCCGTTTATGCATATTTTCCGGAACCACCCTTTTACCGACGCGCGCTTGACCCACCAATGCTTGACCATGCCGGCCTGGGACAGGACAAAAGTAATGAAAACGTTTATACTGTAAAGAGTGACCAGAAAGACCACCGACCCTTTTGTAAAAGCCATGACCAAAAGCGCCGCCAGCCCCATTATAAGGATGCCGTGCTGGGACACAAGCCTGTCACTGAGCGAAGAGAATTTCGCCGGCATCCACCGGTCGACCGCCATTGCCGAAAGGACCTTAGGGCCTCCTAGAAAACCGGTCTGGGCCGCGATAAAAAGAAGCAGTCCCTCGGAAAGCAGCGCCCCAAAAATAAATATGCCGCCCAGGTCCTTTCCCCATCCAGCCGTCATCTTTTCGAAGACGACGGTATTGAGAGTCTTTCCGGGAACCAGGTTAACGCTGTAAAGAAGATACATAATGATAAGCCCGAACGAGACGAACGAAAGCGATACCGCCATGTAGAGGAGCGTCTTTTTGGCAGTATGGACCTTTGGCTCGCGCAGTATATCCATGCCGTCGCTGACAGCCTCAATGCCCGTATATGTTCCTGCGCCCATGCTGTAAGCGCGCAATATCAGGAAGAGCATGCCCATAACCCCTGAGGCAGAGACAGTCGAGCGGATATCCCCCGCGGTCGAAACCGCCAGGGCAGGGATCTCGGATGAATGCGCCCACACTGAATAAACTATGGCGAACACGTGCGTGCCTACGAATATCAGGAATATCGGCACCAACGGCACCACGGTCTCCTTTATGCCGCGCAGGTTCATTACAATAAGAACAATTACTATACCTAGGGCAAAAGTAAGGCGGTAGGCGTGAAAACCCCAGGGAAGAAGGCTGAATAACGCGTCTGTTCCGCTGGCGATAGAAACTGTGATAGTAAGCACATAATCAATAAGGAGCGCGCACCCGGCGACCATCCCGAACTGCGGCGATAATAGTTTACTGGCGACAAAATACCCGCCTCCGCCGTGAGGAAAGACCTCAACGATCTGCGAGTAGCTGGCGGCAATAACACCTATCGTGATGACCATGGCCATCGCGACAAAAATAGTTAAATGGGTGTGCCCGCCAAGCGCGACGTAGGCTCCCGACGGACCATAGCACGACGACGACAGCCCGTCGGCGCCTAATCCGACCCACGCGAAAAAAGCTATCAAGGACAGGCGATGGAATATCTTATTATCGTTAAGCCCGTGCGGCTTTCCGAGGACCAGCTGCTGTATCCGTTTTCCTAAACCTTTTGGTTCCATAACACCCGTTCTTTTAAATATCCGTAGGGACCCTGCCAAGAGACCGAAGAAGCTCGACGGTATTTTTTATCTGTTCTTCAACGCTCTCCATGTCATGCGCCCTGTTCGGATAGATCGAATAAAGGTTCCTGTATTTGATCGGCGTCGCGTTCAGCATCAGCGAATTAGCGCCGGCCAAAAGCCCGCGCTCGCGCGCTTTAGCTGAAAGTGTCTCGAACGCCGTAGTAACAAGCACCTTTGTTTCTTTAGGCGCTGTAAATCGCATCAAGGCCAGGGCCTTTAAAATATCTTTCTCTTCCGCCAGCGCGCTTTTTGCCAGAGGCGTGGACTCATGCGGTATGAACGGCCCGAAACTGAACATTTCAGCGTTCAGCTCCTTGGCCAGACGGATATCATTAAGCACATCTTTGTCTGTCTGGCCCGGAAGCCCTACAAGCCCTCCTGTAATAATGAAATATCCCATGTCATAAGCTTTCCTGATATGGTCGAGCCTGGCCTCGAGAGAATATCCCGGATGGAGCTCTTCGTACAATTTGGGGTTTGAGGTCTCAAAACGCATCAAAAGCCCGCGGCTTCCGGCGTCGAATAATGTCTTAAGCCCTTTGACGCCGATCTCTCCGAAGCTGATAAGTATAAGGACAGGAAATCTTTTTTTTATCCCGTCTATGATATCGGCCAGTTCATTCACCATATATCCCGCGCCTTCGCCGCTCTGGAGGACCAGCGCCTTGAAGTTGTATTTATTCACGGCCTCGTCCACGCTTGCCATTATCTCGGCCTTATCCATGCGGTACCGCTTAAGGGACTTGTTATGGGTCGAGATACCGCAATACGAACAATTCCTTGAACACATGTTCGAGATCTCAAGTATCCCGTGCACGCAGCAGGAACTCTTATGATATTTTTGGCGCAGGAAATTCGCGGTCTTGGCTATAGACTCTACGCGCCCGGGGTCCTTTTCACCCAGCAAAGATAAAAGCTCTTCGTCAGACAGTTTCTTTTCTTCGGAAGCCTTATCAAGTATTTTATTGAACCTGTTGCCCGGGCCCGAAGGGTCTTTATCGAGCCTGGAGAGCTCTTCATCTATGCCCTTAAGCTCGAAGAACATCTCTTCCCAGGTCTTTAATATGCTTTCAGCCTCAGCCTGGGCGACCTTCTGTATGACATATCCGCCCTGGGCGTAGACATAATCCCCGGGCGCGATCGCGCCGAGCTCATTAAGGGCCTTTTTATTTTCGCCGAAATAATCTATGGTGAGGACTTTATCGCGTATCTCTTTGACTTTACCGGGGATAGCGTAACACATGGGATAACCCCCTATGACTCTATTTCGATATTCTCGATATAGAATTCCTTACCGGTCTCGGGTTTTACTCCGAGATTCCCGCAGTGAGGGCAATCAAAGGAACCTATCTTACGGTCGAAGACCATATCGCAAGTGTTGCACCGCAGCTTAGAAGTTATAGGGTTTATGACGAGCTCAGCCCCGTCGACAATACTGTCTTTCGCGATCTCGTTAAAGTACATCCTGACAGAGCTCTCTTCAAGGCCTGACCGCTCTCCCATGACAAGCGAGACCTTTGTGACCTTAACGGCCCCTGCCTGCCTGGCTTTTTCCAGGACCTGTTTTACCAGACCTTCTACGATATGGTGCTCATGCATGGCGGAAGAGTTCTTTTTCTTTTTTGGTGCTGGTTTTGGAATATTTGTTGTCGAGGCGCAGGCATTTCTTTGGACAAGCTTCAACGCAGGCGCCGCAGGAGATGCATCTGTAAGGGTCGATCTCCCAGGTCTTATCGTTACGATTGACCACAATGGCTCCGGTAGGGCATTTCCTCTGGCACAACGAACATAATATGCACTGGTCGACATCTATGAAAACTTTCCCTCTGGTCCTTTTATGGTACTCGCGGGGCCCGAAAGGATATTTCACTGTCGCGGGCTTCATGCACAGGCTTTTCAGTATCGTCTTGGTCATCTTGAATAACGGCATCTTTTACCTTTCCGTACAACTGATACACGGGTCTATCGTAAGGACGAGCACAGGCACGTCGGCAAGTTCGCATCCCTGGAGGACCTTTACAAGCGGCCCGACGTTCGCGAAGGTCGGGGTCCTGACCCTGAGCCTCTGGAGGAACTTTGTGCCGTTGGCCTTGGCATAATAAACGACCTCGCCTCTGGGCTGCTCGGTCCTGGCGAAATATTCTCCGTTAGGGGTCCCGGTCACCTTGACCTCGAGCGGCCCTTCGGGTATTTTCGCTATTGCCTGCCTGATAATGTCAATGGACTGAAAGAGTTCTTTTATCCTGACCACGCAGCGCGCGTAACTATCGCCCGAAGTCTCGGTAATAGGCTCGAAATTGATATTTTTATACGCCGCGTATCCCAGCTTACGCATGTCCTGGCTGACGCCGCTCCCGCGCAATGTCGGCCCGACCGCGCCCAAAGCGTAGGCCTCTTCCTTGGTCAGTATCCCGACGCCTATCAGCCGGTGCTTTACCGTGCTGTCATTTATAAAAACATCCGTTATCTCTTTTATCTCTTTCTCGTATTTTTCTAATTTTTTAAGTATGATCTCAAGGCCGGCTTTGTCTATGTCTTTACGCACGCCGCCGACCTTGCATGAGCCGAATATCACGCGGCCGCCGGTCGTCTCTTCTATGATATCGAGTATGCCTTCCCTGACGCGCCAGCTGTGCATAAAGAGGCTCTCGAACCCGAAGCTGTCGGCAAAAAGGCCGAGCCACAAAAGATGGCTGTGTATCCTGGACATCTCCGACCAAATGACCCTGAGATACGATGCCCGCTCCGGCACTTCCAGTTTCATGATCTCTTCGACCGCCAGACAATATGTCATGCCGTGGATGAAGCTGCATATCCCGCAGATGCGTTCTGCGACATATACGTATTCCACAAAATCTTTTTTCTCGACCAGTTTTTCAAGCCCGCGGTGTATGAACCCGATGGACGGTATGGCCTGTACTACCTTCTCGTCCTCCATCACCAGGTCCAGGTGGATCGGTTCAGGGAGCACAGGGTGCTGCGGGCCGAACGGTATAATAGTGCGTTTAGTCATTTTTCTTCTCTTCTTTCGGCTTTTCCGGAGCAGGCGGATTGAAGGGCCACTTTACCGAAGTCTTATAAAAGGTCCCTTTATAGTCTATCACTATATCTTTTACCTTTATATTAAAAAGATCTTTCAACTCGTTCTCATACAGGAACGCGCTCCAGTAGACCGAGCTGATACTGGGTATTTCAACTTCGACGGACGGAAGCGCTATCTTCAGGTCCATGAAACGGTATTTATTATCAAATGTATAATTGAGCTCGATATTATCGGTCTTTGTCGCGCAGATCTGGACTAGGCGATAACCCGCCTTGTTAAGCTCAGTGACCCGGCCGACCAATTCTTCGGGCTTTATCGGTACTATCGTCTGTTCTTCTGTCATTTTTTATCCTCGCTGACTATTTTTTCCATATAAACAAGGTCTATCCTGGGATTATATTTTTCCACCTTGAACTGCTGATATCCCCTGCGCTTATAAAAGTAAATATTACGCTTCGACTTATGCCAGGTAAAGCTTTCGTACCGTTTGACTCCCTGGAACTGCTCCTCGATAGCTTTCATCAGCTTCGCGCCTATTCCCATATTCTGAAAACGCGGATGCACCATGACCCTGCTGACATAGCAGGTATCGCCCTGGCGGTAAGCGCGAACAGACCCGACTATATTATCATTTATGACGCATTTCAGGAACGTCATCTTCGAGAAATCCTCGTTCAGCTCCTCAAGCGTCTGCGTCAGCGGCCTTAGGCTGTAGTCGTTATATATCTCAGCCTCGCTCTGGTAGGCTATCTTTTGGAGCTCCAATACTTTAACCGCGTCGTTTATGTCCGCCTTCACTATGACCATGTTATCCAGGCTTTTAGAAGCGGCCTGGAACTTTTTATTCTTTTCTTCAAGGACGGTCAGCGCCTGGGCTACGCCGTCTATGATCGCTTCCGGCCGCGCTGCGCATCCGGGCACGTAAACGTCAACCGGCAGTATCTTATCGACCCCGCCTGATACGTTATAACACTCGGCGAATATACCGCCTGAACAGGCGCATATGCCGATAGCAACAACGACCTTTGGGTCAGGCATTTGCGCGTAAATGTTCTGGATAACGTCCTTATTCTGCTCGTTCACTGAACCCGTCACTACAAAAATATCCGCGTGCTTTGGATTTCCGGTATTTATGATGCCGAGCCTCTCCACGTCATACATGGGCGTAAGGCAGGCCAGGACCTCTATGTCGCAGCCGTTACAACTGGACGCGTCATAATGTATAAGCCAGGGAGATCTTTTTAAGAAAGCCATAACGGTCAACCTTTGATATAAAAGAAGAAAAGGTACATGAGATTTCCTACGCCGAATATAAAGGCCACGAGCCAGGAGCT
>Ga0172375_10011175_pt1 | contig 11480 bp, 12 predicted proteins | sample LakKiv1m_FD_114537 | JGI IMG/M metagenome (GOLD analysis project Ga0172375, IMG submission 114537) | Freshwater microbial communities from Kabuno Bay, South-Kivu, Congo - kab_092012_11.1m | ecosystem: Environmental > Aquatic > Freshwater > Lake | place: Democratic Republic of the Congo... | reverse complement strand
TTACTCGTGGCATAATTCTGTGTTGATAGCGTTGCTCAACAAAAATTGAAAAACTAAATATGAGCAGAAGACAAATACTAAAAAGGGTTAATAAGACAATTAACCCAAATTTTTTTTCTGGTAATTTTATATGAGGCAGGGTTTTCATTCGGATAAAAGTTCGTTTAATATTTGCTTGGCATCACGCGCTTCAGTGTGTGCTTGCTCGCTATGCTTGGTAATTCCTAAAAATAATATATCGCCAATGTGACTGTCTGTTGGTAATTCAGAAAGTGGCATAGAAATTGATTGGCCGTTCTCCAAGGTCAATGTGGCAAGTTCGTTTTCTATTTTCGTAAGCGTGACTTGGGTCATTCGGTTTTTACTTTTACTGACACTGCTTTGATTGGTTTTGCTTTTGGTAAAATAACAGTCAGAATGCCATTTTTCAATTCTGCTTTGGTTTCTTCTGATTTGACCTCTACTGGCAAGATGATAGAGCGTGAAAAAGAACCCCAATAACATTCTTGATAAAAATAATCTTCCTGTGACACAGTAAAATCGTTTTCCCGTTTTCCTTTGATAGTGATGAGGTCATTTTGAATAGAGATATCAATGTCTTCTGGTTTAACTCCTGCAATGGTTGATTTAATAATCACATTGTCTTTATCCTGGTAGACGTCAACTGAGAGCTGGCCATCAACGTCTTCATCAAGCCATTCTTGTTCACCACCGTTTGCGCTAGTTGCTTGTTCTAAGGCAGCAAAGTCATCTTTAGCTGCTTCGTTATCTACCAAATCTGTTTCATCTTTGCTTTTACCAAAAAGATTTTTTAATTTAGCCATAAGTATTGTGCGATTAAAAATAAATGTATATATATTATAGTAAATTGACACTAGCGTCGCAAATACCCAGGGACGTTGATTTATTTTTATTTTTTGCTAGTATGAGTAGGTTATATTGTTTTATTGCGATATAATATACTATATTGTAAGTCTTTGAACACATCGTCCCAGTCCTGATTAGTTTGTCGAGGAAGAAAATTAGAAGAATTATAATAGTCTGGCGCCATCGTCTAGGGGTTAGGACACCAGGTTTTCATCCTGGTAACCGGGGTTCGATTCCCCGTGGCGCTACCAAGAAAAAAGCGGTTCACTATTGTGGAGCGTTTTTTTCTTTTTGGTTGCATGTGTGAAGTTTTAGAGGAGGAAGTGGTGGTTTAGGTTGGTTTTTGGTAAAATCTAAGCAGTATTAATTAGAATTTGATTATATGAATAATTATCGAGGGGTAATAATTGAGGAGAGTTTAGAAAATAAAGAAGTACTTAAAAAGATGCAAATTTTAGAAACTAAGGTAAGTGTGGTTACTGAAAAACACAAAACCCCTTGGGTAAAGCAATGGACTTTGCATACTGTATTAATTCCAAAAGATGAAGCTGAAAAAATTGCTGAAGAAATAAGTATGTCTTTAGACAAAAAGCATAGTTGGTATGCTGATTATAGAAATAAAAACAATCATTATATTATTTATAGGAATAAAATTTTTTGTATAAATAGGAGTAGTATAGAAGAATATAATAAAGCAAAAGAGTATGGCATCACTCTAGGTATTCCAGAATATCAAGTAGATTTTCATCCAGATGTTAAAGAATGGGAAAAAGAATAATATTTAATCAAAAAACCGCCCCATCTCGGAGCGGTTTTTTCTTTTTCAAAATATGTAAAATGGGGTCGCTTAGGAACTTAAGTTATAACTCTATTAATCATTGTAATGTCTAAATTGGAGGTGGTGATTTAGGTAGGATTTTGGTAAAATTAAGGCATATTAATAATAAAATAATATGAAAAAAATAATTAATAGATTGCGTTTATATATTTCATTTTTAAGAAAAGGACACGGGTATTCTCTTTTTTTTATAGATATTTTTTATAAGATATATTTAAATCATAGTAAAATAATTCATTTTAGAGATGGTTATCCAGTATATTCTTTATCTACTCCAGCGCTTTTTAGTAAATCATCGGCTAATTTTTTTACAAGGCAATTTTATAGGATAATCCAAAATCGCAACATTCCAAATTTAATGAGTCTGGCAGTTAATGATTTATGTAATGCTAATTGTGAACATTGTAGTTTTTATGAAGGAGTTGATGATAAATCAAAAATAGTGATGTCGTTTGAGCAGATAGTTCATCTGATAAGATCAGCTGAGGAATTAGGAGTTTCAATTTTAAATATAGTCGGCGGGGAACCATTATTGAGACCTGATTTAGCAGATATAATTAAATCTATTAATCATGATTTAGTAACAACAACTCTCTTTACTAATGGTTCGCAGTTGGCAAAGCAAGCAAAAATATTAAAATCTTCAGGGTTGGATGGAGTATATGTAAGTATTGATGCATCTGATGCCAAAGAACACGATCGCATACGTGGTAAGTCGAAATTATTTAATGCGGCAATGAACGGAATAAAAGAATCTTTAAATGTTGGTTTAAGTGTAGGGTTGTCATGTTGTTTGACACCAGAAAAATTTGCTGAAGGAGAATTTGAAAAAATTGTTGAGTTAGGGAAACGAATTGGCGTACACGAGATATTAATTTTTGATGCAATGCCGACAGGTAGGATGAAAAATAGAAAAGATTTAGTCGATAATTTTGATTGGATAGAAAAATTAATTGAAAAGTCAAAAAAATATAATCAAGACATAAATTATCCCGGCATCCTTATTTATGCATATACAACAAGTCATCGTGGAGTAGGTTGTGCCTGTGGAACAAGTTATTTATATGTATCCCCTTATGGAGAAGTTATGCCTTGTGATTTTCATCATGTTCCTTTTGGAAACGTTATTAAAGAACCTTTATATAAAGTCTGGGATAGATTAACAAATCATGCTGATTATAATCATTCAAGTTGGGGTGGTTGTAAGATAAAATCTTCTGATTTTATAAATAAGGGTATAACGCAACAAAATACTAGCAGCGGTTGTGTTGGTTGTGAAGTAAAAAATAACGAGCTATAATATATGTGTATATATTAAATTGTTATGGAAACAATTTTTACTCAAATCGGCCAGTTTCATGTTTGTAATATTCCAAAAAGTACTACGTTACCGATAGTAATTTTTGATTTTTTTATTATTATTAGCGCCCTAATTATATTATCAATATTGTATAAAAGGGGTAAAAATAATATTTTAAAATATCTATATATAGCTGTAGGTATTTTTATTTTTGAGTTTTTTACCTCTCCAATGTGGAACAATTGGCATCTAGGCAGTTGTGCTTATGTATATCAAGATGTTAGTTGGATACTAACAATTGGATGGGCCACACTTATTATTGTGGCTATAATTATTATTGATGAATGGTTTAAAAAATGGCGGGAGTGGAAAAAATTTTTATTGTACTTAGGTTCGCTTACTATAGTCGTATTTTTTTTCGAGGTTTTGCTTGTGCACTTAGGCGTGCGTTCTTATGCCCCAGAAGTTCTGACGACCATTAGCGGAATATATTTATGGAAAGCACCCATTGAAGCATTTTATTATATACCAGTTTTTTTAGCTTTGGTAATAGGTTTCTATAAATATTGGAATTTTGTTTTAGAAAATAAGGTTATTGCCCCTTCGAAAAAAATAAATTATTGGAAAAAGTTGGGTTTATCATTTTTAATGGTTTTTTTATTTGAATTGGTAGTTGAACCGATGGTGGTAAATGCCAAATTACCCCAATGGTCTTACATATACAGGGATATAAGTATTATTATGGCCGGATTATGGGTTTTGATTATTTGGATTTCAGTAACAGCAGTGGATAAGTTTTTTATTCATTGGAGTTTAAAAGGTAAATTTATTATGTATTTAGCCATTTCTTGTATTATGACTTATCCCTTGGAAGCTTTTTTTATAAAACAAGGTTACCGAGTATATGGCGAGAGCGCAGTGGCTAATTTTTCTGGGTTCATAACTCCAATAACAAATATTCCTGTTGAGATAGCTTTTGCATTTCCTTTATATATGGCCTTGATAATTGCGTCTATTAAATATTGGGAGATAGTTTTTAAAAATAAACTATGAGTTTTTTATCGAAATTTATAAGATTAATATTTGGATTCTGTATTATTTTTTTAATTTTATCTGGTGGACTTGGTAGTGTGCAGAGAGCGGGTGGTTTATTATTTGTTTCAATTGTTTGTACGGCTGGCATTGGTTTATTATTGTGGTTTCCGCTTTCTTATATGGTAGGAACTTTAGCATTTAAAATATTAAAAATAGATCAAAATAAAAAAGTATCTATTGAATTAACAAAAAAAATAACAAATAACACGCAGGCAATAGTAAATTTTATAATACATGCCCAACAAAGTGGTTATTCTGGTAGTGAAATCGAAAGAGTATTAAAGGAAAACGGTTGGAGCGATTCTGACATAAAAGATGCTTTTTTATCTATAAAGAGATAATAAAAAAACAACTTGTTTATAAATAAGTTGTTTTTTTATTTGTAGATATTTAGTTTATATTATCTAATTTGAGTAAAGATAATAGTAAAATATATCATAAATATGTAAATATAAGAAGTTATTTTAAATATTTTTAACCAAATTGATTTTTTTGAAAAAATTACTTGAAGTCCAAATATATATATAATTAAAATATAAAAAAGCAGAAAGTTTTTTATAGAGACATTAATACTTATATTTATTAAATAGGCCGAAAAAAGAACTGAAGATAAAACTAAAAAAACAGAACCTATTTTACCATATATTTTAGAATATGAATCAATTCCTTTTTTTTCTTCAGCTTTTAGGAATATTTTTCTAGTAAATTCAAAAATATTAAATATAAACCAGTTGCCGAAGACAAAGTATATAAGATGAAAAGGAAAACCATCTATTTTTTTAAAAAAACACAAAAATACAGTGAAAGAAATAAATATTACAACTAAAGTATGTGTTAAGGCATAAAATAGTAATGAAGATCTAAGTAATTTGCTAATAAAAAATTCTTTAAACATTAAAAGTGAATAATCGATAGAAACAACTATAGCAATCAAAGCATAGATACCATAAAGGCTAAATATAAGTATCTCAATAATAATTATAAAAAAAATTACTTTTAATAAATCATTTTTATTTAAGAGATTTCTCGGGAGTGGACGATCTGGATAAAAATTTTTGTCATATTCAAAGTCTTTTATTTCATCGTATAAACGTAACTTAAAGAAAAACAACAAAACTCCTAGAAGCAAAGGCAGATAGTAATATATAGGCATGAGATGGGTTGGTGAGGTATAACTAATATATATTCCATAGTGGGCGCCAATGAAACTAAATATCAATAACAAGTAAACAATAGGATTGAAACGCTCCCAGACAAACTGTAGCCATTTATTATAATAGTTCATATAATTTATCTCTAAGTTTTTGGTAGTTTACCTTACTATGATGTCGTAAATCCATTGGTATATCATCAGTAATTATTATTTTATCCAAAGGAATTTTATTTTTATTAAAAATTAATATAATTTTTTGTTTTATTTTGTTAATGTTTTTATTATTACTTATCGTTATAACGCTTAAAATATAGTTTTGGTTATTTTTTTGTAAATTTAGATATGCAGCATTAGTTACATCCGGCATGTTTTTTAATAAAATTTCAGGTCGAACAGGAAAGTAATAAGTATTTTTATATTTTACAATATTATTAATTCTTCCGACTATCCATAAGTATCCAGAGTTATCAATCCTTCCTAAATCACCTGTACGGTGCCATATAATACCAGATTGGTCAATAATTTTTGTTTGTTTAAATGCGATTTTATTATTGTAATAGTCATTACACACATGTTTCCCTGATACAATAATTTCGCCAATCAGACCTTTTTTTAATTCTATTTTTTTAATAATTGTAGAAGAAGAATTATTTTTAAAATTTATTTTTATAAGTTTATATTTTAAATTTTTATCTATTTTACCTACATTAACACCAACTTGAGTAGTATTTATTTTTGTTGAAGGTTTAATTTTAATCATTTTACCGGCTTCGATAAATGAAATTGGTTCTACTTCTGTTGAGCCATATAGAATATAATTTTTTGAGTTAGGTAAAAAAAATTGGAATTTTTTAATGTCATCTTCGCTAATCGGAGCTCCGCCAGTTAGAACGCGGGTAATGTTTTTTAGTGATATTTTATTATTAATGCAATAGGTCGCTAAAGTCTTAAAAGACGATGGCGAAAGAGTCATGTTAGTAACGTTAAATTTTTTTATCTGTTCTATTATTTTTTTTGGAGAATAAATATTTAATTGGTCTATAGCTTTGGGTATTACCGTTGTAATACCCGAGGCAATATTATTTAGGGTGAATACAGGAAATACTGGCAAATCTATATCTTTGTTTTTGTAAGGAAATAGTTTATGTAGAACATAGTGTTGTGAAGCTAGAAATTTGTGAGTGCGATTAGCTCCTTTAGGTATACCCGTACTACCAGTAGTGTATGTTATCAAAGCAGTCGAATTACCATACACTGGTTTGATAGGAATTTTATTAGAATTTAACAGCTCGTTTAAAAATAATATTTTATTATTGTTTTGTACTTTAGTGTCAGTAGATATTTTTAAATATATTTTAAATGATTCAAATAAATTATCTAATTTTATTAGAGTTTCATGTGTAGAGAAAATACCTTTTGGACTGCAGTTTTTAATTATGCTTTGTAGGTAATTTATACTTTCAATTGATTCTATAAATACCGGGATAGCATTTATGCGTTGTAAAGCGGCAATAATTATATAAAGTTCAACTGAGATGGGAAGTAAAATCAACATTCTATCGTTCTCGAAAACCCCTTTTTTATTTAAACCACTAGCTAAGGTCGCTGCTTTGTCATTTATTTTTTGGTATGTAATTTTTTTATATTTTAATTCACGCGTTTCATTGTTTGATGAATAATAAAATGCAATTTTATTAGGTTTATTGTGAGCTTTTTGTTCTAAAAAATAACAAACATTATTTTTTATAGATTTATTTTTATAATAACCAATTTTCATAGTATTATTCCTTGTTTTTTTAATTTTATAATATCGGATATTGATGGGGTAGTTGTTTTATATATTTTTTTGGGTTTACTTATGTGTGTTTGGGGAAGAGAATTATTTTCGCTTATTTTTGTTATTAAGTCAGAAACTACTTTCCCTTCTTCTAGACCGCTTACTTTTAAATAGTTTATATAATTGTCGTTATGTTCTATTTTGTTTAGTAAATAAACAGCACCTTGATCTATGTTTGTAGTCATACTATGTATACTAAAACCGGTTTCTTTTTTTTCAGCCAAAGCATATAAATCACAAAAAAGACCTTGTTGTGAAGGTAAAATACCGTGGTGTATGTTAAGACAACCAAAACGTGGAATTAATAAAATATTTTTTTTAAATATATTTCTAGCACGCATGTTTAGTATTAAATCAATATTTTGTTTTTTGAGCCAATTTGTGATTTTATTTTCGTTTATATTTTTAGTATAAAATATTGGAATATTATATTTTTCAACAATGTGTTCCTTTTCTTTTTTTAGTGAACTAATAATGTTTTTTATTAAAATATTGGTAAAAGTTTTACATTTCAAAATATATAATAAAGGAATAAATTTAATAATATCAAAATAATTATTTTTTATTATTATAATTCCGCTTATGTGGTGATTAGAATTTTTTAATATTAATTTTAAAGTTTGATTGTAATTATAAGGACAATAAGTTATGCGGGACGTAACTAAAACTACCTTTAATTTATTGTCTTTGATATATTTCAAATTCATACATTTGTGTTTTTTCTTTTTCAATAAACTTAGTATAGTTTTCTGTTACAACGTTAAAGTTTTTTAAATTTAAATCAGTTGGTTTATATAAATAATAGCGATTAACAATTAAGCAACCAACATTTAGATTTTGGTTTATTCTTTGTAGAAAATTATTTGCATTGTTAGGTGATAGGTATGAAATTACATCTGACAATGATAAAAAATCAATTTTATTTGAACATTCATTTATTTTTTCAATAAAATTTCCATTTTTATAAAAAATTTTAGCTTTTTTAATTCCTTTTTTAGATTTATAGAAAATTATAGGGTCACACTCTAAAGGTAGGCCTTGTGTATAATTTATTTCACCTAAAAAGAATAGTTGTAAAAAATAGTTATCCTTTGAAATCGATTGTTTAAAAAGTTTATTAAATGCTTGTTGATAATATTCAATATAATTTTTATTAATATTTTTTTTTGGAAAATTACCTTTATACAATAGATAATTAAATAATACAGAATTTCCCATTAGCGCGATTGAAAATCGCCAAGTTTTATAAGGAAAAATATTTTTAAAATATTTTTTTTGTTGTTCAATGGTATTGCACTCAAACATTTTTTCTATTTTTTTACCCATTAGTAATTTATTAAAAAAACTTATTTTTTTTATAGTTTTTTCCCATCTGCCTCTATATAGTGGGGCTTCCCATTGAATTTTTTCAAATAGACTAGTTAAATAATCTTTTGCTGGTTTAGATATTTCTAGATTATTAAATATTGTTTTTCTTTCTTGATTGGTTATTTTCTCTCCAGGATAGCCCCAAAATGACATATAATTTTCAAGATCCAATTCTTTCACTGTATTTATTCTCAGTTCTGTTAAATATAGTTGTTGGGCAGATATATCTACACAAGTAATCGAATCTGGATTTTTTGCAAATAAAGGAACAACTCTAGATCCACTGCCAGCTATGGTAAATAAATTTTTAATTTTATTAGGTAAAATATTAAATTCCAAAGCAGTATCTTCGTTGCCAAGAGTATAATTTAGATTATTAAAATAATTATTCATTTATTAAATTAAATCTTAAAGTAGAAAATACATAATTAGACCAGCAGCAATAGGAATAAATAAATTGTCCCACCCTTTTGTGAGTAATGCCTCGATAATAGTTAGTAATAAAGAAGATATAAAAATATAAAAAATTAAAGTTATAGAAAGTAAATATTGAAAATATATAACCGTTAGAAGAATTATAAACGTTATTATAAAGAATATAATACTACCCCATAATGTTTTTTTACTATTTATATTATATGGTTTCATCTTTAATTTTTCTCCAATCAGCCCGGCAAAGCCGTCTGATAATCCAAGCACTAATGCTCCTGTTTGGAAAAGAATTGGTTGAATTGGCCAGAATAAAATAGCACATAAAGTAAGACTAGGAGCAAAAATAATATCTCCGATGCTAGATTTTTCAATATTATGGATGCTATTTAATAATTTATATTTTTTTGTAAAAATTAAAAAAAGACTAGAAATAACCCCAATTATTATCGCTGTATTTAGACTTATTAATAATGGGAAAAAGGCTACTATAATTCCACTACCGATGTGGGCAATCTTTCTAGTAATAAATGTGGGAATCTTTTTTTGAAAAAATATTTCAGACAAACAGAATATTATAAGAAATGATAGTAATATGAATAATAGATTAGTAGTCATAGAAATATTTAAATTAATATCTCGCCTGTTTTTAGGTTGATAGAAATATTTTTATTATTAGTAATTAAGTCTGTAGCGTTTTGAACACCTATTATGCAGGGAATATTTGTTTCTCTAGCAACAATTGCAGCGTGGGAAAGCATACCACCCCTTTCAACTATTATGGCCTTTAAAAGTGGGAATATTATTGTCCAACCAGGGTCTGTTTGACATGTAACTAATATCTTATCGTTAAATTTTGCATTATAATCAAAATCTTTTAAAGTTAAAGTTGTACCAGAGCAAATATTCAATTCTCTAGGTGCATGAGCAACAGTACCTTTTATTTTATTTAAATTTTTTTCTATTAATTTTTTTTGCGTATTTAAATATTTTACTTCAACAAAGGCAATAGTATCACAAGTTTCTATTCGGCGAGGGAGATCTTTTTCTTGCCATAAATTAAATTGTTTTTTTCTTTCCTCAATTATTTCTTTTTGATTAAAAATAAACTTATTATTTCTGATAAAATAAAAAATTTCTTCAGTATCTAAAAAAAATATATCATTTTTATTATTAATTATATTATTTTTCTCTAAAATACAACCCATCGCAATAAAAAGTTTTCTTATATATCCAAATATTAGTGTTCGACGAAATCGTGATTCCTCCCTTCTTTTAATCGATTTTTCAGACCATTTAATTAACCATAAAAAAAATATTTTTTTTATTTTATTATCTATAGGAATGTTTAACTTTTTTTGTTTAGAATTCAATTTTGTTTTTTCAGAAATAATATTTTTTAATAAGTTTATAAATATTTCGTTATTTTCTTCTATTGTTTTAGATTCTAATTTTAATCCATTAGGTATGTTTGTAGAATATTTGTTTAAATATTCATTAACAAGTATTGTAGATGGGTGTTTTGAATATTTATTTTTTATTAAAAATAAAATTTTTGAACTGGAATAAATTTTGAAAATATGATGTATATTTTGATCATCTTTTATGCTTTGACAAATTTTCGCAATTTTTTCACCAGGATCTAAAGTTGAAAGTGCTTTCCCCCCAGACGAAACCATAAATGAATATGCATTGGCTTCGGGAGACCATTTTTTTAATAATTTATCAGCCAGCCCTGTGCTAACCATAACAGCAAAATCATTTACTATAGGTATTTTCCAACGAGATAATAATTTTTTTTCAAGTTCATAATATGTGCCTTGTAACTCTATTAGGCTTAATTTTTTAAGATTTATTGAATTAAATGTATTTAATATATTATCGAAATATTTATTAAAATTTATTAATCTTTTACCAATTAATAAAAATGAAATAAGGATAAAAATAGTTCTTAATACAGTTTGTGGAAAAAAAACTAGAATTTTTTTAAAAGATTTTTTGCTTATATTATTATTTAAAATAGCGTTTTTTTCTACTCCCATCATTTTTTCCATAAATCTACTACTAAACTTATAACCAGGGAACAAAGATATCATTTTATACCAGCTATTTAGGTTGTAGTATATTCTATAACCTATAAATTCTACCATGTGAGCATAAATCTCTTTTTTATTTATTATTGTTTTATTATTTACACCCATCATTTTACAAAAATTTTGATATGCTTCTTGATAAACATATCTAACAAAAGAAAAGGTAAGTGGAGTTGTCACCCCAGAGTAACTCTCAGCTATATTTGAGTTATCGTAAATGTTTTTTTTCATAAAACTTAGTGTTATTTTACCACGATTATTATGTGTATGACTATTTTATTTGATTAAAAATTAAATATTATAAAACAATAAACCGCCCCTCTCCGAGCGGTTTTTCTTATGTAAATCTACTGTCAAAATATGTAAAATGGGGTGGCTACTGGGAATCGAACTAATTCATCTTGACATAATTTTATTCATATTATATAAATACCTTACCAAAGTTCATTGTATATTTAGCAAAAGCGTAGAAAGAGGAAAGTACCACTTACACCATTTCA
>Ga0172375_10011174_pt1 | contig 11480 bp, 10 predicted proteins | sample LakKiv1m_FD_114537 | JGI IMG/M metagenome (GOLD analysis project Ga0172375, IMG submission 114537) | Freshwater microbial communities from Kabuno Bay, South-Kivu, Congo - kab_092012_11.1m | ecosystem: Environmental > Aquatic > Freshwater > Lake | place: Democratic Republic of the Congo... | reverse complement strand
TAATGTTGAACTTCCGCTTGAAGCGTGGCCTAAAATCATTCAGAAAGAAATAATCAAAGAGCAAAAAGCTAAGAAGAAAATTGCTCATACGGTGTAGCATATAATTCTGTCCGAGAATCTAGGATGTCTATGAAAATTCTCCGGGGTCGCGTAGGCAGATGAAGCTATGGGAAAAAATAGTTCACGCTCAGGGCCTGACCCTGTTTGTTAACCCACTTAGCACATAAACGCCTCTCCAATCCTTGAGATTGGATCAGCCTTGGAGGCATGGACGACACGAAGGTTTCCACCGCGGCCGCAACGCGCTGACGGAATCGAATCCGTGACTGTTTGAACACTTCTTGAGATGTTCACTGGAATGTTCAATATTTGAACATTCTAGGTATAGTATCGGCTGACCGCAAGGGTGGGTGCAAGAAATCTTCATTTTCCATCAAGAATTAGCAAAATTGAATATTGCTCAGCGAATTATTGCGCGATACTGAACAATCCTGTATTGTATCGCTGATGAAATTCGACGATATCGTCCGAACCTTCGGCGGCATGCCCTGGTTCGACTTCGAGATGGTCCACCTGGCCTCGGGCGAGGCGGCGCCGTGCGTGCACACCGAGCTCTACCGCTGGCGGCAGGCGGGCAAGCTCGTCGAGCTGCGGCGGGGATTCTTCGTCCTGGCCGAGCCCTGGCGGCGCTATCCCCTGGACGGGGCCGAGCTGGCGGGGGGGCTGTACGAACCTTCGTACCTGACGGGCGCCTGGGTCTTGGGGAGGTGCGGCGCGCTTGGGGGAGGGGACGCCCAGGCGCCGGGGCTGCCGCCCCGCTACACCTCGGCCACCGCCAGGCCGGCCAAGGTTTTCGAGAACGCCCTGGGACGCTACGAGTACGCCGCCCTGCCCCGGGACCTGCTCTTCGGCGCGCGGACCGCGGCGCTGGGGGGCGGCGCGGTGCGGATCGCTCTCCCTGAGAAGGCGCTCCTGGACTGGTGGCTGATAGAGGGCGGGGACTGGGACGAAGCCCGCATGGAGGCCGCCAGCCTGAATCCCGCGCCTATCGACCTGGAGCTGCTGAGGGCGGCCGCGGAGCGCGCCGGCCGGCCGAGGCTCCTGAAAGCGGTACGGGCGTTTTGCCGCTACGCGGCGCGAAAAGGAGCCGCCCTATGCTGAAGGAAGAGATGCTGGAGCTGGCGGCCGCCGCCCCTGATCCCGAGGCCAAGCGCGCCGTCTTGGGCGACTGCCTGCGCGCTTCCCTGCTGCGATCCTTCCACGAAGCCGAGGCCTTCCTCTCCGTGGCCCTGGTAAGCGAGGGCCCGGCCGGCCTCGAGTTCGCCCTCCTGGACAAGAAGGACTACAAGCCCGAGCGCTGGCTTTTCGCAGCCAAGCGCCGCCTCTGGTTCATGGGCCTGGATCCCCGCATCGCGTTCGCGCGCAAGCTGACCGTGCACCAGGGGTGGGTGAAGGCGCCGGGGCTGCTGGCCGAGGCTGGAATCCTGGAGGATCCTGTCGAGCCTTTAGGGATAAAAATTCAGATTACCTTGAGCAGGGATGAGATAAAACCTTTGAAGGTTGTGGTTGTTAAAAAGATGGGGCTTTGGATGGGATTAACTACGACAGGATGACGGGAATGGGACAGGATTAACTGAGAGAATGTTTTTTGGTTAGGAGAACGCACAGTTCTTCTCAAAGCCTATCTCGTTAACATATAGCTGATCTTCGCTTTATTAACAAAAGGATTTTTCTTGTTGGTCCTGGAGGTCATCGGATCCTGTCGTCCTGTCGAGGGTCTTTGTTTTGCTATTGCATGTAAATATGAAAGTTGGTGTTTCATTTTTACCTGCATAATGCGATAATTGAGGCATGGCACCCTATAATCGATGGTATGAAGCGCGGCTCCGACGTCTCATGGATAAACCGTTCGTCCATATAGTATTCGGCGCGCGGCAGACGGGGAAGTCGACCTTGATCAAGCAAATCCTTCCTCCCGATGCGCTCGTCATCAATCTCGCCGAGCCGCAGGAACGCCTTAAGTACCTCAGCGACCCTCAGGAATTGATCCGAACCTGCAGAGCGCTCGTAAAACCAGAAGAACCACGATTTATCTTCATCGATGAGGTCCAGATGGTTCCCGACCTCTTCAATGCCATCCAAAGCCTTTACGACGCCGACAAAGCAGCCTTCCGCTTTATTCTCTGCGGAAGTTCGGCGCGAAGGCTGAAAACCACAGGAGCCAACCTGCTGCCTGGGAGAAGCATCCTGCATCGACTTTATCCTTTGATCAACGAAGAATATAGCAAGGAAGCGGAACCTTTCGGAGCGGAATTCTCCCCCCTCGCCCTGGAGCATTCAGCGAGCCTCCGGGATTTCCCCGAGCGCGGACTCGAGGACCGACTCGCTTTTGGGGATTTGCCGGGGATAGCGGCGCTCGATGATAGGGAGGCACGACGAGAAGTGCTAAAATCCTACTCCGCGATCCACTTGGAGGGAGAAATCAGAAGAGAAGCGAGTCTGCGAGACCTCCCCGCTTTCTTGCGATTTTTGAAGCTCGCCGCGGTCAATTCAGGTTCAATGGTAAATCTCGCGGGTCTCTCGAAAGAGGTGGGGATTTCCGCTCCCACCATACGCGCGTACTACCAGCTTCTCGAGGACATGTTCATAGGGTTCACCGTGCCGTCATTCTCCGGGAGCGAACAAAAATCCCTTGTGTCGGCGGGGCGATTCTACTTTTTCGATATGGGCGTGAGAAACGCGGCGGCCGGCATTCGCATCGATGAATCGATCATATCGCTCGATCCCGGGCATTTTTTCGAGCAATGGGTCGGCATGACGCTCTTCCGAAAGTTGGCGTATGCGGGCGAAGGGAGACTTTCGCATTATCGCACCAGGGGAGGCGCTGAAATCGATTTTATAATCGAGAAGGACGAAGCATGGATTCCCGTCGAGGTAAAATGGACGCAGTCGCCTTCCGTTAAGGATGCGCGGCATCTGCGGAGCTTTATCGATGATTCCAAGGGCCGCGCGAGAAACGCGTACATCGTTTGCAGGTGTTCCCGCCCGCAGCGGCTGGATGAAAATATCACGGCGATTCCATGGTGGGTGCTGTGAGGGGGAGGACAGGACGACAGGACGGAACAGGATTTACAGGAAATGTTTTTGGGTTAGGAAAGAGGACGCTTCGCGCTTCTCGAGGACTGGCTCGGTTACCTATCGCCGATCTTCTCTTTCTTGAGCAAAGGCTTTTTCCTGTAGGTCCTAGGAGTCCTGTCGTCCTGTCTTTGCAGTGCGATCAGGCCGACAATCCCAGCAGGAAGCGGCGAATATTCATGTGACAGATTCCATTGCGGCTACGGTCCACCTCATCCATGGTCACTACGTATTTGCGATAATTATCCGGTATCGCCTCCAACGGGGCGAATTCTCTTTCAACAGTGTCTTCCTCTGCAAGCAGATAGGCTACCTGGACATAGAGTCTCTCGTCCCCTTTTTTAGCGGCAAAGTCGACCTCCCTCGCTCCGACTTTGCCAACATCAACCTCGTATCCATTGCGGAGCAGTTCTATGAAGACGATGTTCTCGAGCGTTTGGTTAATGTCCCTTTGATTACTGCCAAAGAGCGCTTCCCGCATTCCATGATCGACGATATAAATTTTTTCCTGGAAGCTGAGGAGCTTCTTGCCCAACAGATCTTCGCGCTGAACCAGGTGGAGCAGGCACGCTTCTTTGCAGTAATTGATGTAGTTGTAGATCGTTTCGGTCGACAGGCTTCTTTTTTCGCTTTTCAGGTACCGAACGATCGAGGAAGTGGAGAAGGTATTGCCTATATTCGCTATGAAGAAGAGGATAAGGCGCTTTAATTGGTCTATGTCTCGGACATTGTTTCGCCGCGCTATGTCCTTGAGAATGATAGAGTCGAAAATGTCGCAGAGGTATAAGCGCCACGCGGCATCGTCGAGATCGTGCTGATAGAGAAAAGGCATCCCCCCCTGGATGAGATAGCGCCGGAAGGCTTCGGCTTGATCGATCGACTTTCCGGCTTGGACGTAGCTCTCCAGCATTTCCGCGAATGAAAAGGGGTATACTTTGATCTCGATAAACCGCCCTCCCAAGTAGGTGGCTAATTCTCCGGATAGCATCTTGGCATTGGATCCGGTGATGTAGATATCGATAGTAAAATCGACCAAGCAGGAGTTGACAACTTTTTCCCAGCCTTCCAGTTCTTGCACTTCATCCAAGAAGAGGTAGAGCCTCCCTCCCGCTTTTTCAGCCGCGGTTCGAATTGCGCCATAGACTGACTGACTATCGTTAAGCGAGGGATCGGAGAAAGATTCAAAGTTGATCGACAAGATTTGAGCAGCCGATATGCCGCGACGCAGCAGCTCCTCCTGTATCAGCTTCAACATCACTGTCTTTCCGCAGCGTCGTATGCCGGTGAGTACTTTTACAATATCGACGTCAATAAAGGGGCGAACTTTTTTCAGGTAGGTTTCTCGTTGAATCATGGCATTAGTATAGTCAAAATATATCGAAATCGCAATGAGAATATTTATATGGTTTTCGGTATATCGAAATTAAGACAGGATGACGGGAATGGGACAGGATTTACAGGAAGGAGTTTTTGGGGTGGGAAAGAGGACGCGGCGCGCTTCTCGGGGACTGGCGCGGTTACTTATCGCCAAGCTTCGCTTTATTAACCGAAGGCGCTTTCCTGTCTGTCCTGATGGTTCTGTCGTCCTGTCCTGAAAGTTAAAAATTGGGGTCTGACCCCTGCCTACGAAGTTTTTCTATTTGGTACCAATAATAGAAAGCTTCAGGATTGCTCTTCTTCAACGTATTCAGCGGCTTTTTGCCGATAGAGAACGGCCGTAGATCTATTGAAGCATCATATCGCTCGATCTTGCTCTCACCGTATAAAATGCATGCCGACAAATATGCGGCGCGAGCCGCGTATACCACTGCGTGGGAGACTCCAAACTTATACGAAAAGACGAACTGCCTCAATCCATCGATGCCTTTCCGCAATTCCGGGTAATTACCCCGGCCCATCGCACCTCCAGTCGAGATAACAAGCGCCGTCTCCAAGGTATCCTCCAGAGACTGCCGCAATGAGTACACCCCACCGCGATACTCTACTTCTCGCCGCCCAACCTCGATGTATGAGCTTCGAATGGCTCCTAGATCGGACACCTTTTCAAAGAGATGCCCAATATCGAAGAGCTGCTTTATTATCTCAAGAGTCGCCTTTCCCCCCGACTTCTCGTACGGAATGCCGAGAGTGTTCGGCGCGAAGGCGGTGAGTTTGTCGCCGCAGATATCATCGATGGTCGGCGTCTTGACCGTGACGACAGGTCCTGGATCAGGGAAAAGAGAAAGCGAGACTGGAGTATCCTGCAGCTGCGGATAAGGTGGATTAGTCTGTAAGACATCGAGCAGGATCGTTTCCTTGTCGATGCCCTTTGGTATCATCGGCGTGTAGAAGAACTTGTAATGCGTTTTCGCAATACCTGAGCCGCTTTGCCGTTGCTGTTCCTCGACGCCAAGAAAACCAGCCTGCCGCGATATATTTTCAAGCATTTCGAACTCGATGGAGCCAGCTTTGACAATATCGATATCGATGGAGAATCTCTGCGGCCGGTCTAAAAGGAGCATGACCGCGGTTCCGCCTTTGAAGACAAAGTCCAAGCCCGACACCGACAAGCTTTCCAGAAGCAGAAGCGCCCGATATACCTTTTCCAAGAGGGGTGGCTAAAACATGTTAGGAAAACCTGCCGCAATTGTTTCAAGTTTTTCACGATTAATATTCAAAGAACGAATCAACTATCTTACCACCTTATATAATCAAATTAGCGGCATTTTTATATAATATTTGCCATAACTTTGAATATAACATTTTTAAGTTCCTCCTCCTTGCCCCTTCGAGACGCATACCGGAGGAGCCTGCTGACATTGATTGTGTAACGATTCACCAGCGAGTCGATGATGGTTATCGCCTCGCTCCCTTGAAGAAAGGAGAATGCGGGCCCTCCGCAATAGAGATCCACAATGATTTTTTCAACCGAGGGGGTCGGAACGCCCGTGCCATGTTCAAGCGGCGATTCACCAACCAGCGGCTTAACCACGGTCAGGCGATTTCGATTGAAGCTATCGAACGGAATATGTTTCAACGCGGTTTCCGCCACACAGGGCGGCGCAAAGTTTTCAAGGTACTCGCGCGCCGGATCCGCCACCACCTTCTCGATTTCCACGATATCGAAAGACACGCTGAATTGATGGCGAGAAAAAGAATTCAGCACGTCGATATCCCAAACGCATAAGGCCGCATGGGGGAATGCCTGCGATAATGCCACGGCCTTGGCGCGAAGCGCTTCGCTCGGTACAAAGGAGAACATTTCCTTTTGAGGGACGGCATACCTCCCTCGGCCGACTCTGTGCAGTGAACCTTTGGCAACCATATCATGCAAGCGCCATAGGATCGTGGGATTCGGTACGGAGGGAATCACCGAAGAGAGATGGTTTCTAATTTCTGCCACCGTAAAGTCTTTCTTTGCTTGCGCGAAGGAAAGAATATGTATTTCCAGGGAAGTCATGGGTAGAAGTATATCAAATATACGGCAATTTGCAATGATTAATGCCGGTAATTTGTAAATAGACAGGATGACAGGAATGGGACAGGATTTACCGAGAGAATGTTTTTGGGTTAGGAGAACGCACGGCTCTTCTCAAAGACTATCTCGTTAACATATAGCTGATATTCTCTTTCTTAACTAAAGGCGCTTTCCTGTTGGTCCTGAGGATCCTGTGATCCTGTCGCCTTATCGAGCAGGGAGAGCGCGTAGAGGGGGATGTTGGTCAGCCAGCGTTCCTCGCGGTAGGGAGAGAGCGAGGTTCGAAAGGCGCGAGGGGGCGAAAACTTGTCGTAATAAACGCGAAGGCTCTTGGCTTGCAGGTTTTCCGCAGCTTTCACTTCGAGGGGGTAAACGGAACCTTGGGCCTGAAGCAAAAAATCGACCTCGGCCCGAGAGGTGTCGCTCGACCAGTATGAGGCATCCATCGTTTCCATGAGGCTTACTTCCTGCGCGACATATTGTTCGGTCAGCGCGCCCTTGAATTCTTCGAAAAGGGCGTTCCCCCGCAATACCGCCTGCATCGGCAGGCCCGCGTGCGCCGCCAACAGCCCTACATCGAGCATATAGAGCTTGAACGCGTTGAGTTCCCGGCAGGCTTTGAGCGGGAGCCCGGGCTTCGAGACTCTGAAGATCTTACGCGATAGGCCGGCGTCGCAGAGCCATTCGATCGCGGTTTCATATTCCCTCGCCCTGGCGCCCTCGCGGACGAGGCCGTACACGAATTTTTTCTGTTCCCTGGCCAATTGGGCCGGCAGGGAATTCCAGACCGCCCGGATCCGAGGGACCGTGTCCGCTTTCGCGTATTTCGAAAAATCCCGTTCATAGGCTTCAAGCAGCGTTTTCTGAAAAGCGCGGACGTTGTCGAGATCCTTGGTCTCCACGAAGGTGACCACGCTCTCCGGCATGCCGCCGACGCAATAGTACGTGCGCAGGGATTCGGTCAGCTTATCCCTGAACGCATCGATCATGGGCCAATCGCCCGATGCGACAAGATCGGCCAACTCGGCTTCGCCGACGGCTTTCAAGAATTCCAGGAAGGAGAGCGGATAGAGATTCAAGAAGTCGACTTTGCCGACGGGGAAGGAAGCCTCCACATGCAGCGAGATCCCCAGGAGCGATCCGGCCGCGACAAGGTGGTACTGCGGGGCATTCTCATAAAAATACTTGAGCGAGGTGAGGGCTTTTGGGTTCGCGTGGACTTCATCGAATACGATGAGCGTCTTTTCAGGCTCGATGGGTACGCCCGTCTCAACGCGCAGGCCCATGAGGAGGCGCTCGGGGTCCACGTTGGAGGAGAAGAGCGTCGTCATACGCTCATTGGACTCAAATTGCCGCTCCTCCGCCATGTCGATATCGCCTATGTCCCCAAACTGAAACAGCTCTTGGGAATCATCGCCGAGTCCTCGCCCTTCATTCCCAACATTTCAAAGCTGAGCGACCGGATGCTCATCCATAGGTAGACGCTGCTGTCGTACCTCCAGTTCCTCGGCGAGTCCAAGCTGACTCATTCGCTTTTCCGAAACACGCGCGGAATCGGCGCCCTGCAAAGGCCCGACAAGCTCTATCTGGACAATACCAACGTGGCCTACCTGCTCCGAGGCGAGCTAGCCGATACTGGAGCCCTGCGGGAAACCTTCCTCCTGAACCAGCTCGGCAAGGATCGTTCGGTCGCCTACACCGAAGCCGGCGACTTTCTCTCGGGTTTTTGTATTAGTGGACAAGGACACGATACCAGGATGGGGCAGGATGTACGGGAAAAGCTTCTTAGCAGAGAAAAACCGCTCCTTTCTGAATCGCTTTTTTTCCTTATCTCTTCTTTCTTTACCTAATCATTTTCTTTCTTATCTTCTCTTCTCTTCTCTTTACCCAAAACTCTTTCCTGTGGGTCCTACTGGTCCTGTTTTCCTGTCCTATTTTATGATTAATAAGCAAAACCCAAAAGCCATAGGGGAATGGCCTTCCCTGCGGGATAGTCCATATCGTCGCGGATTACGAAGTCGGCCTGCTTTGATTTTTTAGAACGTCCGCCCACCTCTATCCTGTATTTCCTCGCTGCTCCGGAACCTGCCGCTTTGGAGATTACGAAATCGGCTTCCGTTTCGTTCCTTGCGGCTTCGACCTTCCATCCCGCACCGGAGCAGAGCGCCGTAACCAAGGCTTCGCGCGCGGTTCCCCTATCCCCATTCAGCGCCGAATACAAGGCCGGATCGGAGAAGAACATTTTCTCGCCGACAGATTTCGCCTTCGTATCGTTTTCGACGCGAACGATACGGAGCACCCCCACGGATTCCATGACCTCCAGCAACTGATAGAGCTTGTCGCTGCCGACACCCCAGTCGGCGCAGAGCGATCTCACCTGGAGACGCGGAACGGCGGCGTTTCCTAGCGTGCCCACGATCGCTTTCATAAGGCGGAGATTGCCATCGGTAATTCCCGGGAGAAAAAAAGGCACATCCGAATAGAGCGTCTTGTCCAGAATGGCAAGGAGTCGATCCTGAAAATCCCCTTCGCCGTAGAACGGCCGAGTGCCTATGCGACGATACTTCTGGAAAGCGTCGAGCAGGGCCGGCGTCGGAGCCAAGGGAAGCGCTTGAGCCGGTGCAAAAGCATCCAGTCGTGGATAAAAAGTCCCTGTCTCCAAGGCCAGGAATTCCCTGAATGAGAGAAGAGGCATCTGGATCGGCAGGTAGCGACGGGAAAGGTCTCCCACGGCGCTTCGCAGCACGAGCGATGAAGAATCGCTAATCCAGATTGAATGCGAGGGGAAGTCATCATACAAAGCCTTGACGTGAAGGCTCCACTCTTTCGCGAAATGGACTTCATCGATGATGACGCCTTCATAGCCAATTAAAAAAATGTCTTTCACCAGATCATAAAGGCTAATCCCCGCGATGATGGGATTGTCCGCCGAAAGGTAGAGAATTCGCTTTTTATTGATATGGTACAGCAGAAACGTTGTTTTACCGACGCCTCTAGGACCGGTGAGCACCACCGCGCGGGGAAGCGGGGGCTGCTCCAGCGTGAAGGGTCGTATCATCCCAGGCATGGCCGCCCGGCGCCGCAGCATGGCTGTCTCCAAGTCCACGACATATTTATTGTCCATAGTTGAAGCATACAGCACAATCGTTTCTACGGCAAGTACATATTTTTATATTTGTACCTGTTATAGGTACATTATTGATAAAGACAGGATAACGGGATGGGGCAGGATCTACGGGAAAACTCTTTCCTTTGAGTCCTTGGGGGGTCCTGTTATCCTGTCGCTTTATCGAGCAGGGAGAGCGCGTAGAGGGGAATGTTCGTCAGCCAGCGTTCCTCGCGGTAGGGAGAGAGCGAGGTTCGAAAGGCGCGCGGGGGCGAAAACTTGTCGTAATACACGCGGAGGCTCTTGGCTTGCAGGTTTTCCGCCGCCTTCACTTCCAGGGGATAGACGGAACCTTGGGCTTGAAGCAAGAAATCGACCTCGGCTCGGGAGGTATCGCTCGACCAGTATGAGGTATCCATTTTTTCCATGAGACGCACTTCCTGCGCGACATATTGTTCGGTCAGCGCGCCCTTGAATTCTTCGAAAAGGGCGTTCCCCTCCAATACCGCCTGCATCGGCAAGCCCGCATGCGCCGCCAACAGCCCTACATCGAGCATGTAGAGCTTGAACGCATTGAGTTCCCAGTAGGCCTTGAGCGGGAGCCCGGGCTTCGAGACTCTGAAGATTTTGCGCGACAGGCCCGCGTCGCAGAGCCACTCGATCGCTGTTTCATACTCCCTTGCCCTGGCTCCCTCGCGGACGAGGCCGTACACGAATTTTTTCTGTTCCCTGGCCAATTGGGCCGGCAGGGATTCCCAGACCGCCCGGATCCGAGGGACCGTGTCCGGGTTCGCGTATTTCGAAAAATCTCGTTCATAGGCTTCAAGCAGCGCTCGCTGGAAGGCGCGGACCTTGGTTAGATCCTTGGTCTCTGCGAAGGTGGCCACGCTCTCCGGCATACCGCCGACGCAATAGTAATAGCGCAGGGATTCGGTCAGCTTTTCCCTGAACGCATCGATCATGAGCCAGTCGCCCGATGCGACAAGGTCAGCCAGCTCAGGCTCGCCGACGGCTTTCAAGAATTCCAGGAAGGAGAGCGGATAGAGGTTCAAGAAGTCGATTTTGCCGACGGGGAAGGAAGCCTCCGCATGCAGCGAGATCCCCAGGAGCGATCCGGCCGCAACGAGGTGGTACTGCGGGGCATTCTCATAAAAATACTTGAGCGAGGTGAGGGCTTTAGGGTTCGCCTGGACTTCATCGAATACGATGAGCGTCTTTTCCGGCTCGATGGGCGCGCCCGTCTCCACGCGCAGGCCCATGAGGAGGCGCGCGGGATCCATGTTGGATGAGAAGAGCGTCGCCATGCGCTCATTGGACTCGAAATTTATGTAGGCAACGTTGTGGTAGGCGCTTTTGCCAAATTCTTTGAGCAGCCATGTTTTGCCGACTTGGCGGGCGCCGTTTACGACGAGAGGTTTTCTGCGCGCATCACGCTGCCACGCCAGCAGGTCAGCGAGGGCTTTTCTTTCCATGGTCCAAGTGTAGTCGCAGCTATCACAAAAGTGAAGCCATTTTTGTGATATTCCTCACATAAGTCGTACAAGTTTTGTGTTAGACGAGTGGACAAGATAGCGGGATGGGGCAGGATGTACGGGAAAAGCTTTCCTGTGGGTCCTGGGGGTCCTGTCGTCCTGTCCTGAAAGTTAAAAATTGGGGTCTGACCTCTATGAGAATTCCCGTCAAGCGATATTTTGAGAAAATAGAATTCTCTCAAATTTCCGTTTCTTGATCGAGAATGTTCCTTCCTGAAGGAACCAGTTCGGCTCCTTGTTCTTCAGGATG
>Ga0172375_10011172_pt1 | contig 11481 bp, 13 predicted proteins | sample LakKiv1m_FD_114537 | JGI IMG/M metagenome (GOLD analysis project Ga0172375, IMG submission 114537) | Freshwater microbial communities from Kabuno Bay, South-Kivu, Congo - kab_092012_11.1m | ecosystem: Environmental > Aquatic > Freshwater > Lake | place: Democratic Republic of the Congo... | reverse complement strand
AGTATTTACTTTTGGGAAAATGGGTTGTCAAAATATCATCTCCAAAACCAATAATGCCAGCCATGACCAAAGTAAAAAGCGGCAGCCAGGTTTCTGCGCGGCTTAAAAAATTTAAATTTGCAAAAAAATCATTGGCAAATATTTTTTTTAGAAAAGAAATTATTAAACCCAAAATTAAAATTGTTACCCAGACCAAAAGCCCGCCCGCACGCGGGGTTTTTATAAGATGATCTTTTTCAATTTTTTGAAAAGTAATTAGTTCGTGACCATCGGGCGTGTATTTGCGCGGCTCTTTCCACATTTTCCATTTTGTTAATTTAGAAACCAAAATCGGCGCCCACCAAAACGCACCAACAAAAGCCAAAAAAGTTAAGATGAAAATTTTTGCTACGGACATAAATTCGGTAATAAATTTTAGTTGTGGATAACTTAATTTGACAAAAATTATTATCTTGCTATACTTAGCTTATCACGATAAGAGGACTACCAAAGGGTTTTGTCCCGAGGGAATGCCTCTTTTTTATTTTACCAATTTTGGCTTAAAAAACTGAATGTTAGTAATAAAATTACTGAATTTTCTCAATAGCGAAGAAGTTGATTGTCGGGTACAAAACCAATAAATAGAAAAGCTTTTTGAACTTTATATTTATCTTTTAAAAAAATTCTAATTTGGCGAAATTAAGAACCCAACCTTGACTTCTTACCCCAAGATTCAAATTTTGACTATCTATAAAAGCGTAATTGTTCGATTGATTAAACATATTAAAACTGCCTTAAAAATCTTAAATCCCCGCTGTGCATCAGGCGAATGTCGTTAATGCCATGTTTCATCATTACTAATCTATCAAGTCCAATGTTAATATAAAATCCTTGCCATTTTTTTGAGTCAATGCCGCCTGCTTTAAAAACATTTTTGTGCGGCGGACCGCCAGGCATCATTTCCACCCAACCATCGTGTTTACAAATACCGCAACCCTTTCCTTTACAAATCTGGCACTCCATATCAATTTCAAACCCTGGTTCAACAAATGGAAAAAACCCGGCGCGCATCCTAATTTTTACTTCATATCCAAACACGCACTCTAAAATTGTTTTAATTAAAATACGGCCGTTTGACAGGGAAACATTTTTATCAACAATCAACGCCTCATATTGATAAAAACATTTTTCATGCCCTGCGTCCGTTGCTTCACTTCTAAAAACTCTGCCTGGATAAACAAATCTAAACGGCGGCTTATGCTTGCGCATATAATTAACGCTATTGCCGGTCAAATGCGGCCGCAAACAAAATTTATCTTTGCCTCTTAATTTAATCGCTGTTTTGTCCGACCTAAAGGTCGGAGTTACATCTTTTATCCAGTATGTATCCATGCTTTCCCGCGCTGGATGATCCGGCGGAAAATTCAGATTATCAAACGCTTGCTCTTCTGTGGTGATTTCGTTATCTTCATAAATTTCAAAATTTAAAGATTTAAAAACTTCATTAAGCTCTTGCATTATTTTTGTAACTGGATGCAAACTGCCAACTGGATTTTTTTTGCCAGGAACAGTTGGATCATAAATTTTTTCTTTTTTCAAATCAGACGCACTACCAGAATTTTTTGTTTGCTCAAAAATATGCTCTATTTCTGTTTTTACATCATTGGCAATCTTACCTAAAGCAGGTCTTTCTGCTATGGCTACCTCTTTGATTTTTTTCAAGGTCAAAGTGAATTTTCCTTTGCGGCTTAAATATTCCAAACGCAGTTTTTCCAAATCAGAGTCATCTTTAATGGCTTTAACTTTTTCTTCAATTTCATTTTTTAAATTTTGGAGTAAAGATTGCATAGGATTAGCATCCGAGCTAAAGCTCGGAGTTACAAAATATTTCCCATTATATTTCTATATTTATGCGCCTCATCCACAATAATCAACTTTTTACCTTCAATTTTTTCATAATCAGCCAAGGCCTTGTGAATTGAACCGCTGGGATAGACATCGGCGTTAAAATAGAACATGCGCTTGTAATCCTGCCAATCTTTTTTTAAATGCGGCGGACAAATCACAATCGTCTGCAGGCCGAGATTATATGCAATGGTTGAAGCAATAATACTTTTACCCAAGCCGACTACATCCGCAATAATTACGCCATTGTGTTTTTCTAAAATATCCAAAGCTTTTCTGACCGCATCTTTTTGATATTCCAAATCAAAAAAATTATCCTTGGTAATTTCGGACGGATACTTAACATCTTTATTCGGGATGCTTAAAAGTTCCTGCAAAATTTTAACATAAACCAAATATGGCTTGGGTAGCTTGTCTATCCAAACCTTTTCCACCACATCTTCCATAAACTCGGCCAAGTTGTCTTTATTAACTAATGGATTGGCTGACTGCCACAAATCATCAAAAATCTTTTTGGAAACTTCAAAATCATCGGCTTCATGCGAAATGACATTTATCTCAAATCTGTTTTCCAAGCCGGACAAGCTTAAATTACTGGAGCCGGTAATGACCGTGCCCGGCAGCTCACCGCCACGGCTATGTTCTTTGTCACTTTCAAAAATATACAATTTAGCATGATTTGGCTCACTGGTCTTTTTCAATTCCAAACTGCCATCTTTTATTTTTTCCAAAAAAATCCTAAAGGCAATTTGTTTTTCACCAGTATCGCAAAAATCAGTCTCATTGATTAAATCAACCAATGATTTAAAATATCTGCTTTTAATGTCATGAATTGATTTGTGGGTCTTCTCGCTTTCCAATAAATAAAATTCTTTGAGTTTATTATTCAACTCGCGTTCCACATCAAGGCCGACAAGTATTTTAACCTGCTTGTCTTTTAATTTGTGGTGCAGTTTAAAAAAGCCGGAGAAGTAAAAATATCCGACTAAAAAATATATGCCTTTTGATTCCGGGATGATATGGTTAATCACATCTGATAAAAGCTTCTCTTGATTGGTGATAAATTTTGAGGACATAATGGAGTTAAAATTAGTGGACAACTTATACCTTCATTATTTCATTTCCGGCCCCTAATGTCAACTTGATAAAACGGTCTCATAAATTTTATCAAACAAAAAACGCCGGGCTAAAATTGGCGTTTTTTGTCGTTAAGATGGAAATTTTTATAGTATCATTTATAGTATCATTTATAGTATCATTTTGATGTTAAACGATAATGGCCAGTTTTTAAGCTCCCCACATATTCTATAATTTTTTTCTTTTTTAAATCTAATAAATCTCTCTTAGCTGTCACCAATGGTTTACTTATTATTGTTTGATACTCACTAGTGGTTAGTTTTTTATGTAATTTTAGAAACTCAATTGCTGTTTTTTGTCTTTCATTTAATTTTTCCTCAAATTCAATCTCAATATAGCTTGATTCTTTAATCTGTGATTCAAAAATAATGGTGGACGAAACCGGGCTAAGTTTGTAATATGGCTCTTTATTGCCCCATTCTTTACTTAACGACCGCATCATTTTAATCCCAGAGCCGTATTTTTCAATCTGGCCAATATCAAAAATCAACTGGCAAAGAATCTCATTAACTGGTTTGTGTTCCGGATGTTGGGGTGTGACACCTTTAGGAAAAGTGCCCGGGTTGGTAATTTCAATTCTATTGTCAAAGATAAATACTCTGACATCGCCGGATTCAAAATAGTTGCGGTGGATCATGGCATTAATTACCGCCTCTCTGACCGCTTTAATCGGATATTCAAATTTATCTTCTCGTCTAAAACTCTTTTCAGTTCTGGTGCCAAGCAATCTGATGTTTTTTCTGATAAAATCCTCGGCCAAGTCAATCATCTCCGGCAGGGTGCCTTCGCAAGTTACGCTGTCCAAAGTGGGATTAATAACATCATTGCCTTTAAATTTTACTACTCGCAATCTGGCATTGGGCATAAACTTTTGCGGATATTTTCCAAAAAACAGAATGCCGGCATTGGTTGGCTTGCCATTGATTAAACATTTCAAGTTAGTCAGCAACTCTTTATTACTCATGTTTGTCTTTCGGGAAATGTTTCTGGCTTTTTCTCTTTCTTTTAAATACCAACTGATTTTACTTGTGCCAATATCTTCAAAATTGGCCTCTTCGCACACCTCAATATCAAATTTCATTTTGTGTCTGTTCTTTTCTAAAAGCAAACCCTCATATTCTCCTTGCGACATCGCCTTGGTATTTTTACCCACTCTTTTAAATGCTCGGCCGCCGGCTGTGTGCGGTTTTTGCGAACTGGGCTTGACACTAATTAAAACCAAATTCTTGTTTTCAATTTTAAGAGTTGAAATTTCAGGATAAATTTTTGGTTCGGTCTGATCAATGATCATGTCAGTTAATCTTTCAATCGTGTTATTGCCAATGTCAACGCCAATCACTTTTCCTTTATCTCCCACGCCAACCAAAATCCGGCCGCCTTTGTGATTGGCAAAAGATGAGACAACTTCAACAATTCTGCCAACATCAGCTAGTGATGGCTTTTTCTCAAAAACATCTGATTCCGATTGCTTGATTAATTTAGCGATGGCTTGTTTAGTCATACTGCTTAAATTATATCACACAAGCCGTAAATTGCAATTTCATTTGCTCTTTGTTAAATTAGCATAATCTTAAAAATCCAGTATAATGCAAATATGGGTATCTTTAGTTCTCAAAATCAAGACGAAATCAGGCCGGCTCAAACAAAGCAGGGCAAGACTTTGATTGGTCCTTTGACCGAGGTGAAGGCCAATTTATCTGGCAAAGAAAATATAGTCATCGCCGGGGTCTTTTCGGGTATTCTAAAAATAGAGGGCGATCTGGTTATTTTGGATACCGCCAGAGTTGAAGGCGAATTTGAAGCCACCAATATTTTTATCCAAGGACAAATTCAAGGCAAAATTTCAGCTACAGAAAAAATTGAACTGTCCAGCACGGCCCGAGTTACAGCTGATATTATTACTGCGATCATCGCTGTTCAACCCGGCGCTGTTTTAAATGGTCACTGCCAGACTATAAAAGTGTCAGATAATCAAATGGATAATTATTTGACTAACCATCAAAATCAATGTATGAAGACAGCAATTTTTATTCTTACTTTTATTCATCACTTTCTGGCGAGTTAATTAAAACAGGCGAATCAGGAGTTGGAATGTCAATGGCTATGATAGATAATAAAGATCTAATAAGCAATATTACAGAAAAATCACAAAACCAAATCAGATATTGGGGACTATCTTTATCAGGGTTCCAGTGGTACTTCTTATGCTAATCCACATGCGGCTACGAGCGTGGATGGCAAATATTTACACTTATGATAACAACGGCAACCTAACTTCTGACTCAATCTGGACTCACACTTGGGATTACAACAATAGGTTAACTCAATCCGGTAGCGCTTCAGCCATCACTACTTATGCCTATGACCCGGCAGGCCAGAGGATTAAGTATTCTGATGGAACTAATACCACATACTACCCAAACAAATATTTTAATGTTAATAACACCACCACAACAGACCACATCTTTGCCAACGATGTTTTAGTTGCTACAATTGAAAAAACCGGTCAAGCTACTACTACTAATTACATCCATACAGATCATCTCGCTGGCACTGGCGCTATTACCGATGAATCAGGAGAGGTTGTTCAAATCTTAGACTATTACCCATTTGGAGAGATAATGAAAAAATATTTTTAATATTTGTATTCATAATATGTTTAATAACTCTAATCAAAGAAATATTATTGATTTAGTTTTAATCAGTCCGCCAAACGCAGGTAATAAACTAACTCTGGGATTGTTGACTATTGCCAGCCATGTTAGACAACATGGCTTTAGTGTTAAAATAATAGATGGTAATTATCAGGATTATCAACAGGAATTACAAAATATTTATACTAATACTGATATTTTGGCTGTTAGGGTTAGCGCTTTTACCAACACTGTTTTGGCTGCTTATGAAGTTTGTAAATTTATTAAACATGAATTATCACCAAATATTTGGTGTATAATTGGCGGTTTTCATCCTACTGCATTACCTAAGAATGCTTGCAAGAAAGTGAATTTGATATGGCAGTTGTTGGAGAAGGCGAATTAACTATTTTAGATGATGAACTTTTGGTTAATCAAAAATTTATTACAGAATTTTGCGAGGCTTTAATTAAAAATAATTTACCTGAAAAAATAAAATGGTCTTGTCATGCGAGAGTAGATTCTGTGACCTCGGAACTTATTAAAAAAATAAAGCAAGCCGGTTGTATTTTGGTTCGTTTTGGAATTGAGTCCGGTTCAGAAAGATGCCTTAATTTTTTATTACTTTATTACTCTATTACCTTATTACTTTCCTCACGATACACAAAATAAAACTCCAACACCAAAAGTAAAACCAATAAAATCAATAAATTCCACCAGGCGGCTAATTTCTGGCTTTGCAAATATAGCCCGACCACAATCAAGATTGCAAACCAGATGCTTTGGCGAAAAGAAACAACAACCCGGGATGTGATAAATTGATTTTTATTAAATAAATGTCTGATTAAAAAACCTAAAAGCGATAAAACTCCAATAGAAGAAAAAAACAATGACAAATAGAAAAAAATAAAGCCTAAAATATTTGTTTGAAAAGGATTGACAGAATTTAAGATAATAAAAAAAGAAGCGCAACAAAGCAAGGTGGCAATGGTCATTAAAATAAGATACTTTGATAAAGTCATTTGAATTCATTTTAACAAATCCAAATAAATTCTGCAACTTGTGTATAATCAAAAAACCCGCCAATTTAGCGGGTTTTTTGATTTTTTAGCTTGGATGCAAAACCCAGAGCATTTTAAAGATCAGCTGGTCTTAAAGTAGATCTTTTGTTTTCTTCGCATCTTTTGGCTGCTTTGTCAATTAAATGAGCAACCTCTTTACTTAAAGATTCGGCAAAATCGCCTGACATGTGAAGATTTTTTGTTTTGACATAGGCTTTGACTTTTGAGCCTACAACAAGCATTTCTTCCATAAATTTATATTAGCTTAAGCCAAATTTTTAGCTTAAACCGGTTAATTTTTAAAATTTGTATTTTTAAGTTATGCACACCCGATTACTGGCATGCGCTAAAACTTAATTATATTATAGCAGTTTGGCAAAATAATGACAAATTAACGCGGTCAAATTCTAAAAAGTTTTAAAAAATAAATAACCAAAAGATGTAATGGATAGTAAATATAGAAAAAATACTTGGCTTTTATGCCTGGCTTATAATTATATAATAAAATAAAAATTAAAGACAAAAGACAAAATGACTGATAAAAAACATCAGCCAGTAAGTTGTGGCTCAATGGAGAAAACACTGGCCATAAACTGATAAAAGCGGCTGGCAAAATAAAAAGAGCTGTTTGAGATAAAACTAAGTATTTCTTTTGGTTAAAAAACAAATAAAAAAATATGATTGATAAAACGCCGATAATACCATAACTCGCCTGCAATAAATCAGCTGCCAAAACACAAATTATTACTAAAAAAACTACCTGCCATTGGCTAGAAACTTCTTTAATAATCTTAATGCAAAACAGGCCCAAAAAAAGCGTAAATAAAATGTTAAGTGAAAAAAAATCAGGATTTATAAGGTGAAATGCCAGCCAATATGGTATTTGGGTGATTAAAGCAAAAAATAAAAGGCGCTTTAAATAAACATTGATGTCCTTGGTATAATTGGCACCATTGGCTATGAGCCAAGCAAAAATCGGGAAAGCCAATCTGCCCGCAATACGCCAAGCTATTTCTTGTGGAAAAAAAATAGACCAATATGATCTATGGTCATAGCAACAATGGCTAATAGTTTTAATTGAAACGCAGTCATAAAGCAAAAATATACCAATCAAAACTGAATTTCTATTTCAATCGGACTCGAAGGGATTTGAACCCTCGTTCTTCTCCGTGACAGGGAGACGTGTTAGACCGGGCTACACCACGAGTCCAAAAAACTAAAATTAGTTTATCACAAAAGAAAAAGAAAACAAAACATCTTCCATAAACCATGGCGCAATAAGCTGGACGCCAATTGGCAAACCACTTTTTGTTTTTCCGCAAGGAATGGACATTGCCGGTAATCCAGCAAAATTTATTGGCACAGTAAAAATATCTTCTAAATACATTGTTAAAGGATCATTTATTTTTTCTCCAATTTTAAAAGCGGGGGTTGGGGTGGTCGGAGTCAATAGTAAATCCACGCCATTTTGTTCTGTAAAAACTTTTTCAAAATCCTGCCTGATTAAGGTCCTGACCTGCTGTGCTTTTTTATAATAAGCATCATAATATCCTTTTGACAAAGTATAAGTGCCAAGCATAATTCTTCTTTTTACTTCCTCGCCTAAAAATTCCGTCCGCGTTTTTTTATAATAACTTATCAAATCAACATTTGACATTTGACACTTGACATTTGACATTCCATATCTAATGCCGTCATAGCGCGCTAAATTAGCGCTGGCTTCAGCAGGCTGAATAATATAATAAACTGCCAAAGCATATTCTGTATGCGGCAAACTTACTTCTACTATTTCTGCGCCCAAATCTTCTGCTTTTTTTATTAAATCACGCACAGCGCTCTCAACTTCCGCATCAATACCATTAACAAAATATTCTTTTGGAATCCCAATTCTTATATTTTTTAAATTATTATTCTTTTGGATTTTGGATCCTGAATCAAGTTCAGGACAAGTTTTTAGATTTTGAATTTCTTTACTAGTTGCATCTTTTTCATCTTTTCCTTTTATTACATCAAACACAATTTTTGTATCTTCAACGCTTTTAGCAATCACGCCGATTTGATCTAATGATGAAGCCATGGCAATCAAACCAAATCTGGAAACAGCGCCATAAGTTGGCTTTAATCCAACCGCACCACAGAAACTTGCTGGTTGGCGCACAGACCCGCCAGTGTCGCTCCCAAGCGCATAAACACACATTTCAGCAGCCACTGCTGCGGCTGAACCGCCAGACGAACCGCCTGGCACCCGCTCCAAATCAAAAGGATTTTTTACTATTCCAAATCCAGAATTTTCATTAGAACCGCCCATAGCAAATTCATCACAATTATTTTTACCCAAAATCACAGCGCCAGCATCTTTTATTTTTTTAACCGCAGTTGCATCATAAGGAGCAATGTAATTTTCTAAAGTTTTTGAACCAGCAGTAGTTTTTATATTTTCAGTCATTATTACATCTTTAATGGCAACAGGTATACCAGCAAGCAAAGAAATTTCTTCACCTTTCTTAATTTTTTCATCAACAATATTTGCTTGTTTTAAAGCTTCAGTTTCAGCCACGGTAATAAAAGCGTTCAACTCTGGATTTTTCTCTTTAATGTGCGCTAAATAATCCTGAGTCAATTCTGTAGCAGAAATTTGTTTATTGATTAGTTTATGATGCAATTCCTTAATCATATTAGCACAATAATGTCATCCCGGGGAGCGAAGCGACGAGGGATCTTGTGTTTAACTTTTAATTTATCTAGCTAATAGTTTTAGGTTTTTAGTTTAAGTTTCGACTTTTGATTTTTAAGTTTAATTAAATACCGACTTTACTTTCACTTGCCCATTTTCAACACTCGGTGCCATATTTATTAAATTATTATTATCTCTTGATTCATGTCTCATATCTCTTGCCACATCTTCTCTCCAAATATTTTTCAAATCAATTGTTCCTCCGTCAGCAGTTGCCACACCACTAGTATCAACCTGTTTTAATTTTTCCATGTAATCCAAAATCTTGCCAAGTTGATCTTGATATTTTTTAATTTGCTCTTCTGTTAATTCAATTCTTGCCAAATCTGCAATGTGTTTTATTTCTTGCTTAGTTAACATAAAAATTATTACGATTTTATCATATCATTAAATAACTACTTTGAACAAATATTTTTTTGCTTCATTTTTATTTTTTATTCTGCCGCTAAGCTGTGCTTCACGCAGGTTCTCTTTTATTTCTCCAACTTTTTTGCTAGGCTTAATTTTTAATAATTTCATTATTTCATCACCGTCTAAAATTGCTTTTGGCAAAGCAGCGCGCTCTTTTTTATTTTTCACTAAAGCGCGCATATCTTTAATTCGCCTAAGCAAAGCGTCAATCAAACCAAAATCTAATTTGCCATTAGATGGAATTGTGGCTAAGGAATCTAAATATGCTAATTTGATCAAATTTACACCAGGAAAATTTTCAGAGAAAAAATATTTTTCTATAGTTGTTGGCCGAAATTCGCTCGGATGGCCATGAATAAGCATCATATGTTTTCTTACTAATTTTCCTACATTATCAATATTTATGCCATAAATTTCTGGAGCAGATAATGTAAGTCGCTCGCAAATTTTTTTTGCCATATCAGCGCCAACATTATCATGGTCATTAAATCTTATTCTATCAACACCATTTTTTTCTGGCGTTTCAATAGTATATGGCTTGCCAATATCGTGAAAAATTACTGCAAAAACAAGCTCGAGCTTTTGTTGAATCAAATTTTTTGCACTATCCAGGGGATCCTTCGTCGTCGCTTCACTCCTCCTCAGGATGACGTCTACCTTGTTTTCAAAAAATCTAAACTTCTTATTTTTAATTTGCGCCAGTGCTAACTTTGTATGTGCAAAGACATCACCTTCTGAATGAAAATTTTCTGGTTGCGGACATTTTTTCATTTTTAAAATTTCTGGCATTAAAATTTTAAATATATTTAGCTTGTCGCAAAGATCAAAAGCTTTGGAATGATTTTCATAAAAAACGCGCAATAATTCTTTGGCAATAATTTCTCTTGGCACCACGCAATCTCCTTTTTTGTTTTTAGCATTTAAATTTTTAACAGATTTTTTCATGGCAGCCAAAGTTTTATTTTCAATTTTAAAATTCAGCTGGCAGGACAACCTTATAGCACGCAAAATCCTGGAATAATCTTCCTTAAATCTTTCCTCTGGTTTTCCTACGGCCCGAATAACTTTATTTTTAATATCATCCAAACCGGCAAATGGGTCAACTATGTTTTTTGTCATCCCGATGAAAATCGGGGTCCCATCATTTTGGTTAATCAACACCGCAATTGCGTTGATCGTAAAATCCCGTCGCAGTAAATCATTTTCAATATTCAAATCTTTATCAAATTTTACTTTAACATCTTTATAGCCGCCAGTGTTAAAAGCAAAATCTTTGCGTGGCAAGGCAATGTCTAATGGCTCCAAGCTTTTGTCATTAATAAATTTTTTGGGTTTGAATTTAAGCACGCCAAAATTACGGCCAAGTTTTTCCACCCAACCTAATTGGCTTAAAAATATTTCCAGATTTTTCATTGACACGCCTCTGACCACAAAATCAAAATCTTTATTGCCTTTAACACCAAGCAAAGCATCGCGCACTGCGCCGACGACCAAATAAATTTCACATCTATGAAACTCTTTTTGCAACTTTTTTGTCCAATCTAAAACAGAACTTTTATATATAGCCTGGATAAATTTTTGTAAATTAATAATTTGCTTTTTATCAATCATAAAATCATTT